>Ga0115560_1003136_pt1 | contig 10406 bp, 9 predicted proteins | sample COGITO_mtgs_1105_5_FD_87278 | JGI IMG/M metagenome (GOLD analysis project Ga0115560, IMG submission 87278) | Pelagic marine microbial communities from North Sea - COGITO_mtgs_110509 | ecosystem: Environmental > Aquatic > Marine > Epipelagic | place: Germany:Helgoland, sampling site Kabeltonne... | reverse complement strand
TTTGCCATCAAACGTGCGATGGCTTCCGAACCGCTTCTTAAAATAACAATCCCAAACAGCGTTGACGAAACGCTTTTAAAAAAACTATAAACACAAGAAAAAAATAACCGATAAACATAAAGAAATGAAAACTAAAATACACTCATTAATAATCGCCCTTCTTTTTTTAACATCCTGTCAATCCGTAAGAGTTGTAACAGACTATGACAAAACGACTCAATTTAATACTTACAAAACGTTTGGATTCCTAAAAGACGGTGTCGATCGAGCAGAAATTAGTGACCTAGATAAGCATCGTATTTTACGCGCCCTTGAAACCACACTCCTTGAAAAAGGATTCACGAAATCTGAGACCCCTGATTTACTTGTCAACTTTTTCACCAAAGAAAAACAACAAGTCAATGTCTATAATAATAGTTTTGGAGGTTTTGGCTACGGTTGGGGCTGGGGCTGGGGTGGAGGTCCATTTTTTGGGACTCAATTTAATGTGTCCAATTCCTCCCAAGGAACATTATATATTGATTTAATTGATGCAAAACGAAAAGAACTTATTTGGCAAGGCATTGGCGCAGGCTATTTAACACAATCCGTCAAACATAAAGAGGAAAGAATCAACTCATTTGTGTCTTCTATATTAGGTAAGTTCCCGCCAGAAATAACCCCTTAATTTTTTACATCTAAGGCGTCTCTTAAAGTATTGCCAATAAGCATAAATGCCATTACCAGACTCATAATACAGAACCCAGGAATGAGTGCTAAGTAGGGTTTGCCTAAAATGATATAATTATAGTGATCTTTAATCATTGCCCCCCAACTAGACATTGGTGGTTGTGCACCAATCCCTAAAAAACTAAGCCCACTTTCGATGAGAATTGCCGCAGCAAAATTTGCGGCAGATATCACGATCACTGGCGCGAGAATATTGGGTAAAATATGCTTACGGATGATTCTAAAATCTGAAAAACCCAAAGCCTCAGCGGCGGTAACGTATTGCATTTCTTTGACACTCATCACCTGTCCTCTCACAATTCGGGCGACTTCTACCCACATGGTGAGACCAACTGCAATAAAGACTTGCCAGAACCCTTTACCCAAAGCGAGTGTGATTGCAATTACCAAAAGCAATGTTGGGATGGACCAAGTGACATTAATGAGCCACATGATCAGTGTATCCCATTTGCCTCCAAAATAGCCGGCAATACTTCCCAACAACACCCCAATCAGTACTGAAATAAAAACCGCTACAAAACCAATTGAAAATGAAATTCGAGCCCCAACTAAAATTCGACTGAGAAGATCTCTTCCATATTTATCTGTTCCAAAATAAAATGTTTTTGAAATCACATAAGGTCGTAACGAAGAGGCTATTTCTGAGGAAAGTTAATACGTTTCTCCAACCCTTCAAGCCCTTCTGAAGCGTATTCAATATAACTAACCTGATTATTTTCGATCTGATATCTCGTTATAGGAATTTCGGTAGGTGGATTTGAATTCCCAAAAAACACTCGATTAAAAAAATTTTGATCCGTTTTTAAGGCGTTTGGAATCACCAACATTTGAACTTTAAACCCTGGTTGCTTCGAATGAATTGACACATGCATTTGATTGGCAAATTGAGAATCATCAGGTGCTAAAACATAGGCAAAAACAGAGATGAAGGCCATCAAAATAATAAACCAAAAACTAAAAACGCCCCAAAAGCTTCTTTTAAATTTTTGGAGCGCTAAGCTGGTTAATCCCTGTTTGTACATGTATAATTAATCTTTTATCTGTGCTGTTTTATTACTCTGATACGAGTTTTTTAAATCCCTTAAAACATTTACAGCTTCTTCCATATAGATGTCTTTGCTGAGATTTTCATGCCAACGCGTTCTGTTTATTTTGAAAACCGAATCTTGTTCCATTATTGGTAATTCATACGGCAACGACTCAAATGTTAAATCGGTTTGATAATCCGATAATGCATCAAAACGTTTTGATTCCGCTTCTTTCATTTCTATATCTTGAGAGTATTTTTCAAAATTAAGTTGATAAGTTGTTTCATCTCTAATGGTTTTTATCCATCGTGCATTATCGTCAATGAGCTTGATTTCATCATTATTATGCATACGAATTTTACTGTTTTGAATTGTGGTTTTATAATCAAAAGTGCTTTCCCACACATTGTAATTGGCTGGTGCAATTTCATCCCAAGCAAGCGGATTGTCTTGATCTTTTTCACCAATATCAATATAACTGTAACGGTCTGGCACAACCACATCACTTTTAACCCCTTCTAACTGAGTTGAACCTCCATTGATTCGGTAATATTTTTGAGTAGTAAATTTAAACGCTCCCATATCACCATTGGTGTTACTTCGAATCATTCGGTTTAAATCTACAATATTTTGAACAGTTCCTTTTCCATAGGTTTGTTTACTCCCAATCACGATAGCGCGCTTATAATCTTGCATTGCAGCGGCTAAGATTTCTGAAGCGGAAGCCGATAATTCATTTACTAAAATCACTAACGGACCGTCCCATTCAATCCCTCGATCTGTATCTTTTAAAACCTCTTTATCTTGTCCTGTAGAACGGACTTGTACAATGGGTCCTTCCTCTATAAATAAACCGCCCATTTCAACAACGGTTTTTAAAGAACCACCGCCGTTATTTCGGAGATCTAATACAAGACCTTCCATGCCTTCAGCTTTTAAACGCTCAATTTCTTTTTTGACATCTCCAGCAGCATTTCGACTGTTATAGTCCTCAAAATCAATATAAAACTTCGGGAGATTTATCACGCCAAATGTGCTGCCTTCTTTTTTGACAATAGTTGATTTTGCATAGGTTTCCTCAAGCTCAATTTCGTCTCTAGGAATCTTTAAATCTTCGATGGTGCCATCGACCTTTTTTAGGGTCAAAATCACATTAGTTCCTTTTGGGCCTTTGATAAGTTTAACCGCATCCGAGAGACGCATACCAACCACATTCACAGCTTCAGTTTCATCTTCTTGACGCACTTTCATGATGACATCTCCTACTTCTAATTTATTTTGACGCCAGGCAGATCCACCAGAAATCAACTCCGTAATGAAAATTTCATCCATCCGTTTTTGAAGACGCGCCCCAATTCCTTCGTATTTTCCAGACATTTGAGCATCAAAAGTATCCTTATCATTTGGTGCAAAATAAAACGTATGTGGATCAAATTCTTCGGCAATCGCATTGATGTACATAGACATCCAATCGTCGCGTCTCAAATCATCATAAACCGAAGCGTTTTCAGACATTGTTTTTAAAATTGAAGCTCTCGCTTCACTTTCTAATGTGGCAAGTGATTTGGAAACATACGCAGTATCTTCTTCTTTTAACTTGTTTTCTAACTCGATTAAATCGTGGTAGTTAGAAATTGTATAAAATTTTAATTGTTTACGCCACTTGTCTAACAACTCTGAATTGGAATTGGCGTAACTGCTATTTTCATAGTCCGTAGAATAGACTTCTTCAATCTCAAAATCAAAGGGCTGCTCCAAAACTTTGGAATGGAGCTTTTTAGAGGCTTCAATCCGAATTAATAATCGCTCATAAACGAGATCAAAAAAACTTAGATCGTACTTTAGGATTTGATCATCTAACTGTGTTTTAAAACGCTCAAATTCATCAATATCTGATTGATAAAAATAATTTTTAAACGGATCTACTTGTGTTAAAAAACTGGTATAAACACCTTCTGAAAAATCATCGTTTATATCCTTAGGCTCAAAATGGCCTTGTTCTAATAAATAGGTGATCAGTTGCATTAAAAGCTTGTCTTTATCTGGGTCATCAAAAGACTTCGAAGTAAAACTACAAGATGCAAAAGCAACGAGAATTGAAAGTAAAAAAATATTAAAATTTCGTTTCATAAAAATGAGTTGTTTTGGAACTAATAAATAATAATCTAAAATATGAGAAAAAATTATGCCAACCTTAGTGAATGGTAATAATTTTTTGTTAAAGCGCCCTAAATCATCAAATACGCTACAAATTACTTACTTTTGCAGGAACTTAAACGCATCACAAATGACAAAAAGACCTTTGATTTTGGTTACCAATGATGATGGCATCACTGCACCAGGAATTCGTACTTTAATTAAAGTGATGAATTCGATCGGAGATGTGGTCGTTGTTGCACCTGATAGTCCTCAAAGCGCCATGGGACATGCAATTACTATTAACGATACTTTATATTGCAAAAAAGAACACATTGATGGTGGCCCACAAACCGAATACAGTTGCTCGGGGACCCCAGCAGACTGTGTGAAGTTAGCCGTTCATGAGCTTTTAGATCGCAAGCCAGATCTATGTGTTTCCGGAGTGAACCATGGTTCAAACTCATCGGTTAATGTGATTTATTCTGGAACAATGAGTGCTGCTATTGAGGCTGGAATTGAAGGGGTTCCTGCCATTGGATTTTCGCTTCTTGACTATAATTGGGAAGCCGATTTTAGTCAAATTGAATCGTTTATCAAAACCATTACTTTACAGGTTTTAACTCAAGGTTTACAAAAAGGAATTATTCTAAATGTTAATTTTCCAAAGCTTGTAGAATCGGACATAAAAGGCATTCGCGTTAGCCGACAAGCCAATGCCAATTGGATTGAAAAATTTGACAAACGTCAAACCCCCTTAGGGCGTGATTATTATTGGCTAACCGGTGAGTTTAACAATTTAGATAAAGGGGAAGATACCGACGAGTGGGCTCTTGAAAACGGATATGTATCGGTGGTTCCTGTGCAGTACGACCTGACCGCTCATCATTACATTCAAGAATTAAATAAATGGAGTTTTAATGAATAAAAAAGAAGTTTTACAAGGAGTTATAATGGGCTTTTTAGCAACGGTTATTGGAGTATTCATGGCATCCATTTTCTTAGGGAAGTTGTCGGGGCGCTCCGATAGTATTTTAGAAGTTCTAGAAACTGCTCAATTTGAAGGTTTTCTGGGAAAACTAATAAGTTTAGGGGCCATTCTAAATTTGATTTGTTTCTTTTATTTTATTAGAAAAAGGCAGGATTCTCGTGCTGCAGGGATTTTGGCAGCCACTATATTGATTGCACTCGGAACGTTTTTAATTAGATTATAAATGAAGTATTATATTATTGCTGGTGAAGCTTCAGGAGATTTGCATGCTGCAAACATGATGAAAGCTCTTTTAAAGACAGACACAAAAGCTGAATTTAGATTTTGGGGTGGTGACTTGATGCAAAATGTAGGAGGCACATTAGTAAAACACTACAAAGAATTGGCCTTTATGGGCTTTTTGGAAGTGGTTATGAATCTAAGAACAATTACCAAAAACTTGGCCTTTTGCAAAAAAGATATTGAAGCTTATCAACCTGATTGTTTGATTTTTATTGATTATCCAGGTTTCAATATGCGCATTGCAAAGTGGGCAAAGATTGAAGGCTTTAAAACCCATTATTATATTTCTCCACAAATCTGGGCCTGGAAAGAAAATCGCATCACTGCGATCAAGCGCGATGTCGATAAAATGTATGTCATTCTGCCTTTTGAAAAAGAGTTTTACGAAGAAAAACACGGCATGCCCGTAACGTTTGTAGGGCATCCACTTATCGATGCCATTGCAAATCGCACTCCACTAGACGAACATACATTTCGTAAAACACATCGGTTAGACGACCGACCTATTATAGCTCTCCTACCTGGCAGTCGCAAACAGGAAATTAATAAGATGCTTACAGTAATGCTGAGCATCGTAAAAACATTTACAGACTATCAATTTGTAATTGCAGGGGCTCCGAGTCAGGATTCTGAGTTCTATAAACCCTTTATCAAGAAAGAAAAAATACATTTTGTTGAAAATTGCACCTACGATTTACTAAGTATATCCCATGCCGCACTGGTGACCTCTGGAACAGCCACCCTCGAAACAGCCTTGTTTAAAGTCCCCGAAGTGGTGTGCTATAAGACCAGTTGGATCTCCTATCAAATTGGACGACAAGTAGTGAAATTAAAATTTATTTCATTAGTAAATTTGATTTTAAACAAAGAAGAAGTCCCCGAATTAATCCAAGGGGAGTTTAACACAAATCGATTAACAAAAGAATTGTCTTCCATTTTAAAAGGCCCTAAGCGAGAAGCACAATTAGCGGCTTATCAAACCCTTGAAACAACCCTCGGAGGTCCAGGTGCCAGTCAAAATGTTGCAAAATTAGTATATAATTCATTAAATTAGAGGTTTATTAAATCCTCAACATTTTGCAAAATCGCTGCAATATGCTTGATATCATAGTTTTCAGGACTTAAATCTTGATTCCCTGACTTTCCTACAACTCGGATTTCTATGCCACCTATTTTATTCACAATTCAAAGATACAAATATTTTAGATTTGTTACGTCAAGTTCCTAAATTCAGGATATTTTAATATTAACTATGGCATAAACGTGGGTACAAATGCTTTGTAATACCCATTAAATGCCTCTTGATTATTCATTTTTTTATAGGTATCGTCTTTAAATAATCTTAAATATAACTCGAGCTGTTGAGCCGTTTGATAGCCAGGAATAGGTGCTAATACCTCTGCTTCTAACCCTAAAAACACCATTGTTGGATAGGCTCTGACTCCTAAATATTGAGAGAATTGATGTGGGCTATTGCGACGTTTGGCCATTTCGGGTTTGTAATTGGGGTTTGAAAATTCTTGACCTTTATAATGAACCGTTTCATTTCCTTCGGCGTTGAATTTAACTGCATAATAATGTGTGTTCACAAACGCAATTAAATCGGTATTTGTAAAGGTGTTTCTATCCAACATTTTACACGGCCCGCACCAAGTTGTATACATATCTATAAGAATTTTTTTGGGAGCTTTCTCTTGCAACGAAAGTGCTTCATCCATGGTGACCCAATTAATTTTTTGGGCATGAATCATGATTGAACCTAAGAGGAAAAACACAACTACAACATATGACTTCATTCAATTAATATTTTATATTACTAATAAACAAAAATTATGCCTTATTAACGAATACCATGCATTAATTTTTTAATAACAGGATGAAATAAAGCGGAAAACACGCCGAGTCCAACAGCTATAGCGGTTAAGATCCAAAAGAAGTTACTCAATCCTTGCGTTTCGGCGATTCCTTCAGAAACTTCGCCAAAAACGCCTGCTAATTTCATACCGATGGCAATGGCTAAATACCAAATTCCAAACATCATGGCAATCATTCGTCCGGGCACTAATTTACTAACGTAAGATAAGGCCACTGGCGAAATACACAATTCGCCCATCGTATGAAAAAAGTAAACTAATATCAACCAAATCATACTCACAGAAGCGGTTTTAGCTCCTGGCTCAATAGATGAAGCTCCAATGGCAACGCAGGCCATTCCAGCTCCTAACAACACCATTCCAATGGCGTATTTCATATTGGCATTTGGATTGTATTTACTTTCCCACCATCTCGAAAACAGGGGCGCAAATGCAATGATAAATAAGGAGTTTAGAACGCCAAACCAAGAGGCGGGTACTTCTGCAATTTCTTTTCCAAATTCTATCGATAACATCCAAATAGCAATGCCCCAAATGATGATAAAACTGATGGCTAAAAAGATGTTTGAGAGTGCGTATTTTGAAAATGTTTTTTTAAACAACAACCATAAGACCCATGTAATGATTCCTAGTGGAATAACAGTCATCATAGAATTTACAATTTTAAATACTAATGCTGCATTTCCTTCAAGAATTCGTTGGGTATAATCGCGTGCAAAAATGGTTAATGAACTTGGTGCTTGTTCAAAAATAGCCCAAAAGAAAATGGTGATAAAAGCAAAAAAGATGACTGCTAACATTCGGTCGCGAGTAACTCGGTCATACTTTGGAATTCGAATCACTAACAGAAAGATAAACAGCCCTAAAGCAGTAAGAATTGCCAAATTGGAACCTTCGATTCCAAACATGTTGAAGTCAAATAAATTGTACGCGCCTTCTGAAATTTTAGATATTGGATCATTAAAAATCCATGAAATCCCCAAAATTCCTGCCACTGCGATCAATCCTAAATGAAGTGAGGTAAACGGATTTAATTTGGGCTTTTCTGTACTTAGATCGATTTCGGCTGCCTCTACTTTTACAGGCTTTTTACCAATGTCTCCAAAAATATTTTGAGCAAACCAAAATTGAAGCAGTCCAAACAACATAAATATGCCAGCCAAGCCAAAGCCCCAACGCCAACCTACTTGTTCTCCAAGATACCCACACAACAGAATTCCTAAAAACGCACCCGCGTTAACGCCCATGTAAAAAATCGTATAAGCGCCATCTTTTTTCTCATTCTTGCCTTTATACATTTCAGAAATGATAGACGTCATATTTGGTTTGAAAAATCCACTTCCAAAAACTAATAAGGTCAAACCTAAATAAATGAAAAATGGGGTTTCAACAGCCATCGCGCCATGTCCCAACGTCATCAGTAATGCACCAATGACAACTGCATAGCGATAGCCAATTTTTTTATCGGCATAATAGCCTCCTAAGAGCGTGGATAAATAGACTAATGAGGTGTAAGTTCCAAAAATAGCATAAGCATGTTCTCGAGGCCAGCCCCAGCCGCCATCCAAGAGTGATGCAGTAAAAAACATGACGAGCAAGGCCCGCATTCCGTAGTAAGAAAAACGCTCCCACATCTCCGTGAAAAATAATACAAAAAGCCCGGCGGGATGTCCTAAGACTTTGTCTTTGAACATGTCATTAATATCTATACTCATTATTGGTTAATTTATAATTTCTAGTTATAGGATTCTTTCATTGTCTTCCGCACCATGAGTTAAACGCTTTAATGGTTTTAACAATGCAATTACCAACAGGCCAAATGATACTGTGAAGAGTACTATTCCAGTAAAAATAGTATACTCTCCAAAGTGTTCTGATTTTTCCCCTAAAACACCTGCAACTTTACCTCCAAGTCCCGTGGCTGCAAAATAAAGCCCCATCATTAAGGATGCATATTTTACGGGTGCTAGTTTAGTTACAAATGATAAAGATACTGGTGAAGAACACAGTTCTCCAATGGTATGAAATAAATAGGCTAAAACTAACCATTGCATTCCTGAACTTCCATTCGCATCGTATTCTCTAACAGCTAAAATCATAAATACAAACCCTAAGCCCATAATTATTGTTCCTGTTGCCATTTTAAATAACGAAGATGCTTCTTTATTTTTGAGTTTTCGTTTAGCCCAAATGTTTGCGACCCAAACAGCTAGTAATATAATAAAGCCTGCATTTAATCCTTGAAACATTGGAGTTGGTATTAGATAGCCAAATAACATTCTATCTGTTTTAGTTTCTGTATAGACACTCATCAATCCACCGGCTTGTTCAAATGCGCCCCAAAAGACAATTACTAATAAAAAAGAAAGTAGTAAAACTAAGAAACGATCTTTTAAAATTTGTGTTTCTAAGCTTTTAAAAATCATCATCAATAGACCTACCACAAATGAAAGGAATATAAATAAAGCTCCATAACCCCAATGATCAACTCCTTCAAATGTAAAACCTGCATAAAGAGATAGTGATAATAAAATAACAAATACAACTAACTGAGCAGGCGATTTAAAAATGTTTGAAAATATTTTAACTAAAGAAATATCATTTTTCATTTCTTCAATTGTAGGTTTATTACCAACATGCAAAATGTATTTTTGTCCCCAGATATAGACTAATAGCCCTAATATCATTGCAATTCCAGCTAAACCAAAACCAGCATGCCATCCCCATTTGGCAACAACAATTCCAATAACCGAAGTCGCTAATAATGACCCTAAATTAATTCCGATATAGAAAATACTAAAACCCTTGTCACGTCTTATGTCTCCTTCTTTATAAAGACCACCAACCATTGTAGAAATATTTGGCTTTAAACATCCGACTCCTAAAATAATCAAACTCAAACCTATAAAGAATGCCCATTCTGCCTCAACAGCTAGCGTTCCGTGGCCTAAACATAAAATTACAGCGCCTAGCATTACAGTTTTTCTCTGACCTAGAACTTTATCCGCCAAAATACCTCCAGGAATTGATATGACATAAACCAACATAACGTACCAACCATACAGTTGATAAGCCTCAAGTTTTGACCAGCCCAAACCAGGACCATCTATGTGAGAGGCTTCCGCAATCATATAAATAACTAAAATAGCGCGCATCCCATAATAAGAAAACCGTTCCCACATTTCCGTAAAAAAAAGGACATATAATCCAACTGGGTGTCCCCAAAGTTCTTTTTGTGCAGTAGTTGTAGTAGTTGTTGTTGACATAAATTTAATATTAGTTAATAAATTAGTATTGGTTAGTTTTAATTGTGTCGTTTGTCACCCAATTTTTCATGTAAAAAGTTGGTCATTTTCGTATATAAAT
>Ga0115560_1003120_pt1 | contig 10438 bp, 10 predicted proteins | sample COGITO_mtgs_1105_5_FD_87278 | JGI IMG/M metagenome (GOLD analysis project Ga0115560, IMG submission 87278) | Pelagic marine microbial communities from North Sea - COGITO_mtgs_110509 | ecosystem: Environmental > Aquatic > Marine > Epipelagic | place: Germany:Helgoland, sampling site Kabeltonne... | reverse complement strand
CTGCGCTACGCGGTGTTGAATATCTTCGGCGCTAATCGTATCAATATATAAACTGACTAAACCTAATGCTTGCTCTAAGCTAAATAAAGCGTTGCCTGCCACAAAGTGATTTAGATACTGTCCCACGTAAAACTGGTGATTGATGGTCGATTGTTGCGCAAGCGCAGAACCAAGGTTGTCGACAAAAATGTGTTTTTGCTTATCCAACTCTTCTTGGAAGGGCCCAAGTTCAGCCATACTTTTTAAGGTGCTGAGTACCTGTGAGAAGGCCTCTTGGTGTTGTCCAGGCTTTGGCCCAAAGTTAAGCGACAAATTCCGACCAAGCGTATAGTTTAATCTTAGCTGCACGCTTGCATAGGTAAAGGGGGCGTCTTGCTTCCAAGCAATTTCTTGGAAGCGTTTGTTTAACATATTCTCTGCCAATTGACTCAGAGTAGACTCGCGCAAGTCTGCCCCAATAAGGGCTTCGGTGGCAGGCAGCCGATAATCAATCGACATAGCCGACTGAGTAATTTCTGGGTCGGTAATAATACTAAATTCAGGAGACGAATAGGCCGTCAATACCTGCTGAGGCTTGTCTACTGGCATAGGAGGATTGACTAATTTTCCAAAGTACTGCTGTATAAGCGCTTCAACTACTTGCCCGTCAAAGTCACCCACTGCAATTATTGACATTAAATCGGGTCGATACCACGTCGTGTAAAAGCGAATTAAATCTTCGTGTTTGCCGTTTAGTATAATGTCTTCGGATCCTATTGGCATGCGTTCAGCATACAGCGTACCGCGCATTTGCACTGGCAAACGTTGGCTAAGAATCCGCTCTTGTGCGCCTTTGCGACTGCGCCACTCTTCGAGCACCACACCGCGCTCATTATCGATACTGTCGCCATCAAAGCTAATCTTATGCGCCCAGTTTTCAAGTATATGAAACCCCTTTTCCAAGGTGCCGGCTTGGTCGGTAGGCAAGCGCAACTGATAACGGGTGTCGTCAAAACTTGTAAAAGCATTTAAATGTGGCCCAAAACGCATACCTATGGCTTCTATATACTCAATGATTTCCTGTTTTTCAAAATCTTCAGTACCGTTGAAGGCCATATGCTCGGCAAAATGGGCGAAACCAAGCTGGGATTCATCCTCTTGTAATGATCCCGCATGCACAATTAGACGCAGCTCAGCAAAGTTTGCCGGCGTTTTGTTTTCCCGAATAATATACTGCAGACCGTTATCCAGTTTGCCTTTGATAATATGAGGAGATATGGGTAAAGGCTCTGCTAATATTTGCGCAACGCTGTCGGTTTTCTCACTAGCAAAACGCGTCTTAGCTGAATCAGTTTGAGCGCAAGCAGTCAACAAAAGACAAAACAAAAATGGGGTCATTAGTCGCATTCAAAAGGCTCGCGTTAGTTCGTAGGTTTTTTGTATGATTAATGCATCGTTACTGGCGCGATGACGGACCAACTGGAGTGATTCGATGACCGTGTCCTTAACTTGGTGCCAGCAGGCCATCTGCGATTCTTTCATTATCATTTCGAGCGAGCTCAACTTAAAGGTCATTTGCACACGAGCACGTTGGTATAAAATATTTAGCCAAGGTGAATCAACCACCCAGCCGTCTGAGTAAGCAATATCGCCGCGCAAAAACTCATTGAGCTCTACGCAAAGTTGGGTGCCATGAACACCATGTTCAAGTAAGTCTTGTCGTGTAATGCCGTGCACAGTTTGCGCACTCGATTGCCAAAACTGCCAATCGTCGAAGGGTTTTATTAATTTGCAATAGCGAGCGCCATCACTGCGCACTACCCCCACCTCTATTGGGTAGCTATTTACACCAAAACCGCTGGCCTCTACATCAATGATAGTAGGTAAACGAAGCGACTTAATTGGAGATTGCTTATTGGGAATTGAATTAGCAGCCATTGATTCGGACGACCTTAATTTGCCTGACATATTAAAACGCTAATCTATTGCTATCTTAAGTGGTGTTACCACACTAGCGCATTAGGCCAATAACATCCAATAATGCGTTACAATAGTTGCCATGCCAACTACCCAGGCTGTGCTGCGTAAAATGTGCCAGTTAGCCCAATAAAAGGCTAAATAGAACAAGCGCGATATAACAAATGCAACACACAGCTGCGCAGTGTAAACATTGTGCTCGTCTACTGCCAACACCAAAATAACCGTTGGCGCGAAATAACAAATAGCCTCAAAGCAATTTTGATGCGCTGCTAGCGCTCTTGCGCCAAGGCCCGTCAAACGATTTTGCTGCGCACGCGGATGTTTGTTGTCGTATTTACTCTCTTTTGCCATAAGATAAGCGAGAGGCACTTTGGCTAATAAGGGCATAAATACCACTATCGCAACACAAATGATTATCAGAAACACCGTCTTTTCCTTTTTTTCGAATAATTACAGTAAATTAACCTGACAAAGTGTACCTTTTTCGCTATCTTTTGAGAATGAAAATATTATTAGTTGAAGATGAGCCAACAGTTGCTCAGTTTATCCAAAAAGGGCTTACAGACAGCGGTCATGTGGTCGATCATGCTGCGGATGGCAATAAAGGTTTGAGCTTAGCGGTATCTGGCCAATATGACGTCGTTATTTTAGATCGTATGCTGCCTGAAATGGACGGTATAGACGTACTTAATGAATATCGTAGCCAAGGTTTGCAAACCCCTACCCTAATCCTCAGCGCCAAAAATAAGGTAGATGACAAGGTCAAGGGCCTGCGTGCTGGTGCCGATGATTACCTCACCAAACCCTTCGCCTTTGAAGAGCTGCTAGCCAGAGTTGAAATATTAGGCTCACGAGTGGCCAATAGCGCGTCAGCTGAAACCAACATGGTACTCGGTGATTTGTATCTTGACCTAATCAATCGCAAGGTCACGCGCGATAGCAAGGTCATCGACTTACAGTCAAAAGAGTTCAAACTGCTTGAGTATCTGATGCACAATCCCAACAAAATAGTCACCCGCGCTATGCTCCTCGAAAAAGTGTGGGAGTACAATTTTGACCCGCAAACCAACGTCATCGATGTGCACATTAGCCGTTTGCGCAACAAGATTGATAAAGGCTTCGATTATCCGATGATTGAAACCATCCGCGGCGCTGGCTACATGATAAGTTCGCGCTAAAGCATGCGCGCAATTGCGGCCTACAGCAAAAGTTCCAGCTTTGTTGTAAGTTTTGTGTTTATCAGTTTGTTGATGCTCGGAGTAGGTTTTAATATCTACACGCTAAGGGTGGCTAACGAAGACTTATTAATTCGTGAGTCGCAGGCCGCTATTTTGGCTGATATCGGTGGTTTCAGAAGTTTGTATAATGCTGCCGGTCGCCAAGCCGTGCTGCAGGCGGTAGATGAGCGTCTGGCCAATCACACCAACGATTTTTTATATTACCTTAAAGACAAAAACGACAATTACATTGCAGGCAATTTGTCGGATTGGCCCAAAGACAATATCAACGTCATAAAAAACGGCGTGCTTGATATTCAGGTATCCTTGCTACAAAAGCATCAAAATCCCGCCGCCAACAAAATCCCCCCAGAGCAAGCGCAGCGTGCAATTGCAATGCTAATTGAGTTCTCTAACAAAGACAGTTTATTAGTGGCCCGCAGCGTACAGGATATTGAGTTTGCGGTATCAATTGCACAAACTTCGTCGTGGGTGATGATTATCATTTTGTGTGTGGTGGCTTTGAGTAGTTTAGCGCTGGCTTACTATGTGGTGAGCCGCATCAATAAAATCTCTGACACCGCCGATGCAATTATACAAACGGGGGATTTAAGCGACCGATTATATGTCGAGTCGAGTTGGGATGATTTAAGTAAGCTAACCTTAGCCTTAAATCAGTTGTTAGACAAAATTGAACAGTCAGTCAAGGCAATCAGTTCGGTAAGTGACAATATTGCACATGATTTGCGTACGCCTTTAACTCGCCTCAAAAGTCATATTGAAAGCATCGACAACCATGAGCAAAAGCAGGCCTTAATTGCTGAATGCGATAATTTAATGGGCATTTTCAATTCGCTTTTACGTATCAGTGACATTGAAAATAGCGCCAAACAAGCCGGCTTTGAATCGGTTAATTTAGACATCGTTTTAGAAGATGCCATTGATCTCTATTCACCACTAATAGAAGAGAAAAACATTGAGCTCGAAAGCCACACCGAAGCGGTCAAAGACTTTGTTGGTGACAAGAACTTGTTGTTCCAAGCGTTTGCGAATGTCTTAGATAACGCGATCAAATTTACCCCAGCGCATGGAATTATTCACGTGTCTTTAAGTGTGAGTAGCGATGGCATTGTATTATTTAGTGTGGATGATTCAGGAAAAGGTGTAGACAGCAAGAGTTTAGATAAGCTAACTCGGCGCTTTTTCAGAGAAGAAAAAAGCCGCTCCACAAGTGGCAACGGCTTAGGTTTGTCCTTAGTCAGCGCAATTATAAGTCTGCATGGTGGCAAAATCTGGTTTGAAAAGTCGCACATTAGCTCGACTAAGATGCCAGCCGACAACGAAGGGTTACGCTGCGCGTTCTCACTTGCCTATAACAAATATTAAGTAGCGCATTCTTATAGTCATATGTTCGCTTTACGCACAAGCGAGCGGTCTCAGCCATTCTTTAGTCTTGCTTCTGCATAAAGATAGTCACTTCCGCCATAACAATACCAAACTTTTTAATGTACGAACGGTTCATCATTGTGCGCTCGTCAAAGGCCCAAAACCAATCATCAAAATTGACGCGATAAGTAGAGCCGTCGACTTCCAAGTCCATTTCGTATACAAAGTTAAAGGCGTTACCATGTGGAGTACCTGTAGCATCGCCCGCAATGTCTCCTGCGCTGCCGGTGTAAGTGCCGTCTGCATTTTTGCTCAGAGTCCAAATGCGTTTACTTGGCCCATCGCCCAAACCATATTCGAAAGTTTCGTCCAAAATCAATTTCCCGTTTTGCATACCACCGTCGATGTTGACAACAAAACGCTGTACGACCTCACCGGAGCGATTCTGAACGATGCCCCAAGCCATTACATTGCCATCAAAAAAAGACTCAAGCGAAAAAGTAGGAGATTGCGATTCGTAGTTTTTACCATCAATAGACACAGAGCAAGCGGACAACGCAGCAATACTTAGAGTTAAAATAACTACTTTCATTACTGTTTTACTAATGGGTTTGAGAAGTGTTCTGGCAATGAACTGTTTAAGTGATAGATAAATTAACATATAAAATCCTGTGTTTGATAAAAAAGGAAGGCGCAATAACGCGCCTCAACAACTTCATGTGGGATATGTTTGTGTAAACGCTTTCTATTTTTTACGCAAACCTAAAAGGTTGTCTCGCATCTTGGGTTCTGAGGTTGCTTCCGACAACCAAATATTAAAAAACCATTGGGTAAATTCGTCATCTTCGACCGTCCCTGCATACGAATTGTTGAAATAAAAATGGCTATACTGTTTATCGTCAACGATCCCCGTAATTGTCTGACCCTCGGCAACGTTTGGAAAAATCTGCTGCATTTTCTCATACCACTTGGCGAGTTTCATTTCATCTTTCATGCCCTGCTTGCGCATTTCGTCAATCGACCGGCTGGCAATATCATCGCCGTCAAAATCACGTAAGTAAGTGAGTTCAAGCGCGAAGGGTTTTTTATCGGCGTACTGACCGTCGGGGGCAATTAAAGTGGCATCATAAATGTCCCAAAACAGAACGCTCAAACGCGCTTCGCCCACTACTTTAGGGTTTTCAATATAAGTTTGTAGGTTACGAGCGTCCACCTCAAAACTGGTTAAGCTAGTTTTGAGTAAAAGTGAGAGAGTGATCGTAAGTAAGGTTTTCATTGCGTATCTCTGTGTTTAACTGTGTTTGTCTTACCACGCAAACTGCCTTGTAAAACAGGGCCTGCCTGCTTCACGTTTTGTAAGCGTGATTGATTATAGTTTTATTCAAAGTATACCTTTTAAACGCGCGGGGTGGCCCTTGTAGATCATTAAGAATATGTAATACAGGTACTGTTAGATAGTGTGTGCCGATTGTTCGTGGATGTTTATATCACCGTCTGAGCAATATATGCTCAAACACGGTGTGCGCTTTACGCAGAATACTTGACTATCGCAGCGCAATGCTTATCTTTGTTGTAACTTAAACTCAAGGCATCTGTGACACGTGAGCACCCACCTAAGTAAGCTGCAGCAAGAACTCGGACTTAGTCTGCCCTCACCCGTTCAGCAAATTGATTGTAAAACCTATTTAGATCATCAAGATATATCGGTGTATTGTAAGCGTGACGACTTAATTCATCCTACTATTTCCGGCAATAAATGGCGTAAGCTGAGGCCATTTGCCGAGCTTGCCAATGCGCGCAAAGTGAGGCGAGTCCTTAGCTTTGGCGGTGGTTATTCTAATCATTTACATGCCTTAGCTTTTGTATGTAAGCAACTAGGGGTAAGCTTAGTTGCCATTATAAGGGGCGATTACTCATCTTCACCCACCCCTATGCTGCAGGATATCGCGACTTGGGGGGCGTCAGTAACATATGTCTCAAAACTAGACTATCAGCGTCGCGATGAGTCGAGTTATCGAGAGGCGCTGCAAAAAGAGTATGCCTTTGATTTGCTAATTCCTGAAGGTGGCTCTGATAGTGATTGCTTAGACGGTGTGGCCTCGCTGGTGGATGAATATATGGGTTCACTTAGCGACATTACCCACCTTGTTTTGCCGATAGCAAGCGGCGGTACCATGGCCGGTGTGATTGCTAGGCATCAATTCCTTCATCTTACGACGCGCGCTCAACAGCCAACAATCATTGGTATTGCTGCACTTAAAGGCGAAGGGTATTTAGAAGACATGCTGATGCAACTGCTTGGTGACGAGCGCAGTTTATTACCATTACCAAGCTGGCATATCGAGCACGATTACCATCACGGTGGCTACGCTAAATCCTCCGCTCAATTGGAGCAATTTATGTTGGAATTCGAAAAAAACACCGCCATCCCGACCGAAAAGGTCTATTCAGGTAAATGTTTTTTTGCACTTCACGAGTTGATTATTGCGAAAACATTTCCGCCTAAAAGCAAGATCTTAGCTATCCATACTGGCGGGCTGCAAGGCCTGCGCAAAACAATTAGAGCGAATAAATACTGAACTTTTAGCGCTAGGCTGCCGTTAATAAAATATCGCTTAGATTTATCCGGCGCTTTGTTAGCGTAAGAACGCATATTTGTTCGTGCGATAAACCATAAGTAATTTTTAGCAACCAAGAGCCATTAACCGATGAATTACCGTTTAAAGAATAGCTTAATACTAAAGCAGCATATGCCTTACGCGGCAATGATCAGTAAAGCAATCGACTTTAGCGAATGGATGCTCTCAAACACCGATACGCTCTACCCCTTTGCCGTTTTAACCATTGGCAATGACCTGCAGTGTGTATTTGCGCCAGCTGATGGCCAAGAAGCGACTGCGGGCATGATAGAAGAGCTGGGCGTTCGCCTTGCCGAACAAAAAATTTACGCAGAAGAAGCCGCAGGCGTGCTAGTTTACAGCGCGACAGTGTGTGCTAGCCACCAGCAAAATGAGCTGCAAGGTGGATTTAAGGAAGAGACCGACGCTATCGTGTTAACGATTACCGACAGCGCAGGTAAAAACACCGTTACAATCTATCCCTATTCAAGAACGCCTCAAGGGATAAATATCTCCAAGCCGTACACCTGCGATTTCTCTGACTAAGGAAAGTCTGAAATCTGTCTATTTGAGTCATCAAGCGCGCAAATACCACGCAAAGGCCTCGCAAATACAAGATATTAAAAACACTTGTACTTAGCGTGTGTGTTGATATGATCTGCCGCCTCAATTTCTTAATTACAACCCTGCCGGTATTGTCGAGCACGGTTAAAGGAAACTCATATTATGTCTAAAGTCTTAATCATTGGCGCGGGCGGCGTGTCGTCTGTTACCGTCAAAAAGTGCGCACGTTTACCTGAGCTGTTTGACGAAATTTACTTGGCCAGCCGCACCGTATCAAAATGCGAAGCGCTGCAGAAAGAAGTGGGTATTGAGCGCTTAAAGGCCGTATTTGCTGTGGATGCTGATGATGCAGATGCAGTGGCAGAATTGATTGAGCAAGTAAAACCTGATTTGGTGGTTAACCTTGCCTTACCTTATCAAGACCTGCCCATTATGGACGCATGTTTAGCAACCAAAACCGATTATCTCGACACCGCTAACTATGAGCCAAAAGACGAAGCGAAGTTTGAGTATTCTTGGCAGTGGGCGTATCAAGAGCGATTTAAAGACGCTGGCATAATGGCACTATTGGGCAGCGGTTTTGATCCGGGTGTGACCAATGTGTATACCGCATACGCGGCTAAACACTACTTTGATGAAATTCATTATTTAGATATTGTAGACTGCAACGGCGGCGACCATGGTCAAGCTTTTGCAACTAACTTTAATCCTGAAATCAACATTCGTGAAATCACTCAAGTAGGGCGCTTTTTTGAAGACGGTGAGTGGAAAGAAACCCCGCCTTTAAGCGTAAGAGAAGATTTAGACTACCAAAACATTGGTGTGCGACCTTCTTATTTAATGTTTCACGAAGAGCTTGAGTCCATCGTTAAGCACTTCCCGACGCTTAAACGCGCACGCTTTTGGATGACCTTTGGCGAGGCCTACTTAAATCACCTACGCGTGCTAGAAGGCATTGGCATGACGAGCATTACGCCGATTGACTTTCAGGGGCAGCAAATTGTGCCGCTGGAGTTTTTAAAAGCGGTACTGCCTAACCCAGGCTCTTTGGCCGAAGGCTATACTGGCAAAACCTGCATTGGTACCTATATTACAGGCATGAAAGACGGCAAAGAGAAAACTATCTTTATCTACAACAACTGTGACCATGCTGCCTGTTATGACGAAGTGGGTGCGCAGGCGGTATCATACACAACGGGCGTGCCTGCAATGATTGGCGCGGCACTAATGCTGAATAAAACGTGGCATAAGCCTGGCGTATGGAACATGGAACAGTTTGATCCAGACCCATTTATGGACATGCTAAATCAACATGGTTTGCCGTGGCATGTACTTGAATGTGAAAGCCCGTTTAGTAAATAACCGTTTAGTAAATACCGTTTAGTAAATAACCTAGACTATTTTCAAAACTATTTACCACACAGTCTGTCAGACTATTCAGAGCCTATGTAAGGTGTAGCGTGTGACTAAGCTTTTGTATCTTAGCCACACGCATTGTATACATCTAATTTTTCAATAACGCTTATTTTCAAAGGTCAGTTATGGATCCTCGTTTTTTATCTACCGATATTCCCTCACCTTGCTATGTATGCGATGAGCAAAAGCTCATTCAAAATCTTGAGCTTATGCAAACCGTACAGACCCGAGCAGGTGTTGACATCATTTTGGCTCTCAAGGGATTTTCGATGTGGTCTACCTTTGATATCGTAAAGCGCTATTTAAAAGGTGCAACAGCAAGCTCGGTATGGGAAGCAAAATTAGCCAAATACGAGATGGGACAAGAAGTTCACGCTTATTCCCCTGCCTACAAAGCACAGGATATGCACGAGCTTGTTGGCTTGTGCGAACATCTTTCGTTTAATAGCCTAGCGCAGTGGCAGCAATTTAAACAGCAGGTGATGGACGCAGGTGTGTCACCAGGTCTGCGTGTTAATCCTGAAAACCAAGAAGCAGACACACCGCTTTATGACCCTTGTGCACCAGGCTCTCGCTTAGGTATTTTAGCATCACAGCTCAAAGGTCAAGACCTAAGCGGAATAGACGGCTTTCATGTGCACAACTTATGTGAGTGCGATTCGTTTGCGACCGAGCGTACGCTGCACGCAATCGAAGCAAAATTTGGTGAATATCTGCCTACCCTGAAATGGTTAAACCTTGGCGGTGGTCACTTGATGACGCGCAAAGGCTATGATATTGAACACTTAATCAACGCGTTGACGAGCTTTAAGGCTAAATATCCTAATTTACGCATTATTATGGAGCCTGGCTCTGCCGTTGCTTGGCAAGCAGGTCCTCTTATTGCCGAGGTGGTAGATATTGTCGAAAACCAAGACCAAATTGCAATTTTGGATATTTCAGCCACAGGGCACATGCCCGACGTATTAGAAATGCCCTACCGCCCGACAATAAGCGGCGCTGGCGAGCCCAACGAAAAAGCCTACACCTATAAACTAGGCGGCAACTCGTGTTTAGCCGGCGATGTGATTGACCGCTATAGCTTCGATCAGCCTCTTAAAGCAGGCGACCGTCTTGTTTTTGAAGACATGCTGCACTACACCATGGTTAAAACGACCTTTTTTAACGGAGTAGAACATCCGTCTATCGGTATTTTACGCCAAAATGGTAACTTTGAATTAGTTAAAAGCTTTACATATGAAGACTTCAGAAATCGGCTGTCGTAGCCGATAACACACT
>Ga0115560_1003088_pt1 | contig 10509 bp, 8 predicted proteins | sample COGITO_mtgs_1105_5_FD_87278 | JGI IMG/M metagenome (GOLD analysis project Ga0115560, IMG submission 87278) | Pelagic marine microbial communities from North Sea - COGITO_mtgs_110509 | ecosystem: Environmental > Aquatic > Marine > Epipelagic | place: Germany:Helgoland, sampling site Kabeltonne... | reverse complement strand
AGTTATGTTGATACCCAAAATAATCCTTTAAAATTAACCAATGTTGTACTGGTTGAAAAAGAGAGAAACATGCTTTTTAGGTACAAGAATCAAATCAATTACAATCCAGAAAAAGCTAATATACTTTGGGGTATAACTAGCACAGGAGCGCTTGCCTATTTTAATGAAGTACAGTTTGAGGGTTTAAATAAAACTGCAAAAAAACAAACTCTTACCATGGATATTATCTCTCCAGATAAACTTAGTTATGATGCCATAACATCACTATTTTCTATTGATTAGTATTTTTTTTTAGTTGCTTTAAAAAAACCTTTTTTTAGTAAAATTTTTGTTCGCACCTTGTTTATAAGCTTGTATGTCAACCAAATATTAAGGTAAACTATACTTTACCTTATTATTTGATTACATTTTTTTAACAATTAATATTTAAGATGTATATTGTTAAGCACTTAGGTATTTAGCCTTTTTTTTAATTCAAATTTATTCGTATTGAATTTTTCAAATAACCCATTTAGGATTTTAGCCGTTGAATCTAATTCAGGAGCGAAAAAAATCCAAAAGAACCTTTCTAAACTCAAAGCTTATTCTAAAATAGGAAAGAGTGTAGCCTTTGATTACGACCTGTCCTTTTTAAATTTAGCACCTGTAGATAGATCTTTAGAAATAATCTCCAAGGTGGAAAGTCGTATTCTTCTGGATGAAAACAAAATTAAATATAGTTTGTTTTGGTTTCAAGACACAACCCCGTTTGATTCTATCGCTTTGGCAAACCTATTTAAAGAAAATACAGACAAATCACTTGATATTTGGAGCAAGTCAATGAAGTCTAATGAAGTTAAAGCTAATAACTTTTCGGCCTTTAATAATTACTCATCATTACTATTATTACTTCAATTAAAAAAAACCAAAACCGATTGTTTAAAGACAGACTCGGAGTCTATTTCTAATATTCGAATTGCTCTAGGCCAGAAGATAAAATTGATTAATTCAGACTATTTTGTTGACTATTGCCTAAGTATTGGTGTGAAATCTGATATTGACGCAATTAAAATCCAAACCTATTTTTTAGAGACCATGCTTGAGGTTTTAAATCAAAATTTTTCGTCTAATGATCTTAAGAAACTACTAATGGGAATGGACCCTGCCTTTTCTGATTTAATAAATGGTAATTTAGTAAAAGAACCAATTTCAAACATAAAAGAGCAAATAAGTGTTGCCTCTGTTGGTCTAAAAAATGACGTGACTCAAGGAATTTTAATTGGCAAGGCACTTATTAAAAATACCATCACTGATTTAAAATATTTAAAAGATACCCTCGGTGGAGATCATTACCAGTACGAATCTTTATCAGATAAATTATCAAACCAAATTCTGCAGTGTGGCATAAATTATTTCAATGAAACTAGCGATGATCAAGCCTATCTAAGCTCCTACAAATATGCGCTTTCTATTGCATCAGGTGAAAAAACAAAAACACGTGCAAAAGAGACAATTAAACACTGTGAAGAAGAAAAATTAGCAAACCTTTGTTGGTTTTGTGAAGAAAATCAAATAGCTCCTAAATTGTACTATAAATATCAAATGTATAAATGGAATACTACAAATTCTTTTAATTACAACAGGACGTATACATACTTTAAAAATGGTGGACTTCAATTAGGGTGCTGTAAATCTTGTAGATCTCGACATGATGAACTTATTTTCACTAAAATAGCACTTTTATTTAAAGGTGGTGACAAAAGACCGCCAATTAAGAGCCGTACACTAAGATCGCTGAGAGGGCACCCTTTGGTGGTAAAAAAAATTAAAGAGGGCTACATATCAGGATTACCAAACTAAAATATATAATTATGAATAACAAAATAACAACAACAGTAGTACTATTATTAACAACACTCTCTTTAACTGCGCAAATCGACTCTATAGCCATTAGCGACTTAGAATCTAGATTAAGCAAGCAATTTTCACAACAAGAGGCTTCTTTTAATGAAGAATTATTAGAAATTCGTGCCCTACAAAATAATAGTCTTGAGAGCACTTTAATTGAGTTGTCTACAATAACAAAAAGCCAAAAAGCCATACAGTTAAAATTAGATGGGTTATTACAAGTACAAGCCTTGTCTCAAGAGAAAACGTTAGAATTAGAAAGACAAATAAGTTCTTTAAAAAACCAACTCAATACTAAAGTAAACGATTTAAAGATTAAAACCAATGAATTAGACGCTACAACAAATACTCTGTCTGTTGGACTAACCAATACAGAAAATTCTGTGGTTGCTGTAACACAAACCTCTTCTAATAATGCAAATTCTATTACTACAGTTAATGAAGCTCTAAGCCAAAAGCAGCAATATGGGCTTATATTTCTTGGGTTGTTTTTGATTCTAGTTTTGGCTGTGTATGCCATTTTAACCAAACGACAAAATACAGATACCAAAAAGTTAGCAAAAAAACAGCAAGAGATTTTCGAAAAACAAATTCAAGACGGGCAGCAACTAGCAGATTGGCTGTCAAACCAAACCACTAATAGTCTTGGCAAGAGTGCAGGGGGCGAAGTAGATCATTCATTTGCAAAGCGTGTGGCCGATGAAATTGTTCGTATTACGACCAATCTTTCTAGAATGGATGCCTCTATTAAAGGTCATAAACAACTTTCGGCCTCTGTTAGGAAATTAGAGCAATCACTAAATTCAAATAGCTATGAGTTAGAGGTGCTTTTAAACAAGCCTTATGATAATGGTATGAATTTACAAGCCAATTTTGTAACAGATGAAAATTTGAAAGAAGGCGAAAGTGTTATTACTAGAATTATAAAACCACAAATAAATTACAAAGGAAAACTAATCCAAGCCGCACAAGTAGAGGTGAGTCAAGGAGAATAAAAAAATAGATTATGAGTAGATTAAAATATGGAATTGATTTAGGCACTACCAACTCAGCAATTGCGTTTATAGACAAGGGTAACAGTGTGATAATCAAAAACGAAAGCCAAGCAGATACCACACCATCTTGTGTCGGTTTTAACAAGAAAAAAGGTGTTTCTGTTGGTATAAGAACTTACAATGCATTACAATCTGATAAATTAAGAGCATTAATGCTAGGAAAAAAAGGAAGTTCAGAGACATTTATTGAGTTTAAGCGAACGATGGGCTCAGATAAGAAGTTCCATTCCTCGTTTATGGAATCTGATTTTTCATCAGAAGATTTATCTGCAGAAGTACTCAAGAAATTGAAATCTTTTGTTCAAAATGATAGTTTTAAATCTGTAGTGATTACCATTCCGGCGATGTTTAATGACAACCAAAAATCTGCTACTCAAAAAGCAGCCCAGCTTGCTGGTTTCTCTCAAGTTGAGTTATTACAGGAGCCTATTGCCGCAGCGACGGCTTATGGGTTGGATGAAAAAGTAAAAGATGGTCAAATTTTAATTTTTGATTTTGGTGGAGGAACCTTTGATGTATGCCTTGTAAATGTAGAAGAAGGTATAATGCAAGTTAAAGATACAGAGGGTGACAACTGGCTGGGTGGTAAAAATTTAGACAATGCCATTGTTGATGAAATTTTAATACCCTATCTAAAAGAAAACTACACCATAGACAGTTTTTTAGAAAATGAAATTAAAAGCAATCTTTTAAAAGATGCATTGAAGGTGAAAGCCGAGGATATAAAAGTTAATTTATCCTTTTCAAAATCTTATGACGTTATATCAATGTTAGGAGAATATCCCGAAGATGATAACGGCGAGGAAATTGAATTGGATTTTGAGGTAACCCATGATCAAATGATTGCCGTGCTAGGCCCTATATTCCAAAAGGCTGTTGACATCGCCAAAGAAGTTTTGAGTAGAAACAAATTATCTGGAGATTCTTTAAACTCATTAATTTTAGTGGGAGGGCCCACATTTTCTCCTGTATTAAGAGAGATGTTAACCGCCCAAATTTGCAAACCAGATACTTCTGTGGATCCCATGACAGTTGTTGCACGTGGAGCCGCTATTTACGCATCTCAGTTTGATGTAGATGAAGCGATTGTTGATAAAGTTCGTGATGTCACTAAAGTGCAGTTAGAACTCTCATATGAGTCTCAAACCGTAGAGACCGAAACAATGCTGGTGGTTAAAATTAACAAAGATAAAACTCAAGGAGAAATACCCTCTAAGGTTTTTGTGACCGTGAAGCGCTCTGATGGTGGTTGGGAGAGCAATAAAGCAGAAATAGACGAAACTGGAGATATTGTAGATTTGGTATTACGAGAAGGTAAACCCAATACCTATGAAGTGTACTTAACTAACGAAACTGGAGATAATTTACCTTGCCAGCCAAATGAACTTACAATTAATCAGGGTGTTAGACCAGGGAAAGCAACCTTGGCATATAGTTATGGTGTTGAATTATTGGGTGACAACAGTAAGGCTAACTTTTATACAATACCTGGTCTTGAAAAAGGGCAAACCATGCCTGCCAATGGTGAAAAATCTGGTTTAAAAACCCTGAAGGATTTAAGGCCTGGCTCATCAGATGAGATAAAAATATCCATATACCAAGGAACAATTGAAGCAGAAGGTACAAGGGCTAATAACCAAACTTGGGTAAGTACGGTACTTTTAACGGGACACGACGTTGCTAAATTATTACCTAGCGGTTCTGAAGTAAATTTGTTTTTAGAAATCATTAAAGATGGTGCCTATAATTTATCAATAGACATCCCTTATTTAAATGATACTATTGAAAAAACATTTGAAAAACAAGAGCAACAGGGGGAGGAAGATAGCTGGTTTACAGAACAATTTAAATCTATAGAATCTGAGATTGCAGCTTTTGAAAATGAAACCGAAACTTATGATAAAGACAGATTAGAGAAAATAAAAAGAAATATTAAAGAATCAAAGCAAGAGTTTGAATCCAGAAAGTCTGATTATGATACTCGAATGAAAGTGAGAGATGACATAAGAAAACAGTTTACATTACTTGATAATCTCACAAACGTAAGCGCATGGCCTATAGCAGAGCAAGAGCTAAAAACCACCTTTTATGAACTTGAAACTAAGGTGACAGAAAGTGATGACGCAAACACAAAAACTGCCTTTGAATCTTTAAAAAAGCGTATGAATATTGTGTTAACCTCACAAGATGTTACGCAGGCAAAAGAGCTAAAGGATGAAATGGGTGCATTGTATATACAGATACTGGATGATAAGCATGGTGTAGAATTGTTTATTTCAATTTTGATGAACATGAATGATGATTTTGAATCTCAACCATGGTCTGACCGCTCTCAAGCCCGAACCATTTTAAATAATGCAATGAGTGAGGTAATGGCAAACCCAAGCAGAGAGAGAGCATTAAGCTACTGCCAACAATTATGGCGCTTGCTCCCAGACACAAATAAACCTGGTAGTCCAGACGATATTTTGAAATAATTTTTTGCAAAAAAAAGTGACAATGAGTGAATTAAAAAATATTCAAATAAAAACGCGTTATAAAATCAAACATTTTATAGAACAAACTAGTTTTTGTGCGGTTTATACAGGTCTTGATATAAATACCTCAGGCCTTGTAAGTTTGAGTATTTATAAAGCTTCTAAAATAGCCCGAGATGATATAGGTGTTGATGGAAATTTACGTGAACTATAGTTTTTAAAACTTGCCATTGATGGATTTCCAAAATTATTGAGTTTTGGAGAGTTTACTCATGAGCTGGAAAAATACCGCTATATAGCCACAGAATTTGTAAGTGGAGAGAGTGTCATGGACCGTATGAAGCGTGTTGGCTCTTTAGGTGAGTTTGATGCTATAAGGGTTGGTTTAAAATTATCAGAAATAGCACATAATTTACACTCTCGAGCAAAAGCAGTACTATTAAATGGTTTGTCTTTAGACAATATTATCTTTGATATGAGTGGTGAGTCTGAGACTATCAAATTAAGAAACCTAATTAATGTCCGTTATTTTGATGAACCTTTTAAATACAAATATTTAGACGGTTTAAACTTTGCTCATCTTGCACCAGAGGTTTTTAATGATGTTTTTACTCCAAAAACTGATTTATATAATATTGCTGCCTTAACCTATCAAATGGTTTGTGGTGTATTGCCTTACCATGATCCAGAATCTCAGGATTTAAAAGCGCCAAAGGCATTAAACACTTATTTAGAGTCTAGAAGTCATACGTTACAATTTTCAGAAGTATTTGAGCCACATTTAAAAAAAGTATTACAAAAGGCCCTTAGTCAAGATGCAGATCAAAGATTTGGCACTCTTAATGAATTTTCTAACTATTTAAACAGAGAAAAATTATTAGTTGCTACTGCTACAAATACACCAACAAAGACATATGTTAAACGTGGTAATGGATTTAATGATATAGCTGGTATGCAATCTTTAAAAGACCAGCTGAGTTCTGAGGTTTTGGATGTTCTTAAACGCCCAGAACACTTTAAAAAATATGGTGTAACCATACCAAATGGTATGCTTTTATATGGCCCTCCAGGATGTGGGAAATCATTTATTTCAGAGAAGTTTTGTGAGGAAGCCGGCTTTAATTTTTTCATGATTAAACCCTCAGATTTGAGTTCTATTTATGTTAGTGGGGGCGAGGAGAAAATAGGACAATTGTTTTCTCAGGCTGCTGCCAATGCACCAACTGTTATCTGTTTTGATGAGGTAGATGCAATGATGCCAAAACGCTCAGATGATACAAATCAATCTATCTCTGCAAGAGTTAATGAGTTTTTGGCTCAAATTAATAAATGTGCAGACCGTGGTATTTTTGTGATAGCAACAACCAATAAACCTAGTTTAATTGATGATGCCATGCTAAGAACAGGACGTTTAGAGATAAAAATATATGTTTCTCCTCCAGACCACATGGCTCGCGCGCAACTATTTGAGTTGTATTTAAAAAACAGGCATTGTGAAGTTAGTATAGATTATAGCGCTTTATCAGACTTAACCCCAAATATTGTTGCTAGTGATGTTGAGTATATCGTTAACAAAGCCTCACACAAAGCAGCTATTAAAGATGTAAGAATATCTAATGCAATACTAACAGATGTTATAAAAAACTTTAGACCTTCTATAAGCAAAGCAATTATTGATTCTTATGAGAAAGAGCATAAATTATTCTCGTCAATTGAAACAGAACACCCTTCAAAACCTTCAATTGGATTTAAACCTAATTAAAATTAAACGTGTACTATGGAACTACCAAAATTTAAAGAACTGTTACTAAATATTGCCGTATGTGCAATAGCTTGTGATGGTGATATCGATAAGAGAGAAATTGAAGTACTTCAAAAAATAGAGAAGGATTCACCTTATTTTTTGGCATTAGACCTTTCTGATTCACTTGAAAAATCATTAGAGGCATGTACAAATGATTTAGATACATTTAAAAATGATGTATTTGATTTACTTAAGGCAAATACACTAAATATTGTACAAGAATTAACAGTTTTAGAGATATCACTTAGGATTATTGCTGCCGATGAAATAGAGGAGGATAGCGAAAAGGCTTTTATAAATGAGCTAAGAACACATTTAGAATTAGATGATTTTTTAATAGCACAACGTTTTGGAGAAATCTCTTATTTAAAACCAAAAAACTCTGAATTTAAAAGTACTAATTTAGATGATTTAGATTCTATCATTTCCACATCAAAATAAATTTATATATGAAACATCACTTTGACACATTAGGTCTTCAAGAAGATGCCTCTCAAGAACAAATCCAAGAAGCCTACCATAGGCTTAGTAAAGAGTTAAACCCAGCAAATAATGACAACCAAGATTTTTTTGTTGAGGAGTATCAAAAACTGCAAGAAGCTTATAAAGCACTAAACCAAAGCTCTATTTTAAAAAATAGTGATTCTTCAGCGGGTATTGTAAGATCAAACAGAGATGCTACACCTGCAGGGGTATCATCCTCAGACCCATCTGGGTCTTTTACCGTTACCATTTCTCCAGAGAAAATAGAAGAACTTAAAAGTAAGGCTCAAGAAGCTAATGACAAACCACATGTAAAACCCTCAATGTTCAGAAATCCTTTTTCTTTTGACGGTAGGATTAGACGTCTTGAATACGGAATAAGCTTTATTATATTTTATATAATGAATAATATATTTGTTGCATTGGCAACTGAGGAACCTTTATTAATCATTTTACTAATTCCATCATTGTGGTTTACTTGGGCCCAGGGTGCTAAACGCTGCCATGACAGAGGCAATTCTGGCTTTTACCAGATTATTCCTTTTTACGGATTTTGGATGCTGTTTGCTGACGGTGATATAGGAAGTAACGAGTATGGTGAAAATCCAAAAGGAATCAATAAGATTAATTAAAGAGCATGAAACACCACTTTAAAACACTAGGCCTGCAAGAAGGCGCTACTCATGAGGAAGTACAAGAAGCCTACGATAGGCTTAGTAAAGAGTTAGACCCTGTAAACAACGATAATCAAGAATTTTTTGTTGAGGAGTATCAAAAACTGCAAGAGGCATATAAAGCACTAAATCAAAGCTCTATTTTAAAAAATAGTGATTCTTCATCGGGTACTGTAAGATCAAACAGAGATGCTACACCTGCAGGGGCATCATCTTCAGACCCATCTGGGTCTTTTACGGTTACCATTTCTCCAGAGAAAATAGAAGAGCTTAAAAATAAAAAAATTGATAATAATGATATGGCTCCTAAAGGTTTTAAAACTCTGTGTGTTTTAAGCATGATTGGTTCAGGTATTATTTGTTTAGGTATGTTTTTTGCAACAATAAGTTTGTGGAATAATTTTCTAGTTTTTGTAATGGTTATTATGTGTTTCCCTTTTGTTCTAAAATTTATAGGTGCTTACAGAATGTATAACTTAAAAAAAAATGGTTATTCAATGTATACTATAACATCCTATATTTTTAACATCTTGATTTTTCTTTCTTTAATTACAGGAAATCAGCGTGATGTTGTAGGTGTCTCAATAATTCTTGTATCCATGAGTGTATTTTTATATTTATTTGTCGGTAATAAAAAATACCTTAAATAAATTAAAAATGAACCATCACTTCAAAACATTAGGCCTGCAAGAGGGCGCCACACAAGATGAGATACAGGCTGCCTATGAGCGTTTAAGCAAGGAGTTAGATCCTGCCAATAATGACAATCAAGATTTTTTTGTTGAGGAGTATCAAAAACTGCAAGATGCTCATAAAGCGCTTAGACAAAGCTCTATTTTAAAAAATAGTGATTCTTCTTCGGGTGCTGTAAGATCAAACAGAGATGCTTCATCTGCAGGGGCATCACCTTCAGATCCATCTGGGTCTTTTACAGTTACCATTTCTCCAGAGAAAATAGAAGAGCTTAAAAATAAGACCATTGGATTAAATAGTGAACAATCAAAACAATACAAAGGTGTTGGTGGTTGGTTATTATTATTATGTTGCGTGCTAACAATTTTCAGTCCATTAGGGACCTTGGCGAACTTAATTGCTTCATATGAAGAATCAGCTTTATATTTTGATGTATTTCCAGGTATAAAAAAAGTAATTTATATAGACACCTTTTTAAGCATTTTGCTAATGATTAAATCTGTTAGAGCAGGTATTGCTCTTTGGAGTGTTAAACCTGGAGCTGTAAAAACAGCAAAAAATTATTTTTTAATTTTTACTGGTTACTGTATTGTTGTATTTTTTCTTCCTTTTACTGCTGGACTCCCATCTGAAGCGAATGATGTCATGCTTTTAGAAGGTTTTTTTGAATTGATAAAGTCTTCAGTCTTTTTTGGAATTTGGTATTCGTATTTAAATGTATCAAAAAGAGTAAAGGCAACTTATATACAATAAGCATTCTCAGAATAAAAAGAAAAATATAACACTTAAATGAAACAACACTATAAAACACTAGGTCTGCAAGAGGGCGCCTCACAAGAGGAGATAGAAGGAGCCTACAAGCGTTTGAGCAAGGAGTTAGACCCTGCCAATAACAATAACCAAGAGTTTTTTAAAGAAGAATATAAAAATTTGCAACAGGCCTACAACGCTTTGAGCGCTTCTTCTATTTTGGCCACAAAAGATGGTGCCCATAAAAATATTCTTGACCAGCCAACTCCATCAAAAAAGATGGATTTACCACCCCAAGCCACAAACAATAGCTTTACTTATTTGTTGCGTAGAAAAAGAAACATCATAACCTTTATTGTATTGGTTTTGATTTTAAAGCCTGTACTTCATTTTTCATTATTCCCAGAAACAGAGCAGATTGTTAATTATGACAAAAAGATAGATGTTTCGTATTCAAATTTGAGCAAAACTACTCAAGTATATGAATTTGATGGAGATACATTAGTGCAAGTCAAAAAAAACAGCCTTAATAGTATTTGGGAATATGATGGTAAATACACCAAAAATGGTGAAATGTATGTTTTACAAAGATCTGATTGTACTGATTGTAGTACCTTAATATTTTATTATCCTAAAGAGATAAGAAGCCTTAGCTTTAAAACCCACATACAACAAATATTTAAAGT
>Ga0115560_1003041_pt1 | contig 10591 bp, 9 predicted proteins | sample COGITO_mtgs_1105_5_FD_87278 | JGI IMG/M metagenome (GOLD analysis project Ga0115560, IMG submission 87278) | Pelagic marine microbial communities from North Sea - COGITO_mtgs_110509 | ecosystem: Environmental > Aquatic > Marine > Epipelagic | place: Germany:Helgoland, sampling site Kabeltonne... | reverse complement strand
ATGTACGTCTTGCGTACCTCAGAAGGATTTAATTTACCTGCAAGACAAAGGCAATTCTAACCAAGTTATACCCAGTTTAGTAGAGCAGCAAAAGCCTTATCGTGTTCAGATTAATGATATTTTAAATATCAGAATCAAGGTGCTCAACCAAGAAAATGCTGCGATATTTAACCCTATAGGCGAAGGTGACTTACAAGCAAGTTCTCGTGAGCGTGCCTATTTTGATGGATTTACGGTGGACTTAAGAGGTAAGATTAAAATTCCGCAACTGGGTAGTTTTGATGTGCTTAATTTAACATTGGAGGACATTGAGACTTTGGTGAGCAAGCGCCTATTAGAAAAAGAATTTAATGAATTTGCCCAGATTTTTGTTACGGCAAAGTTAGCTGGTTTACGTTATACCACATTAGGGGAAATAAACAATACAGGTTCTCAGGTGATTTTTCAGGAGCGTGCAACTATACTTGAGGCTGTTGCTAATGCTGGCGATATTCCTGTCGAAGGTAACCGTAAATCAGTTCGGATACTAAGACAATATCCACACGGTCAAGAAATACATCGTTTAGATTTAACTGATATTAATGTCATGAAATCACCTTACTATTACATACAACCAAACGACGTTATTATTGTAGATCCTTTAGTGCAAAAGTCTTTAGGTACTGGCACAAATGGTTTGCAAACTTTTACAGCAATTCTTGGGGTAGTTACTGTTGTGACAAGTACCATTTTATTGATAGATAGATTATAGTATGGCAGGTATTGATAATGATTTAGAGTTTGATGATTCTGGAGGACGTATTACTTTTGATTTTCAAGGGTTTATATTTAAGGTCATCCGTAACTGGGTGCTTATTCTTGTTTCTATATTGATTGGTCTAGGTATAGCGTATTACGTTAATGTCAGAAAACAGAATATTTATCGTCTGAATGCTTTAGTGTCTGTTGAGTCTGAGCAAAATCCTTTTTTTACAGCAAACACGAGTATTTCTTTTAATTGGGGTGGCGTTAGCGGAAAAATAGGCAAGGTAATGACGACTTTAGCTACGCGTAGTCACAATGAGTTGGTGGTCGATTCACTTCAGTTTTACAAAAAATATTTAAAACAAGGTAAATACCATTTGGTCGATGTTTACAAAGCGGCACCTTTTGAAGCGATTATAGATAAAAATCAATATCAAGTCTTAGGTGAGAAAATCCAAATACAGTATTTAGATAAAAATCAGTTTAAACTGATTTGTGATTTTGGTGAATCTACAAATATCTCTGCGCAACGCTATTCTGATAGAAAAAAAACTAACATAGCCATTAATCCTGGTGTTTTTGAACAGACGTTTTTTTACGGAGAGGCAATACAATTGCCGTTTTTTACTGGTATAATAAACAATGTTGCAAATATCGGTCAAGGCCCATCAGATCAATATTATCTACAATTTTTAAATTTTGACAGTGTAGTTTCTACTTTTCAAAATAGTGTTGCTGTTAGTTTTTTTAAAGGAAGCTCGACAGTGTTATCATTATCTCAGGCGGGAAATAACAAAACTAAAATTGTAGATTTTATTAACACAACAGCAGAGATACTTCGTGAAACTGAATTGCGAACCAAAAACTTATATGCCACAAATACGATTGCGTTTATTGATAGTAGTTTAGGTCGTGTTAATGATAGTCTTAAGTTTGTTACCAAACAGATGAATGATTTTAGAGAATCTAAAAAAGTTTACGATGTTACTGAAGAGATTTCTACTATTTCGCAACGATTAAAAGATCAGGAACTTAATAGGGAAGCAGAGCGTACAAAAATAAATTATCTGAGTAATTTGGAAAATTATTTACAAAATAACTCAGATTATACCAAGATTGTGGCACCAACTTCTGTTGGTATTCAGGAGTCGGGCTTGCTTAATAGCATTGGTAAACTCACAGGTTTAGCAATTCAGAGGCAAAATCAAGAACAAACGGCACGTGAAGGTTCTATACTGTTACGTCGTTTAGATAGCCAGATTGAAGCAGAGAAAATGGTAACTTTTGAATTGATTAGTTCTGCTCGCCGTGGCGTAAATTTACAGCTAGGAACTATTAACACTGCCATTGCTAGATATGATAATGAACTTAAAAAATTACCTCAAGAGCAGCAAGAGTTTTTAAGAATTCAGCGTCGATTGAATATTAATCAAGACTCATACAATGTATATCAAACCAAGCGATCTGAAGCTGCTATAGTCAAAGCCGCTAATGTTTCTGACATCACGGTAATAGATGCAGCAAAAGACGTTGGTAATGGACCGGTTGGTCCAAAGAAATCTTTAAATTATTTTATTGCCTTATTTATTGGAGGTATAATCCCTATTGTTTTAATCTTTATCATTTTTATTTTAGATAATAACATACATACCTCACAAGATGTAGAGCGCTTATCAAAACTACCGATTATAGGTTTGGTTGGGAAGTATAAGTATAAAAATAATTTGGTGGCTTTTGAAAAACCTAAAGCAGCTGTATCTGAATCCTTTAGAGCCATAAGGTCTAGTTTGCAATTCATATACAAAAATCAAAAAGACCCTGATGGCTCTAAGACATTGATGTTTACATCCTCTATAAGCGGCGAAGGTAAAACCTTTTGTTCTATAAATACCGCCACCGTATATGCGCTTTCTGGAAAAAAAACAGTCATTGTTGGCTTGGATTTACGTAAACCAAAAATCTTTGATGACTTTGAAATTTTAAATAATAAAGGGGCTGTCAATTACTTAATTAACGATAGTGATTTGCCCGGTATCACCCACCAAACACACATCCCAAACTTAGATTTAATTTTGTCTGGACCCATACCTCCAAACCCATCAGAGTTATTGATGAGTGATAGAATGGGTGAATTTATTGAAGAATTAAAGGCTAAGTATGATATGATTATTCTGGATACACCACCTTTAGGTTTGGTGTCTGATGCACTAGAAATATCTCAATATGCCGATGCCAGTATATTTATGGTGCGTTTAAATTATACCAAAAAAGGCATGCTTAACTTAGTTAATGCTAAAGTTAAAAAGGGAGAGCTTAAAAATGTAAATCTATTACTTAATTTTTATCGCTATAAAAAAGGAGGTGGTTACGGTTATGGCTACGGTTATGGCTACGGTTATTATGGAAATACATACCATGAAAATGAAAAACAAAGTTTAATTGCTAAAATTAAAAAACGTCTTAAGCGCTAAGCCTATGTAATACCTAACTCATGATTTTATACACACAAGTAAATTAGTACATTAGTAGTACAACCAAGATTGTTGATGGCCCTAGAAACACGCACCTATCAAAAGGAAAATACGATAAACATCTTTAAACTTTTAAAACAAAGTTTAGCTGATATCTACAGCTCACGATTTTTAGCAAGGCAACTTGCAAAACGTGACATTAAGGCGCAATATCGTCAATCTTATTTTGGGATATTATGGGCTTATGTGGCGCCATTAGCAACAGCATTAGTTTGGATTGTTTTAAACAGTTCAGGAACCGTCAAATTATCCGACACCGGTATTCCATATCCAGTATATGCTTTTTCTGGTACTTTAATTTGGTCCATTATTGTTGCCTCAATTAATTCGCCAATGCAGAGTACCAATGCAGCTAGAGGTATATTAACTAAAATTAATTTTCCAAAAGAGGCTTTAGTTATTTCTGGTATTTATAAACTCTTATTTAATAGTTCTGTTAAGGTGTTAATCCTCTTAATTTTTGTTGTTGTGTACGGTATAGGTTTTCATTGGACCTTACTTTTAGTGCCTTTTGCAATTTTTGTAGCTATTTTATTTGGCACTGTTATAGGGCTTTTAATTACACCTTTAGGACTATTATATAAAGATATCGGTAAACTTATTAGTTTTGGTATGCAGTTTTTAATGTATGCAACACCAGTTGTGTATACCATTCCTAAAGAAGGTATCATGAAAACTATTATGTCTTGGAATCCTATAACACCGATAGTTTTAACCACAAGAGATTTAATTGTTGGGTTTGATCCAGAGCATATCAATTATTTTATAGCTGTTATGCTATTATCTTTACCTTTATTGGTTATTGGTTTAGTTTTTTATCGCATATCCATACCTGTTATAGTAGAACGTTTAAGCTCATAATCGTTGATTAAAAAATGAAAGTTATAATTGAATAAGCTAAAACATAATATAACCGAAGAGAAAGAGGTTCTTGTAAAAGTAGAAGGTTTAAGCAAAAAGTTTTGCAAAGACCTTAAAACAAGCCTTTGGTATGGTGTTAAAGATTTATGTTCTGGTGTTAGTGGCAACAAACACAGTCGAGAGTTACGTAGCAAAGAATTTTGGGCATTAAAAGACATTAATTTTGAATTACGACGTGGCGAATGTTTAGGCCTTATAGGGCATAATGGTGCAGGTAAATCTACTCTATTAAAAATATTAAATGGGTTAATTAATCCCGATGCTGGTAAAGTTACGATAAAAGGGCGTGTGGGTGCGCTTATAGAATTAGGAGCAGGTTTTAATCCCATACTTACAGGTCGTGAAAATATTTATAACAATGGGGCAATACTTGGGTTTACGCGTGAAGAAATAGATGTTAAAATAGAAGATATTATAGATTTTTCTGAAATACGAGAGTTTATTGATATGCCTGTACAAAATTACAGTTCTGGTATGAAAGTCCGCTTAGGATTTGCCATTGCTGCACAAATGGAGCCTGATGTGCTTTTGATAGATGAAGTGTTAGCTGTAGGCGATATAGGTTTTAGAGCTAAGTGCTATGATGCGATAAATACTATGTTTAAAAATACAGCGGTGATTTTTGTATCCCACGCTATGCCTCAAATCGCTAGAATGTGTGATAGAGCTTTAAATTTAGAGCATGGTGAATGTACCCATTTTGGTTTCCCAAATATTGGAATTGATAAATATAACAATAGCTTCAAAGGAGAAATAACTAAAGCTGTGATCGATAGAGTTAGTTTAAATCGTTTTTTAGTTAATGGGTTTGAGAAAAACATCAAAGTAGCTTACGGTGATGATATAAATATAGAATTATCCTTAAGATCGAATGAACATATCAAAAATCCAGTTATAAACTTGCATATAATAGATGCGACACAACAATATATTTATCAAGTTAATAGTAAAAGAGACAACGTTACTTTAAAGGATATTAATATAGGAGAAAATATTATTAATTTAGTTTTGAAAGATTTGCAGTTAAACGCAGGTAAATATTCTTTTTCACTGGCATTGAGGGATTCGCTAGACAGAGAATTTTACTTATGGTATCATGCTATAGGTGAATTTAAAGTTAAAGCAAATTTTTTAGGAGAATCTCAATATCAGGGTAAAGTTGAATGGATTTAGTTATTTTATTTAATAAAAAATAAGACAAGATGAAGGTTGTAGCATTTTTGCCAGCGAAGGGCACTAGCGAGAGAATCGAAAATAAAAATATCAAAATTTTAGATGGTAAGCCCTTGTTTTTGAGACAGCTTGAGAAGTTGATTAATTTTGACTTTATTGATGAGGTGTATTTAGATACCGAATCAGATACTATAATTGATATGGCATCACATTTGGATTGTAAAGTCTTAAAAAGAGATATCAAATTTGCTTCAAATAAAACTGATGGCAATGAATTATTTTATAATCAAGTTAGACAGGTAGATGCAGATATCTATATACAAATATTATGTACAAGCCCCTTTATTAAGGGAGAAACAATTAAAAAAGGTGTAAATAAAATATTACAGAATAATGGTTATGATTCTGTTGTTATGGTTAAGAGTGATAGGCTTTATACCTGGGATTCAAAAACTAAAAAAACTAATTACAATTTAGATTCAATTCCAAATAGTAATGAATTACCAGAGACGATAATTGAAACTATGGGTCTATATATTGTTAAAAAAGATATAGTGCATAAACTCAAGAAAAGGATAGGTTTAAATCCATATTTATTAGAGGCAGAGGCTATAGAAGCAATAGATGTTAATTTTCCAGACGAATTTGAATTAGCAAATTTTATTGCTGCAGGAATTAGAGAAAGTGAGCGAAAGGATTTTAGAAATTTATCACATTTGTTATCTTCTTCTATATTGTCTGATATATTTGATGAACTAAAAATTGAGAATAAAATAGTTGCAGGTTTAACCTTAAATTTAAATGAACGAAAAATTTTGGGTAGAGCAAAAACCTTAAAAATAAAAGCAAAGGAAGAAACAGATAAGACAACAATATATGATGCCCTAAATACTTATAAGACAATTGTTCCAAATGATATAATTGTAGTAGAAAATGAATGCCCAGAATATGCTTATTTTGGAGAATTAAATTCTAATCTAGCAATAAGGTCTGGAGCTATAGGTGCTATTATTGGAGGTAATACTAGAGATAGTTCTGAAGTTAGAAAACTTCAATTTCCTGTTTTTGCCACTGGGTATAATTGTCAGGATATTAAACATAAAGGCACTCTAGCTCATTACAATAAAAAAATTAGAATAGGTGATGTTGAGATAGAACCAAATGATTTGATTTTTGGAGATAATGAAGGTATAATTATAATTCCTAAAGCCATGGAATCAATAGTTTTAAAAATGGCAAAGGATGTCTTAAATAAAGAGAACTCAATTGTTAATGAAGTTGCAAAAGGAATAGATGTTTCTATTATACGAGGTAGACATGGAGATTTTTAAAGGCCTCTTATAAATTAATTAGCGGTAATAGGTATAATATAACATAATATGAATCATTACAAAGTAGATTTCGATAAACAATATGAGTACGAAAATGGTTATTATTTGACCTGCGATACTGGCAGAATCGGAAAGTATATTAATCATTTAGAAATTTATAAAAAAATAATAAACTTACCAGGTGATATAATAGAGTTTGGAGTATATAAAGGTAGTTCTTTAGTAAGATTACTTTCATTTAGAGAGTTATTAGAGAATAGTAGCTCAAGAAAGGTATATGGTTTTGATATGTTTGGAAAATTCCCCGACAATGTAGAGTTAGACACTGATAAAGATTTTATAAAAAAATTTGAAAATAATGGTGGCATAGGGATTAAAAAAAGCGATTTACAATATGCTTTAGAAAGAAAAAAATTTACAAATTTTGAATTAGTAAAAGGTGATATACTTAAAACTTTACCAAGTTTTTTAAAAGATAATCCAGAAATTAAACTTTCAATAATACATATAGATGTAGATGTTTTTGAACCCACAAAATTGATACTTGAATTATTATTGAGCCGAATGGTTAAAGGAGGTGTTGTAATGTTAGATGATTATGGATTAGTAGAAGGAGAAACAAAAGCAGTTGATAGTTTTTTTTCAAATAAAGATGTTGAAATATTAAAACTACCCTACTATAGAGTTCCTTCATTCATAATCAAATAATTTAGCTTAAATGAAAGAATATAATAAATATGTTTTCTTAAAAAATAAATTTAAAGTTAAATACAAAGGAAACAAATTGAATGATTTGTTAGCAGTATATTTTATTTCTGATAGTTATAATCACATGTTAATTCCTAAACTATCTACCAAAGAAATTTTTAAAAGTTTTTTCTATATTGAGAGCTACAAAAATTTAAATCAAGTTTTATTACATAAAGGTATAATATTAAGTCAATCAAAATGGAATAGAAAAGATTACAGAGAATTGGTTGAACTTATGGGGGAGAATATGAAAGATTCTCTAATCTTTGATTATAAGTATAAAAGAGCAATAAGTATTAGGGTTGATATTATGCTTATGTCTTTTGTACAAGTATTTTTTCAATTAAAAAAAAGCTTTTCATTTAGGCAATTATTATTCTTAGCTTCTAAAGTAAGCGAGATTAAGCAGAAAATTATTGAATTGAATGGGTATTCCAAAAAGATAAAAGGATTTATAGCATTTAATTCTGCTGTTTATGATGACGCAATTTTGTCAAGCGTTTTTAATAATGAAAAAATTAAAACATTTTCACTACAACATGGTTACTACTCTATTTATAAGATAAATATACCATTAGATATAATAAACTATGAAAATTTAGTTGCAAAGCAACTTCTTTGTTGGGGACAAGACACATATAATAATATGCTTTCGTTTGGTTTAAAAAAAGATAGATTATTCATTTTAGGTAATCCAAAAATGAATTATTCTAAAAATATTGATATTGCAAGACCAAAGTTTAATAAATGTTTAGTTCTTTTAGGTAGAGATATTTATCATGATTCAAATATTCATCTGATAAATATGTTAACTACAATCAGTAAAACTTCTAATGAGGAGTTTGTTTTGAAATTACATCCGACTTTAAGAGTGAAAAAATTAGAAAATGCATACATTGGTAAATTTGAAATATTCGATGAAAATAAAACAGTTCACGAAATATTTAAATCTTATAATTTTGATTTAGCAATTTCTAATAATACATCTGCTTATTTTGATGCTCTTATCAATGGTATTCTTTGTTTTAGGTTTACAAAGTATGAAAATGAAGATTTTGGGAAAAGTATATTATCCTTTTCAGAATTAGAAAATTATTACAACTTAAAAAAAATAATAAATAATAAAAAAACAATCGAAATTAAGGAAATTGTAATGAAAATTTTAAGTAATAATTTTTCTAATAATTTTTCTAAAAATATAAATGATTTAAATAATTTAATACTGGAAAGGTCTTGTTGATGTGAAAAAGAAAATCAAGAAATATATAGAAAATCTATATGAAAATCGAATCGGCTCTTATTTCTTCAAGCAAAAAGGATTTTATCCATGTTGCGAACAAGATGTTACGTTTATTTCCTAACACCAATGGTTACGCGATAATTTTAAGTGCAGTAATTGTTATTGTATACCAAGAGAGAGAGCTTTAATGGATGTTATTGAAACTAATTATCCTAACTGGAAAGATTTGATGATTCATGAGTCCTCACCGGGTAACAGAGGACATAGTGTGACTCTGAAAAAGCACGCTAAGCATTATACAGCTTCTCAATATTACCCTAACGAGGCTCTAGGGAAGATTATAAAAGGTTTTAAAAATGAAGATTTAGAAAACCAAACATTTAAAGATGAAAGTTTTGATTTGGTTGTTACCTCAGACGTAATGGAGCATATTTATGAGCCAGAAAAGGCTTTTAAAGAGATACACCGTACTTTAAAACCTGGTGGTGCACATATTTTTTCGGTGCCTATAATTAATAAACATAAACCTACACAGCGTTGGGCAAATAAAAGTCCTGTTGGGAGTCCTCAATTTTTATTCAGTCCAGAGAGGCATGGTAATCCAGTTGATGCACAAGGATCACCCGTAACATTTCATTGGGGTTTTGATATAAAAGATTTTATTGAAGAACATACTGATGCATCTTGTGAAATAGTATATCTAGACGATTTATCAAAAGGTATACGTGCAGAATACATAGAAATTGTAATACAGAAAAAACAATAATATAATGTCTAAATTAAGACCGATAGCCTTTGTATTACCGCAGTTTCATCCCATACCAGAAAATGATAAGTGGTGGGGAAAAGGGTTTACAGAATGGACTAATGTTAAAAAGGCAAAACCACTCTTTAAAGGTCATTACCAGCCACACGTGCCAACTGATTTGGGGTATTATGACTTAAGAGAGCCTAATGCAAGAGCAGCCCAAGCAGAAATAGCAGCCCAATATGGAATACATGGTTTTTGTTATTACCATTATTGGTTTAATGGTAAACGCCTTTTACACTATCCTGTAGATGAAATATTAAGAACTCAAGAACCAGATATGCCTTTTATGTTATGTTGGGCAAACGAAAACTGGACAAGACGTTGGGATGGTTTAGATAAGGAAATACTCATAGAACAAAAGTATAGTATTGAAGATGATAAAAACCATATGCGTTGGCTATGTGCTATTGTCTTTAAAGACGAAAGATATATAAGGGTAGATAATAAGCCCGTATTTGTAATTTACAGACATCAATTATTTCCAAATATTAAAGAAACTGTAAAAGTTTGGAAAGATATTGCTATCAATGAGTACGGTTATGATGGTTTATATTTGTGTATTACAGAAAGCTTTCATGATAATACACCACCACATAATATTGGTTTTGATGCAGCGATTGAGTTTTCTCCACATTCTGTTATGATGAAGAAAAAGAAACCTTCTTTTTGGGATAAAATTTTTAACAAAAATCCTAATTTAGATATAAGAGATTATAAATTAGGAGTGGATAGTATAATTTCTAGGGTTTTACCAAACCATAAATTATATAGGTGTGTGACGCCTAGCTGGGATAATTCTGCTCGAAAGGGTAAGAATGGTATTATAGGCGTGAATAGTAGTCCAAGGCTTTATTATGAGTGGTTAAATTATATAGTTAAAATTTTTAAGCCCTATTCTAAAGACGAAAATTTTATCTTTATCAATGCTATGAACGAGTGGGCAGAAGGAAATCATTTAGAACCTTGTGTTAAATATGGTACATCCTATTTAGAAGCGACTAAAAAAGCTTTAGAAAACAATGAGTAAATCACCTTTAGTTTCTATATGTATCCCTACTTATAATGGTGCCTCTTATATAGAAGAGGCTAT
>Ga0115560_1003008_pt1 | contig 10653 bp, 8 predicted proteins | sample COGITO_mtgs_1105_5_FD_87278 | JGI IMG/M metagenome (GOLD analysis project Ga0115560, IMG submission 87278) | Pelagic marine microbial communities from North Sea - COGITO_mtgs_110509 | ecosystem: Environmental > Aquatic > Marine > Epipelagic | place: Germany:Helgoland, sampling site Kabeltonne... | reverse complement strand
TACAAAAAGCGCGTTTCGATGCTCTTTAAACGAAAATTTTTAGTATATTTTTATTGCTAATCTGAATTCAACAACGGTTTGCTCTTATGTGCTGTGCTGATTATTTACAGGATTGCTCTAATTTTTTGTAGTGCGATCATCAAAAAGTTGGTAATAAACCAACCGTACTTACATTTTTATTCTGTTTTTTTTCATACTTTTAGGAGTTAATTAGAACTCTAATCTATTCTTTACGCCAACTACCTGAAGCGAGCCCCGCTAACCCCCAATGGCCAATTTGAACGCGGATCAATCGTAAAGTAGGAAAACCTACGTGGGCAGTCATCCTTCTAACCTGACGATTTCGTCCTTCCATTAGTTTGAGTTCTATCCAGCTATCGGGAATAGATTTCCGTACACGAATTGGTGGCGACCGCTCCCACAGGTTTGTAGGTCTTGGTATGGCGACTGCTTTGGCGGGAAGGGTTTCCCCATCTTTCAGGGTTATTCCATTTCTTAGAGAACACAGGGCCTCCTTGGAGATAATTCCTTCTATTTGTACCCAATAAGTTTTTTCTGCTTTGAACTTTGGGTGAGCAATCTTTGCCTGTAAAGTTCCGTTGTTAGTGAGGATCATTAAGCCCTCGCTATCAAAGTCCAAACGACCTGCTGCATAAACATTAGGTACGTTAATGTAATCTGAGAGAGTTGATCGTTTGGAAAGTACAGACCCCTTATCTGTAAACTGTGATAGTACGCCAAAAGGTTTATTGAAAATAATAGTAGTCATTGAGATTGCTTTAGAAACAATAATTTCATTTTTTGCGTCATTTAAGGGGTTCTAGCCATGTTACGCCAACGCTGCCCGCCCGAGCAAGTCCTTCATCCAATGACATTGGAATATATTCCCCTCGGCGCCAGAGTTCGGAAAGGTCATCATAATGACGAGATAAAAAATGACCGGATTGTCCAGTAGACGTAATAAAAACTGAGGAATCTGGATCTGCGAAATCATAAACACCTCGGTAGCCGGCCCCGTGAACATTATGGAATGGGTCTGTTCCCGTGCCTTTGGTTAGTCCGCGCATTAAGGTATTATCACCACCTGAGGTAGACTGCTCAATATTAACAAAGTACTTTAAAAGTGGGATCTCACCCAAAACTTCGTGTTTATGAATAGCCTGATGGGCGTCACCCCAGCGCAGACTTTCAAGTTTAGGACCCCATGTTTCCTCTATCCATATTATAGCATCGTCTAATGCAAGTCGTGCCATATCCGCACATGTTTCTACTGGTGCTGAATGACGCACGTCGCACCATATGGCTGCCCCGTTTACATTGCGATAGACCCGTTCGATAAAAAGTGGCTCGACATGTTTGAGTGAGTTAGACATCGTTCCCAGATCGTCCTGAACTAATCGAATCTGCAAAGCGCGCAACCATGCTGCATAAATCAGGGGCTCTGGCCAATGTTCGTTCATCTCGCCGTTCCACTCTGCCAGAAGATTAAGGGCTCTTTGTCGTTGCCGTTCAGTTGTGCCTTTGGGTGCAGCTTCATCCTTAAACCAGAGTTCAGTTCCAATTAATGGCAATAAAGAGCGGGCTGTAAATGAAACAGTGTCTAATTGTGCCTCAATAAAACTGTCACGAGTGTGTACTTCGCGCGCTTGCATCAGCCTTTTCCATCTTTGAATACGTTGTGTATCACCCCAATTAAAACTGACATGGTTGGGGAATGCTCGCTCAATAGTTTTATTGTTTGTATTTCCCAAAATACCGCCCGAAGGGGCAACAAACCCTGGGTTTGAGCTATAGGGCATGCGTCCTTGCCAACGGTTTTGAGGCCTCCAACCGAGGCTTGGCATGCGCCCTTTACTTTCATGATTAATATCACGCCTTGGAATTGCGCCGATGGTTTTCATTGCTATGCTTCCACGATCAACCAAAGTAAGGTTTTGAGCTGGAGCAATGTAGCTATCGGAAGCGCTAATTGCCTCAGCTACTGTTTGTGCTTTCATAATCTGCAAGGCGGCTTGCATTGATGTATCTACTGAGCTGAGGACTGTCCAACTGAGGGCGGCCACGTGTCCCGGTGGAGTTACTGTCTCTAGGTTGTAAAAGTTTCCAGGCAACACAGGGCCATTCTCGGTCCATCGTAAAGTCAATGTTATTGGATCAGAATCTTTAATTTCTATTATTGAAGTACTTTTTTCAAATTCTTTGAACCCGTGGAGTGTTCGATATTGAAGCGGATTGTTTTGGTTAATTTCTTCGATAAACAAATCTTGGTCGTCAACATATGCTGAGGTTAAGCCCCAACCGAGTTTATCTGAACGTCCTGTAAGCACAAGTGGCATTCCGGGTATTGTGCCGCCTATAACGTCACCAGTCCGTAAGTTGAGGCGTGCAAGATACCAAATAGAAGGTGCTGTCAGACTCATATGAGGATCATTAGCCAATAGTGTTCCACCTGATGCAGATCGCGAAGTAGCGGCTGCCCACGCGTTTGATGCACCAGCAAAGTCCTGCGATTTGAACGGCGATATATAATTTTGCTGTTGGGATGTTGAAAATTGTACAGTTGTACCGGGAACTAGTGCGGTGTATTTGGCCAGACTTGCAACCCCTGGCCCAGGAACATTAGGTAAAATATCTAATAAACGTTCTGGATCTTGGAGGTTTAAAGACATACGAGCTCTTAGGATCTCATTATCCATTTGGCTTGCCAGATGTAGGCCCATCAATTTAATTATGGCCAAACTATCAGCAGGTTGCCAAGGCGCAAGGGATGCATTGAACAGAAACATTTCCGGTGCACCGCGTCCTAAAGCTTCCGTATTAATTTGATCTAGCCGTGCGTTAACACCCGCCGCGTAAGCCTCCAAAATGGTGACTGTTGTTAAATCAAGCGAATTTACAGATTGAACCGCTAATCTATAAATATCCAAACGACGTAAAAAAATGTCTGTATTTAGTGTTGCTTTGCCAAAGAGTTCAGATAGTCGTCCTTGGGCTGTTCTACGCAGCATCATCATTTGCCATAGTCGGTCCTGTGCGTGGGCAAATCCGAGTGCATGAAATACGTCTGCGTCGATGGCACCAAAAATATGAGGGACGTTTGCGTTGTCTCTAACAATTTCTACTGGTGCCGAGATAGCAGGTACGCGTACAACCGCATCATAGCTTGGTAAAGATCTTAAAGCGAGATAACGAACGGTTATGACACTGAGCAATGTTACAACAATAATAATTGTTGTTGCTCGAACTAACCATCGAAAGATAAACGCCATTTATAATCCTTTTATTTTATATCTTGCCGTTGACCCTTGAGCACTGATTGTTAGGTAGGCATGGATCAAAGCGCAAGATGCGTGGGACATAAGACAGGAGGAAAGAAATGGCAAAACTTGCATTTTTGGGTTTAGGAGTAATGGGTGGACCCATGGCCGGACATTTGCAACAGGCGGGTCATGAGGTAACCGTATATAATAGAACAGCGTCTAAGGCGAATGATTGGGTTGAAAAATATACTGGTCAGGCAGCGGCTACTCCTCGTTTGGCTGCTGCAGGTGCCGAATTTGTGATAACTTGTGTTGGGAACGATAATGATCTGCGCTCTGTTTGTCTCGGAGACGAAGGTGCTTTTTTAGGAATGGCGAATGGTGCGGTGTTTGTTGATCATACAACTGTTTCAGCGGCCGTAACCTCTGATCTTTATAAAGAGGCAGCTACTCGTCAGATCAGTTTTATTGATGCTCCTATATCTGGCGGGCAGGCTGGAGCGGAAAATGGAGCGCTTTCTATTATGTGTGGCGGTGACCAAGAGCCCTATTCTCGCATGGAGCGCGTTGTGCAGCCTTATGCTAAACTTTGTCGCCGTATCGGTGATAGTGGTGCTGGTCAAATGACAAAAATGTGTAACCAGATTGCTATAGCTGGTCTGGTTCAGGGATTGAGTGAAGCTTTACACTTTTCTGAAAAAGCAGGCTTGGATTGTCGTGCAGTTGTAGAAGTTATTAGCCAAGGTGCTGCTGGCAGTTGGCAAATGGATAATCGCTATGAAACCATGATTGATGGGCATTTTGAACACGGATTTGCAGTGGATTGGATGCGGAAGGATTTAGGTATTTGTTTGAATACTGCTGATACAAACGGGGCGAGCCTACCTGTGACTGCATTAGTGGATCAGTTTTATAAAGATGTTCAAAAAATGGGTGGTGGTCGCTGGGATACTTCCAGTCTTTTTAAACGTTTACGTGCTATGGAATAAATTTTTAGCATAGTGGCAAGCGTGGCGGTTAGAATACAAACCGTTTAGGATTTTGTATGGCCTGCTCTGCTAATCCTACGACATTCTTTGCCTTAGTGCCGATCAAACTGGGGTTTATGAGCTTGGTTTTACCAGAATTTGCGAAGTAGGAATGCCACACTACCAATCAAATACTCAGTTCTATTAGGGGATTATTCTTGTGTATTTGGTTCCTTCCAAAGTAGCTCCAATGCGAATGCCCGCGCGGGCAAATATTACGGCTAAAATAGGTGCAAGAGCTGTTGTAGTTTCTGCTGCAAGACCGTCTCCTTGATCAGATATGACGTATTCCAAGTCCGCGCCTGCTGCCCATCCGGGCGACCTGCGAAAATTGGAAAGCGCATCTTCAGTCATAAAAAATAATACATGCGCAAACTGTTGTGCTCCAATTTGCAGGCCACCAGACCCTTTAATCATTGAATAATAATCGACAGTTACCTCATCGATAACCAGTGCTCCACGTCCGTATGCGCCACCGAACCCTAAACCTGCCTCGGTCACAAGAGGCATTACTAACATCCCATTAGACTTCTGAGCTAAATCCAATGTGTTTGGATACTTTCGATACATCTCTGCCAATGTGGCACTTACTCGTGCATCAATTGTTTCAGGACCAAGACTGCCCACTCCGTTGCTACAAGCAGCCATGACGCCGGAACTGGCCATTGCGCCTGTAGTAAATGCGCGACGTGAAATAAGTATTTTTTTCATTTTGAGAAGCCTGTAATGCTTATTTATGTGCCTGATTTTTCAAAGCTTATAACATAGTATACGCTTTTATATCGCAGGTGTCACGTGTTTGCCGGTTGAAATTAAAAGCAAGCAATCAAGTTGTAATCCTTGAAATTTTTGGATTTTTTAAGAATTTCCATTCAAAGCAATGACTTTGATTAAATTATTGCTAATGGCATTGACTACAAATTGTTTAAAAATCTCGCAACGGCGGGGGCGAAATAGGTTAAAATGCCGTCGCAACCAGCTCGCTTGAACGCCATCAAACTTTCCATCATTACCTTGTCGTGTTCTATCCACCCATTTTGGGATGCGGCAGTAATCATCGCGTATTCACCGGAAACCTGATAAGCAAAAGTTGGAGCGCCAAAAGTATCTTTGACCCGACGACAGATGTCGAGATACGGCATTCCTGGTTTGACCATAACCATATCAGCGCCCTCTGTTAAATCCCTTTCAACCAATCGTATTGCTTCGTCTGAGTTTGCTGGATCCATCTGATACGTTTTTTTATCGCCAGTTAAAGCGTCAGATGCACCGACTGCATCTCTAAAAGGTCCATAGAATCCTGACGCATATTTTGCTGCGTAGCTGAGAATCATTACGTCCTGATGTTTAGAATTTTCTAGAGCCGATCTAATTGCTCCGATACGTCCATCCATCATATCAGAGGGTCCGATGATATCTGATCCGGCATCAGCTTGAGCCAATGCCATTTTAACTAACGCTTCAGTGGTTAGATCATTTATAATTTTTCCATTTTCAACAAAACCATCATGGCCATTGATGTTATAAGTGTCCAGAGCTACGTCTGTCATGATCACAATTTCTGGCACTGCTGTCTTAACAGCACGAATTGCTCTGTTTGCATGGTTTTCAGGATTCCAAGCTCCGACACAGTCTGTGGTTCGCTCTTCAATACTCGTATATGGAAAAATACAAATTGCTGGAATTCCTAGGTCTGCAGCTTCCCGTGCAGCTTCTACCACTTTGTCAACGGAACGACGCATAACGCCTGGCATAGATGGGATAGGTTCTTCAATCTTTTCACCGCTACGCACAAACACTGGCCATATTAAATCATTAACAGTGATAACGTTTTCGCTTACCATTTTCCGTATCGAGGGTGACTGCCGTACGCGGCGCAGGCGGGTAGCGGGAAAGGAAGCTTGGGTTGGTCGCATAATTATTTGTCCATTTTTGTCAACTATAAAGGGTTGCCACGGATTTTCATGCTTGCCAAGGGTAGGCTTCTTTTAAAAAGCGTGGTTAAGAGGGAATAATCCAAAAATAAGGTATGAATATAACCTGTGGACTGGCACAAAACTATTTTCGAATTGATTGACACTCGATCGTTCTCAAGCCTTTGGTTTTGGATTGTGCTTATCGTTGTGTGGTCTATAACCAATCACAGAGTCTTAGGTATACCTTTTGATATGGTTGATAAGGCTCGGTGCCATGGTGGACAAACGGCCGATGATCTAGAAGAATTAATACGTATCAAAACAAACAGACTTCTTATAATCAGAAATTCATGCAAGCCTTGGATGCTAGGTATAATATTTTTCGTACATACGGGTCTTTGGTTGCTTGGCTTTTTTTATGGCATCGAGTTTGCACAAGCACTTTTTTTACTTTGTTTTCCTTTGACCCTGATTGGGGTACTAGATTTTTTGACTGCTCAATATATTTGTGAAGAAAAGTCCGTCGGTGAAAAATTATATTTTAGGCTATCGCGACACCGAATATATATTCGAACGATAGGTATAGTTTCAATTTTCATCACGGCGTTATGGGGAATGTATCAAAATATAGCTTTGGGCGTATTTGGTTCTTGACCAGAGGTTGACTTGGTCGTCCAAAAACTGAATTGAGACATTCAATCACTGAAGTTATATATTCTGATGCTTGCAAAAAATTTTTTAACTGTATCGGGTGCGCCTGAAGGTTTTGACGCCCGTATTATTCTAGATGAAGCCGCCAAGCACGGTTCGGTTTTGCACGTAGCTCGCGATGATAAGCGGTTGGCTGCAATGCAGGCAGCACTACGATTTTATGCGCCAGAAATTCCTGTGCTTGTATTTCCAGGTTGGGAATGTCTACCTTTTGACCGCGTGTCACCAAACGCAGAGATCTCATCACAGCGTATGGCTACGCTTGCAGCCCTTGTTCATAAAATGCCAAGTAAATTTGTTGTGCTGACAACTTTAAATTCAGCAACACAACGTGTTCCCGCTCGCGCTTTGCTAAAAGAGGCTGCATTTTCGGCTCACGTAGGTGATCGCGTGGATGGGGCACTCCTACGTAATTTTTTAGTACGTATGGGATTTGTGCAAAGCCCAACTGTTTTGGAGCCTGGAGATTACGCCATCCGTGGTGGTATTATAGATATTTATCCGCCAGGTGATCTTGGTCCCGTGCGTTTAGACTTTTTTGGTGATGTATTAGACGGTGCCCGGCGCTTTGACCCTGCTACACAAAGAACCACAAAAAAACTCGATTTAGTTGAATTAGCTCCAGTTTCAGAAGTGATTTTAGACGACGCTGCTATTACCCGTTTTAGGCAATGTTATCGGATTGAGTTTGGTGCTGCCGGTACTGATGATCCCTTATATGAAGCGATAAGCGCAGGACGGAAACACCAGGGCGTGGAGCATTGGTTGGCATTTTTTCATGATAGGCTCGAGACATTATTTGATTATATGCCTAGTTCTGTAATCACTTTAGATGATCAAATTACTCCGATGCGATTTGCCCGTTGGGACGCCATTTTAGATCAATATGAAACGCGTCGGTTGGCCATGAACAATCGTTCGAAAATGGACAGTGTTTATAAACCAGCTCCGCCAACGGGTCTTTATTTGAATGATGCGGAGTGGGAAGCCGTACTTAAGAATCGCCGTGTTTTACAGCTGGTGACTTTACCACAATCAATAGGTTTAGGTGTTACGGATGCTGGAGGCCGTATTGGTAGAAATTTCTCACCAGAAAGACAGCGCGAAGATGTATTACTTTTTAAAGAATTATCCAACCATATAAGTATCAAATTAAAAGAGGGACCTGTAATTATTGCAAGTTACTCTGACGGTGCCCGTGAACGCTTATCTGGTTTAATTAAAGATGAAGGGTTAGTGGACTTTGTTTCAATTTCTAATGCATCTAGCATTGGAAAACATGGTTTATATTTAACGGTATGGGCATTAGAACATGGTTTCGAGTCATCAGGCCTTACGATAATTTCCGAACAAGATGTTTTAGGCGATCGGCTAATCCGGCAACCAAAACGCAAACGTCGTGCAGATAATTTTTTAACTGAGACGCAGTCTTTGTCACTTGGTGATTTAGTAGTCCACGTCGACCATGGAATAGGTCGGTTTTGTGGTATGGAAGTGGTTACAGCCGCTAGTGCTGCACATGAATGTCTTTTATTAGAATATGCTGAAAACTCAAAATTATATCTGCCAGTTGAGAATATTGAATTGCTCTCCAAATATGGTCAAGAAGAGGGTCTTTTGGACCGATTGGGTGGCGGAGCGTGGCAAGCAAAAAAAGCCAAACTCAAAGAGCGCATTCGAGAGATGGCAGATCGTTTGATCCGAGTTGCTGCTGAACGCGCTTTACGAAAGGCTCCTATTCTAGAACCTCCAGTTGGAATGTGGGACGCGTTTAGTGCGCGTTTCCCCTATCAAGAAACTGATGATCAGCTAGCTGCAATCGGAAATGTAATCGATGATTTGACTAGTGGTACTCCAATGGATCGGCTTATTTGTGGAGATGTTGGCTTTGGTAAAACCGAAGTGGCAATGCGTGCGGCTTTTGTTGCTGCTATGTCTGGTGTTCAAGTTGCCGTCGTTGCACCAACCACTCTTTTGGCTCGGCAACATTATAAGAGTTTCGCAGAACGATTTCGAGGTTTACCCATCGAGGTTCACCAGCTGAGTCGCTTTGTAAGTACCAAAGACGCCAGTGAAACGCGTGATGCCTTATCGCGCGGTACTGCAGATATTGTAGTTGGGACACACGCATTACTGGCTAAGGGCGTACGCTTTCAAAACCTTGGGTTATTAGTTATTGACGAAGAGCAGAAATTTGGAGTTGCTCATAAAGAACGCCTTAAAAGTCTTCGTAGCGACATCCATGTGTTAACTCTCACAGCCACGCCAATCCCGCGGACGTTACAATTAAGTCTTACTGGAGTGCGTGATCTGTCTATTATTGGAACACCACCTGTTGATCGTCTTGCGATCAGAACTTATGTCAGTGAATTTGACACCGTTACTATACGTGAAGCTTTGTTGCGTGAACATTATCGTGGTGGACAATCCTTTTATGTGGTGCCGCGAATCTCTGATCTGGTGGAAATAGAGAATTTTTTGATCGAACAATTGCCTGAGCTTAACTACGTTATTGCCCATGGCCAGATGGCAGCAGGTGAACTTGATGACCATATGAACGCTTTTTACGATGGTAAATATGACGTGCTTATAGCAACTACGATTGTAGAATCGGGTCTCGATATTCCAACTGCCAACACTATGGTGATCCACCGAGCAGATATGTTTGGATTGGCACAACTCTATCAGATCCGTGGTCGAGTGGGACGATCAAAAACTCGCGCCTATGCCTACTTAACCACTAAACCAAGGGCTAAACTGACAGCGACAGCTGAGAAGCGTCTACGGGTTCTTGGGTCACTGGATACACTTGGGGCTGGATTTACATTAGCTTCTCAGGACCTCGATATTCGTGGCGCAGGTAACCTGTTAGGCGAGGAACAATCTGGCCAGATGCGTGACGTAGGCTTTGAACTTTATCAATCGATGCTTGAGGAAGCTATTGCAAAGATTAGGACGGGTGAAATGGAAGGCTTGTCGGGTATAGATGAGCAATGGGCCCCACAGATCAATCTTGGAGTACCTGTTCTTATTCCTGAGACCTATGTGCCGGATCTAGATGCACGATTGGGACTTTATCGTCGTCTTTCGGGTCTATCGACTAAGGTTGAATTAGAGGGTTTTGCAGCAGAATTAATAGATCGTTTTGGTGCTTTGCCGCGCGAGGTTAATACGCTGATGCTTGTAGTTCGCATCAAGGCCATGTGCAAACGTGCTGGGATCGTAAAGTTGGATGGAGGCCCCAAAGGCTGTGTGATTCAATTTCATAATGATAAGTTTCTATCTCCTGAGGGATTAGTGGAATTTATTCAAGATCAACGAGGACTGGCTACCGTCAAGGCAAACAAAATAGTTGTAAAGCGTAATTGGGCTAAAGACGCAGAAAAAATAAAAGGCTCTTTTGCTGTTGCTCGTGATCTTGCTGAAAAAGTTATTCTCAAAGAAAAAAGCAAGAATAAAGTTTAAAAGTTATGCGATCCGTCACTTTATTTTGTATGGCTTATTATGTTCATTAAAAAGCTGGATATAAAACAGGTTATTAAAACTGTGCTAGTCAAGACCAATGTTGATGGATCGAATACCATATTGATTATAGATGCAACGCAAGCTCCTAAAATTGATGAGATGGATCCGATGACTGAATAGCCCCTAGATTTGTAGACACCTTCTTCCCTAAAAATGAGGCAAGGAGGCCACCATGGGCAATGCAAGATTTAGTGACGATTTCAAACAGGATGC
>Ga0115560_1002981_pt1 | contig 10722 bp, 9 predicted proteins | sample COGITO_mtgs_1105_5_FD_87278 | JGI IMG/M metagenome (GOLD analysis project Ga0115560, IMG submission 87278) | Pelagic marine microbial communities from North Sea - COGITO_mtgs_110509 | ecosystem: Environmental > Aquatic > Marine > Epipelagic | place: Germany:Helgoland, sampling site Kabeltonne... | reverse complement strand
CGTTGATGCCCGCGCCGGCGCGCGAGCCCGATACGAGCAGCTTGGTGCGGTTGTCAAAATCTGCTGTCATCGGCTTGTCCGGGTTGGCGCCGACCATGTCGGTGGGAACCGGCACACGTACCACCGTGTTGTACTCGTCGCTGAGGCGGGTGGGTGTCGAGTGCTGCGAGCCGCTGAGAGCAAAGTCGGTGATGCCGCGGGCCGCCGCAGCGGCGATGGCGCCGCCGCTTCCCAGGAAGATGCTCTCAAGAGGTGGCTCTGCCTGAAGACACAGAAGTATGATCGGACGGAAGAGTGAGCGTGTGGAATTGGGTGTGGGTAGAGAATTGAGGCCTATTGCCAATTACCTGTGTCGATTCGAACTCTAGGTAGAGCCGAGGCAGCGCATCGGTGGGCTTGTCGCTTGCGCCAGGGAGGGGCGCGAGCCCCGTGGGCTGTGGAGTGGGAAGATCGACAGGGGGCGTATCTGTAAGGTCATCCATCTTTTTTCACTGGTCTCCTACTATAGGACAACAAACCCTGCCCTTATCCTCTCTGTCACTCGACGGAGGGCATGCCCTCCTCCTTGGGCGATGGCTGCTTGCTCTTGATACCCGTTGAGCCGAAGCCCCCCGAGCCACGCTCGGTGGTCGTGAGCTCCTCAATCTCCTCGACGGGGAACATGGAGCACTTCTCCAGTATGAGCTGCGCGATGCGGTCGCCCACCTTGACGTAAAAGTGATCGTATGCGTGATTAATGAGCACGACGCCGAGCTTGCCGCGAAAGTCAGCGTCGATGACACCGGCCTGTGATCACAACACACGGCGAGTGCGTAAGTATGCAGCTGAGTGTATAGGCGTATGGGCGTTGCAGCGTACCATCACGTTGACGCCCTGCTTGACCGCCAGGCCCGAGCGCGGGGCAACGCGACCGTAGTGGCCAGGCGGAATCTCGACACTGATGTTGGTGGCGATCGTCTTGCGCTGGCCTGGCGGCAGCGTCAGCTCCTCGTCGGAGCACAGGTCGTAGCCCGCGGCCAGGGCGCTCTTGCGCTCGGGCAGCGTTGCCGTGTCGCTGTGCCGCTTGACCTTGAGCTTCTTGCTCGCCGCAGCCTCCGCGAACATGGCGTTAAACTGAGCGGCCGGTATGCCAAGCACTGTGCTGCCGGCCGGCGCGACCGGCAGCGTGGATAGAATCGACTCGCCCGACGTTGCCATGGGATTGCTCCCGGGCCGGACAGGTTTGTCAATGGTCTTTTTAATGGCAGACATCACCGTCACTTTAGCGCGGGGCTCTCCCGTTCTGTCTCGCCCAACCACTCTCACACAACCCCAACCCCGCTGGCGTTTGACGGCGCCAGCTACGCACGCGGCAACGATACCATCGTCGCCGTCTACTCCGGCGCCCTCTCCGGATCCACCGCCCAGAAATCGGCGTTCCGCTCGCGTCCGCGCTGTGGGTATGGGAATCGATCATGCGACGAGTGGGTTAGCAGGGGCAACGGATGGCACAAGGGTGGGGATGCAAGGCGAATAGACAAGCCACGGATCGTGGATTCGAGGCCCGATACGCACAAAGTGACTATAATAAGTCTGCTTACGGCTGCGAAAACGAAAGAACGTGGGCATGCGAGTGAGAATACAGAAGATGGGATTCGGGTATTGGGCACGGCGCTCGGGTGACCACTCACATGAAGTTGATGTTTTCGACAGTTGCCGCCGACCGCTGCTTGACGTCGTTCACCTGCTCACGGAAAGGCACAGGGTCAGTGGCTTGCAAACAGGGACGATCACAGTTCAAGAAATGCAAAATGGCCACTTACGAAAAGCGTCCAAGCCTGCCGCGCGCGCTCGATGCGGCGCTCGCGCTCCACCGACTCGTCGAGCTGTAAACAAAAACACACACAGATATGAGCTTGTGGTGAAGCAAGATGGGTAGAAAGCTGCAAGGTCATGGACGCGCACCTTTGAGAAGACCACCTCCACCGAGTTCGGATCGTAGGCGCTGAGCGCGCCGTTGACGACGACTGCCGTGCTCGAGTCGAAGCCCACCTGGGCGGCCGGCGGCGGCGGGAAGTCGATGAAGCTCTGCACAAAATCCGTGTCAGCTGCGATACGAAGCACACAAGATAACGTCAGAAGGAATTTGCAAATGATGTATGGTGCGGGCTCGGTGATGGTCGCTGTACTCACGGAGATAGAGCGCCCAGCCTTCCATTTGGTCGCCTTGGTTGTTCACACGGACGCGAAGGACCACGCTGGTGAGCGAGGTGGCCGTCTTGCCCTTGAAGGTACTGTGGAAAGCAAATGGGTTGGTCAGACAAAGTACGCATAATAGCTACCATCGTTGGGTATGTGGGTGTAGCACTTACCACAGCCAGTGCTGCTGCTGTGCCTTGCCCGGCATGTTGCCCTTCTTGTCAACGTCGGTGAGGAACAGGTTTGTGAAGCGCGCGATGATCGGCGTCCACACGGCACTGAAGCTCAGGTGCACGTCCGGTGCAAAAGAGATGTTGTTGGACAGCCGGCGCGGGAAGACACAGATGGCCGGCGCGGCCGAGCCGAGCGACGGTGCAACGACCCACTTCTGGGCCACGGCCTGGAACGCCGGCCGCGCCTTGGGGGTGTCCGCCCACGGGCCGCCGTCGTGGTCCTCAAACTCGCGGGGCTCCAGATGGGCCTTGTCATTGTACGGGGAGGGGGCAACGGTGCGCAGGGCGGCGCCAACATCGCTGACGTTGAATGGCGTTGCGGTGGCTCCGCACGCGGCTGACTCGTCTCCGATGTTGAAGGTCAGACCCGCCTCCTTTGCGGTCGGGGCCTGAATGTGCACGCCGCCGCTGGCGAGCAGCGAAAGGCTTGGCGTGGCCGCCTCCTCCTTGCGAGGACGGAGCGACATGGGACGGCTCGAAGCACGATCACTCGCTCCCTGTCTTACCCGTCACATCCGCTGGTTATTCACGGTGGCAGACGCTCGGGAAGCGAGGCCTAGCGGTAATTAGAATGCAAGATCCTGAACGCTATCGACAAGCAACGCGAGTAAAGAGCCATGCCACAGGACCCACTCATGGACAAGCACACCAAGAAGGCGCTAAGCGCCACGAAGAACCTGCACAAGCGGCTGCGAGAGCTCGAGGAGGATCCGCGCGTGATCATTGACGGCGAGGCATTCCCAAAGATTGACTACCCCGAGCTCAAGAGACTGGCGGCCGACGCCAACAAGGCTATCCAGGCGATGCAGCGCCACTCGAGTGACAACGCGCTGCGCGCTGATGTGCGCGAGAATATCCTGCGCGAAGCGGTGCGCGACGAGCTCATCGACCGCGAGGCCAACGCGGCGCGCGTGCAGGATCGGCAGCGCGCGCTGTTTGAGGGCCGCGACGCCGCAGCGCTCAATGCCTTTGACCGTGCCAATCAGACGGTGGCCGCCATCGAAGCGAGCGTTGCATCGCTATGTCCCCACCAGCTGCAGCGTGCGCCGGGGGTGAGTGTGCTGGCCGAGGCCGCGACCAGTGTCGCGTGATGGACCGGAACATGAGCAATGTACGAGCGATGAGTCCCACATCGTTTGAAACAGTGGCATTACGTTCTTTAATCAACGGCAGTCCAGGCCCTGCCTCCGCGTTCGCTCCACGCTCGCTGCCGCCACCCCCGCCACCCCCGGCAGTCGGCACACTCAACCTATCCGGCTTCTCACGCTTCCATTCAAATGCTCTTGCGCCCCTCCCTCAACCGGACACTGGCGGCGCGCTCGAACGCACGCTCATGCCACCACCGGACCTACCACCACCCCCTCCGTCCAAGCGTCCATGCGGCATCATCGTGTCTCCGCTACCGAGTGTTCCATCGGTCCCGCCGGTCCCCTCTCTCTCTACGATCGCGCGTCCACTCTCTCCTCCGTCACCCCCGGGCGCCGTGCGCGCGCTGCCGGGCGTGAAGCACGCGGGGCTGCTGCGCGAGTACGGCGGTCTGCGGCGCTACATGCAGATGCAGCGCGGCGAGCGGCCCTGGCCCACCGAGCAGGAGCTCAAGGACGCCTAAGCCTCCTCGTCGTCGTCGTCGTCGTCGTCGTCGTCGTCGTTGGCTCCGTTGGCGGCGCCGCCGCCAACCGCCAACGGCGGGAGCGGCTGCGCGCGGGTGGCCGTGCGGTTGATCTGCCAGCCCGCCGGCGGCTTGAGCTCGGCGAGGTAGACGCCGCCAAGCGTCTTACGGCGGTTCATCTCAGCGATCCAGTCGTCGAACTCGAGGATGTCGAGGCCCCACCACTGGCGCTGGCGGTGGCGGTCCTCGAGGGTCGACTTGCTCACCTGGTTGTCGGTGGAGAACGGCGAGGCGTGCTTGGTCTTCTTGCCGTGCGTGCCCATGTAGGAGCGCATGTCGCGGGCGAACGTGTCGAAGGAGCGCTTGAGCGAGTCCGTGGTGGTGCGGGCGAGCGTCGCCGCGCCCGTGGCCTGCGCCACCTGCGCCTGCAGCTTGCTCACCTTGGTGTTGAGCGTGTCGATCTTGGTGCCCTGCTGCGCGCAGAAGGTGGCAAGGTACTGGCCGTGCTGCGTCGCCGTCAGGTGCGCCTGCAGGTCGCACGGCTTGCCAAGCCAGGTGCAGCCCTGGCCGTGCATCGGGCAGCAGATCGGCATGTGCGTGCACGTCTTGAGGTGGTTGATCAGCTCGGGCGCGGTGCCGCGGAAGGTGCAGCCCTCCGGGTCGTGGAAGGGGCACTCGAGCGGAAGGGCGCGCAGGACGTCCATCTTGCCGGAGTGGGCGACGAGGTCACCGTTGGAGCGGCGGAGCGGGTTGGTGTCGCGGCACGTGGGGCAGCGGGCCGACTGCGTGGCGTTGTCCGACATGGAACGCGCGATGATGTCGTTGCCGCAGCTCATGCAGAGCGGCTCCGTGCAGTTGCAGCCCCACATCATGTACTGCTGGCCCGGCTCCGGGAACGCGAGGCAGCAGACGCAGACGAGGTTGCGCAGCTCCTCCTTGCCCGAGAGCTGGTCCTCGAAGTGGGCGTGCTTGTCGAGCGGGATCGAGTTGCGGAGCGCGTCGAGCTGGTTGACGGTGGGCGCGGACATAGCTGTAGTAGTAGTAGAGGTTGCGAGTAGCTGCGGGTGACGTGGGGCGGCAGTTGGGGGTCAGAGAGGGTAAGAGGGGGGCCAGGGGTAGGCGACGTTGCCCAAAGTGTAACGGCTATATTGCTCCTGGGCTGTCTGGAAACCCCAGCCGGGGCCGGCTGGGCCAGAGGGGGGCATCGGGGCCATACCGGCGGGCTTGGTGATTGCTTCTCTGAGCATCGCGCTCGCGCAGGTCACTCGAGACCCGATCTCGACGCGCGCGAGATCGCCGCCCAGGTTACACCAGGTCGCCTTAATTGGGCCCAACTGCGTCGCCAGTTGGGCCCGTCTGGACCATCGGCCGGGAGTCCCGACTGCCCAGTTGGGCCCGTCTGGACCATCGGCTGGGAGTCCCACCTACCCAGTTGGGCCCATCTGGAGCTCCGCACTACACAGGGACAGCCCCCATCCGGGCCCAACTGGACCATCGGCCGGGAGTGCCCTCCGCCGTGAGCACGCAGCTGACGTGTAATGAGCAACGACCCCTCAGGCCACAAAAGCCGTTCCGTCCCAGCACCAGCCAACGGCAGCGCTTCCCGGAGCCAGACAGCCCAGGAGCAATCTAGCCGTTACATCAACAGGTACTTAGCCCGACGTCGCCTGTTGAACACAATCCTTGTATCCGGCGCAACTCTGCTGCAAAATAGGCGAAGTTTGCGAATAAGGCTGAAGACGATCCCCAAACACGACGGATCCGCAGCCGTCCATGCAGCTCTGCGTGCCTCGCTGACTTCCTTTGCTCCGATGTCTCCGCCATGGCTGCGCAGCACGATGGAGAGCGCCTATCAGCACGACGACGACGCCGGCGGCATGTTTGGCCGTCAGGAGGGTGGCACCAGCGGGAGCGAGGAGTGGGACGACGAGTCCCTTGCCAACTTGGTCGCCGACAAAAAAGTCGGAGACCGAGATGCTGATGCTGCCGACCGACCGACAGCAAGCAGTGGCGAAGGGTCCAGCAGCGCGCTTGCGGATGAGGATCCGATGAGCGATGCGCATCAAATGGCAATGCAGCGCGAGCTTCACTACCGTGCCAACAAGTGGACCACGCTCACCACCAACCCGAGCAAGTGGATTGCCGACCGACTGGAGCAGAGCCTTGCGCAGCTCAGCCTGTTCGCGCGCGATCACGACATGTATCGCGACCAGTGCGAGCTCGCCGGCACCTTCTGCCAGAAGATGTACAGCTTCCTCGAGTACCACATCGGCGGGCCCGAGTGGGGAGGCCACGAGTTCGACGTCTTCCAGTCAAAGTCGCTTGGTGGCCTCTCGCCGCTCACGCGCACGGCGCCCAACGGTATGCGGGAATCCAAGGGCTGCTACGACTGCTTTGGCCACGTCACGGAGTGGGTCGTCTGGAACCTGCAGCAGGCGTTTATCGATCTCAACCACGCCGGCTGGCGCGTTGACGACGTCGACGCGCAGCAGAAGCTGACGTTCGAGCATCTGCACGAGACGCTGCTCGTCTACAACAAGGGCGAGCGCATGCCCATTGAGGGCTTCGGCAACTCCACGCTGGTTGGCTCCGCCAAGGGCGCCAGGGCTGCGCGCGGGATGGGCGTCAACCGGCAGATGCACAACGGCGCCGAGCGCACGCGCAAGGCGCGCGTCGACGAGGTGACGAGCGACTCTAAGCTGCTCGACGACCAGATGAGCGTGGCGGATTTCATCTTTGTGTACGCGTGCGGCAATCGCACGCGCGGCTACGACACCGGCATCAAGCGGTTCGAGCCCCCGCAGATCACCAGGTTCGAGGACGACTGGCGCGCAAGGCCGGCCGAGGGCGCGGCGGTCTCCAACCTGCGCAAGGGTATGCACGAGGCCATGGACAGCTGGGGCTCCTCTCACCGCGCGGAGAATGCGCGCAAGCAGCAGGCGCGCGATGAGGAGCAGGCTGCCAAGGCGGAGCAGAAGCGGAAGCTCGAGGAGGAGCGTGCGCCAATCCTGGCCGAGGCGCGCACGCGCGGCTTCACATGGCCCAACCCGGAACTGTACCCGCCCAACTCCGCATCCGCCACCAAGGAGTGGATTGCGTTCACCTTCTGGCGCAAGGACAACCCCTCTCCGGAAGAGATCAAGCGGCAGCGGGCGGAGGCGCGCGCCGCGAAGCAGGCGGCCAAGGAGCGCGCGCAGCGCCTGGCCAAGCAAGAGGCCGCCGAGCTCGCAGCGCGCGGGCCGCCTCCCAAGTGGGGATGGGGTACGCACGAGGAGCAGATTGAGGCGTACGAGTCGCATGTCTTTGCGGAGGCGGCTCAGATTGCGATGGAGGAGCGCGCAGCGCGCGACCTTGCGACGCGTGTGGCGGCCGCTGCTTGCTGGAACGGGGAGCAGCAGGACAAGCTCAATGAGGCGCGCGAGTACAACGCCGCGATGCGCGCGGAGTACGCCACGCTGGCGGCGGAGTACGAGCCGAAGTTGCTGGCACTCAAGCGCTCGGGCCGCATCTACAAGGAGCCGTACGACGAGCTCGAGGTTTGTATGGAGTACGACGAGGAGAAGATTGGCGAGCTCGACGAGGCCGATACGTACGTGGCCAGCGAGCGCTGGCGGCTCGAGATAGCCAGCGGTAGCGCGGTGCACTCCGTCATTCGCCTGCGTCCCCAGAAGCTCGTTGAGTACCCGAGGGAGGAGAAGGTCCCGAAGCCGCGCAGCGCCTTTGACAAGCCGCTCTACGAGGAGATCGAGCAGAAGGCGGAGGCGGCTCGCAAGTCCGCGCCCTACGGATACGTACGCAAGCCTCCAGACCGGGCACACTTTGCGCTCGCCTGCGGCTTCGAGAGCGTCGAGGCCGCGCACGCCGAGTGCGAGCGGATCATGGCGCGCCAGGACCGGCCAAACGTCAACGGCGTGGGCATCGTGCGTGTGCCCGTATTCGTGAGCAACGGCTTCACGGTGGAGGAGGTTGAGCACGTGCGTCTCTTTGGATACGTCAGGCAGATTGCGCACTACCGCACTTGGCGCACGCCAGAGGCGGAGCAGCGGGCACACCGGGACTTCCTCGAGCATGACCGCTTCTTTCAGGTCAACCCGCACCACAAGTGCTTTCGCGGGAACCGCGGCGGCAAGGACGCAGAGGTGCGTGCACAGCAGAACCTTGTTCTCCTCAAGCAGGAGACCAAGCGTCTTGATAAGAAGGAGGCTGCGGGCGAGCGCAAGCGGACCGCCGCCGAGGAGGCCAAGGCGGCCCGCGAGTGGGCGGCGCAGGAGATCAAGGACGAGCGCGAGGCGGAGCGCGCGAGGCTGCAGGCAGAGAAGGACAAGCAGGCTGAGGAGGTGCGCAAGAAGAAGCGCATTGGCGAGCAGTTCCAGGCCAACTGTAAGAAGCAGCGCCTCGAGTACGACGCCGCCGAGCGTCTGAAGAAGGCCATGGACAAGTTCGACGAGGACTGCGACAAGGCAGAGGCCAAGGGCCGGCCGTGCATCGTCCGCCACCCCGCGGACTCCTCAAAGGACTTCCACTACAAGGGCATTAGCCCGTACGAGGTGGCGCGCCGTAGGGCGGCGGCCAAGCTGGGCCGCAAGCGCGGCCGCGGCATGTGAGAGAGAGAGAGAGGGAGAATGAGTTTTGTTTTATACGTGTACGGACAAGACTCTAAGAACGCTGGTTGGCGAGGCCGTGTGCGGAGACCGTGGCGTCGAGGATGGAGGGCTGCGTGCGCGCGCCCGCCCGATCCTCGAACCAGATCTGCGCCTGTGTGACCGAGAGCGGTGGAGCGCGCTTGTGGTGCGGGATGGAGTCGCGTAGAATGGTTGCGCATACAGCCGCCTTGGCGGCAACGCGCCCAAATCCGGTGTTACCGCCATCGGACCACTTGAGTCGTTCGAATTGAGATTCCTTTAATCCAAAGTTTTTGCCCATCTTGTTCGCCGTCACGTTGACGGCGCGCTCGTTGCCGTAGCCGGCCTTCAGCGCGTCACGCAGGTCGTAGATATCGGCCTCGGGGTCGTAGCGCACAGTGTGGTTCTGGCAGCACACGTCAACGTGGCTGGGGTACGGGCGACGCACGGCAACACGCTCGCTGCGGGCGACGTAGTACGGCTCCCCTGCACGATGGCGCTTCTTGCTCCTGGCCTCCGCTGGGGCGGGAGCGGGTGACCCCTCCGTAGCCATAGACCCCAACCCCACAGAGCCCCTGCCTCTTTGCCGTGGGTCTTGTCCACGTTAGCGCTGCGTTCCAGACAGCCCAGGAGCAATCTAATGACGTCGCCTGGTGAGATTCGCGATTCGGAGGCGTTCCGCAATTGGATTGAGTACAGCTACGGCAGCCACGCAGAGGCGGCGGCGCACTTTCGCAGCGCTGGGCTTTCGGAGATCGACATCGTGCCTCGCTACGAGTCGCCAACCGTGCGCTCGTACCTGCAGGGCATCATGAACAAGTGCGCGCCCGACGTAAAGGTGATGGACCTTACCGCGTCGGTTCCAACGTCGGCGAGCGGCACGCTCCTGCCGATGATCAAGACGCTCATGACCGCGCGCAAGAAGACGGAGGAGAACCCGAACGTCATGTGGTACCTGCAGCGGACGGAGAAGAACACACCGGCGTTCGCGCACATGTTTGCCTACGGCGCACACGTCGGGGCCGGTGGGGGCCGCCCGCTTTGCGACTCGGCTTACTGCGGCCTGGTGCTCTTCCGCGGCATGGAGATCACCGTGCCCGCGCGCATGGCCGTGGGCTCCGCGCAGCTGGTCGCCGACGTCATCGCGACCAACGCCAACGTCAACTATCACGGCTTCAAGTGCGCCATCTGCAACGGCTCGTTCGCCAAGTGGACGCAGATCAACGGCCAGAACGTGCGCGCCCTGGACGAGATGGTCATCACCGACTGCGACCACGTCTTGCACCCGGGCTGTGTGCTTGGCCGCGTTGCCAACGGCGAGCCGAACGCGGACAAGTGCCCCACGTGCGGCGACCAGCTGCCGTGGTCGACCTACGCCACGCGCAGCGAGGAGGCGGAGGGCCTCGTGGGCGCGGCGATGGACGGCCGCCCGAGCCACTTCATCGGCAACACGGAGCAGTACAAGCGTGCGCAGGAGGCGGCCACTTGCGCCTCGTCGCGCGACCCTTACATGGCGTCCATCCGCGCAAACATCAACGCCGGCGTCTTTGAGCGCACGGGCGTCAACACCGCGCTCGTGGCGCTGGAGGAGCGCATCGCCGACGCGCCCTTCCTCGGGCCGCCGGCGACGCCGGCGCCGCCGCCCTCGCCGGCGCGCGAGGAGTACAAGGACTGGACGCTCTACGTCCCACGCGAGCTCAAGGCGCAGACGCAGGCGCCCTCGCGCCTCATCGAGCTGGGCCTCGAGTACATGCCGCGCAACCACCCCGACCGTGCGCAGATGGAGGAGCTCCTCAAGCGCATGCATGACCTAAAGTGTAGCGCCTAGTGGGTGGGCGGGAAGGGGGAGAGCTGTGGACAAGGCAGTCGACTTCGTACAATTTCGGCGAGTCTTTCGGTTTGGGGGGTGTTCCTAATATGGGGTACGTGTCACGAGATCGAGGGCAGATTTTTTGCTTGGCTTTCCCGCCCCCAGAGGCTTTAGAATTTGTCAGACTTTTGTGACATTTAGAAGAGTTGTCTGCATACCTTTCGATCTGTACTGGTTTGGAAGTGCGCCGTACTTCATTCGAAGAGTTGT
>Ga0115560_1002979_pt1 | contig 10723 bp, 6 predicted proteins | sample COGITO_mtgs_1105_5_FD_87278 | JGI IMG/M metagenome (GOLD analysis project Ga0115560, IMG submission 87278) | Pelagic marine microbial communities from North Sea - COGITO_mtgs_110509 | ecosystem: Environmental > Aquatic > Marine > Epipelagic | place: Germany:Helgoland, sampling site Kabeltonne... | reverse complement strand
CAGAAACACCGCTTAAAGAGCAGCAGATTATTACCTTAGAAGAAGTGAAAGATGCTGCCATACAGTATTTCACAACCATCGATAAAAATAAAAAAGGAAGTGGTTTAAAACCTTTTGAAAGATGGAACTATCATTGGAGTCATTACACCAAATCCGATGGGACCATCGCCCCTGCCAGTGATTTGTGGAGTGCTTGGGAAGCCAAAAATGCAATGAACAATAACCAAGAAGCAAGAACAGACGAGAGTAGTTGGACCTCTTTGGGTCCCTATTCCCATACAAATACGGGATCTTGGTCACCAGGACAAGGAAGAGTGAACGCAATTACTGTAGATCCTAGTGATGGAAACACCTATTATGTGGGTGCGCCCGCGGGAGGAATTTGGAAATCGACCGATGCAGGGATTAACTGGACTCCGTTAACCGATTATTTGCCTCAAATAGGTGTTTCTGGAATTGCTGTGCATCCAACAGACCCGCAAACAATTTACATTGCTACGGGAGATGACGATGCTGGAGATTCTTATGCTGTAGGTGTTTTTAAATCTACTGATGGGGGTGCTACTTGGAGCAATACCGGGAGTTTGACTGGAAATCCAAATTCTATGAATGATATTTACATTCACCCAACCGATACAGAAACCGTTTTGGTTGCCACCAGTTCTGGAGTGCATAAAACCACCAATGGAGGGACTAGCTGGACACGGAAACTCTCTGGGAATATTAGAGATTTAAAAATGAGACCCAACGACCCGACTAAATGGTATGCGGCAAGTAACAATACTTTTTACAAGTCCTCAGATGCTGGGGAATCCTTTCAACAAATATCAATACCAGCCCTATTCAATTCTCAAAGAATTGTAATGGATGTCACTCCAAAAGATCCGGACTATGTGTATTTTGTAAGTGCGGGAAGTAATAGTAGTTTTAATGGTGTTTGGAAATCAACAAACTCTGGAGATTCTTTTACACAAACGGCAGAAACCGATGATATTTTTGGAAGCTCACAAGCATGGTTTGACCTTGCATTGACCGTTTCAGATAAAGATGTGAATAAGGTATACGTAGGGGTTTTAAATATTTGGTCTTCTACCGATGGAGGTGACAATTTTACCAAATTAAACAACTGGAGTTCTCCAGATGACAATTCGTATACGCATGCCGACATTCATATTATGCGTTTTATCAATGGAAAGTTTTTTGCGGGGACCGATGGAGGAATTTATGTTTCTACAAACCACGGAACCAACTTCACCGATTTAACGGAGAACTTAGACATCAGTCAATTTTATAAAATATCGGTAGCAAAGCAAAATTCTGGAAATATCGTGGGAGGACTTCAGGACAATGGAGGCTATGCTTTTTCAAACAATCAATGGAGCAACTACCACGGTGCAGATGGTATGGATGCCGCAGTGAGTGGAACAGATCCTAACACCTATTATGGTTTTATTCAAAATGGTGGGAGTCTTTATATTACCAATAACGGAGGCCTTACAAGAAGTGGAAGTGTTGGGGCACCAGATGGAGAAAGTGGAAACTGGGTAACTCCTTTGGTGTCGGATAGCCAAGGAACTATTTATGCGGGTTATGGAGAAGTTTATAAACTTGTCGAAGAACCGGAATCGATATCATGGGAACAAGTGTCTACAAACAACTTTGGAGGACGTTTGACCCACCTAGAGATAGATCCGAATGATGATAATAATATCTATGCGACTTTGGGTGGTACGCTATATCGAAGTACAGATTCAGGGGTTACATTTACAAACATTCAAAACTTTTTTGGCGAAACCATTAACAGTATCGAAATCAATCATAATGACTCAAACATCGCTTATATTACGACAAATAGTAATGTTAAAAAATCAACAAACATTTTAAACGGTGTTGTCAACTTTACAGACATTACAGCCAATTTACCTTCTGAGAGTAAATTGGTTGCGAGACACCACGCAAGAAGTGGAAAAAATACGGTGTATGTAGGAACCGCATTGGGGGTCTATTTCATTAATGATGATACTACTAGCTGGGAAACTTTTGACAACAATTTACCCAACGTAGCCGTAAGAGATTTAGAAGTGAACGAAGAGGATTCTAAATTGTTTGCTGCCACCTACGGAAGAGGTGTTTTTTCAACCGACATTCCAAGAATTTTACCTCCAACAGATGTAAAGTTAATTGCCATTAACAATCCAAATGGGATTGCTTGTAGCACCACGTTTGTCCCAGAAATTGTAGCTTCAAACCAAGGAACAAATCCAATTACAGTCATTGACATCGAGTACACAATCGATGGTGTCTTAGAAAGTTATCAGTGGACTGGGAATTTAGGTTCTGAAGAATCGGTTTCGATAGCCCTGCCTGCAGTAACGCTCGCAACAGGAAATCATGACATAAAAGTAACAACACTTGTTACAGACGATGCCTATGACACCAACAATGAGAAAGAAGTTTCTTTTATTGTGAACAATACCAATAACAGCCCAACGACAGTAAATTCATTTGAGAATTCTGCAACAGATTCGTTTCTTATTGAAACCATTGGTACCGATGATGATTTATGGGAATTGGGAAGACCAAGTGGAACTTTATTAAACATGACCGGTACAGGAGACAATGTGTATGCAACCAACAGAAGTGGAGAGCACACTGTTTTAACAACCAGTTACCTGTACTCAAAATGTATTGACCTTTCTTTGTTGGCAGATCCTGTTTTAAGCTTTAAAATGGCCTTTGATATTGAACAAGATTGGGATTACTTACTTGTTGAATATTCTACAACAGGTGCTGATTGGACAATTTTAGGAACTGCTGCAGACCCAAACTGGTACAATAGTGCCTCTACTGCAAATGGAATTCCTGGAGCACAATGGACGGGTGAAGGAGAAGATACAGATGCGGAAGGAAATACCAATGCAACGCTGAGAGAATATAGCTATGATTTGGAAGCATTTACCAATGAAACAAATATTGTTTTTAGATTTAAGTTTTTCTCCGACCAGGCAGTAGTGGAAGAAGGAGCATTGATTGATGACTGGGTAATAAACGGAACGTCTTTAAGTGTAAACAACCAAGACTTGCAAAGTTCCTTTGCCGTATATCCAAATCCATCCAATGAAATTTTCAATATCACTTGGACAGAACAAGGAACTGCAGTCATTGTGATTTATGATTATACTGGAAAAAGCATTCTAAAGAAAACACAACTAACCGATGGGCACTACACGCTCAATTTAAACGGATTTAGCAAAGGCTTGTACTTCGCAAAAATTAATGTGAACGGAAAGCAAGCAACTAAAAAAATCATCTTAGAATAGGACTTCTAAAAATGTAATAAAAAAAAAGAGCTTCACAATGTGAAGCTCTTTTTTTTATCCTAAAACATCTTTGACTGTTTTAAAAATCAATTCATTTTCAAAACCTTTACGCATTAAAAAATCGATGAGTTTTTGTTTTCTCTTGAAGGGATTTGCTTCTGTAAGCACTGCATTTCTATTTTCTGTAATCCTATAAATAGTGGCAATGTATTCCTCAGAATCTATTTCCTTTAAGGCTGTTTTTATATTGTAATCAGAAATATCTCTGAACTTGAGTTCTCTTACAATTCGTTGTTTTCCCCAGCTTTTAATTCGAAATTTCCCACGGGCAAAACTTTTAGAAAAGCGCTCTTCATTTAAAAAATTATCTTTCATTAAACGCAATAAAATAAGTTCTCTCGCCTCGGGAATCAGATTATAATCGCGCATTTTCTGCTCAATTTCTTTGTGACACCGATCTTGATACACACAATATTGCTCTAGTTTTCGCTGGAGTTGATCGACCGTAAACGATTTTTTCTTCTCAATCATGCTTTTAAAAATACAAAAAGAGGAAGTAATGGATACAGAAACATCCTCTTTTTAAATAGTATCTGATAACCACTATGCTATCTTTTTTTAGTGTTCGTTATTTTTTAATTGTCCTTTTATTCTCATTTTAAACTTTGTGATTAAGAAGAACAAAATAGGCACAACGATTAATGTTAAAAAGGTTGCGATGAACAAACCATAAATAACTGTTTTGGCCAATGGTCCCCAGAAAACTACATTATCTCCTCCCATATATACATGGGCATCAAACTCACTAAAGAGTGTAAAGAAGTTTATATTTAAACCAATCGCCAATGGAATCAATCCTAAAATGGTGGTAATTGCGGTTAATAAAACGGGACGCAAACGGGCTTTTCCTGCTTTTACAATGCTGTCATACAAAGCGCCTAAAGGAAGAAAGTTTTCGGTAGAGATACCTTCTTGTTCTTTTCTTCTGGCTATTAACAACTCGGTATAATCCAAAAGAACAACCCCATTGTTTACCACAATACCCGCAAGGGAAATAATCCCCACCATGGTCATCATAATCACAAAAGGAGCCCCGGTAATTACCAAACCACCAAAGACACCGATAAAACTTAAAAAGACAGCCAACATAATGATACCTGGTTTTGAAACCGAATTAAATTGGAAAATTAAGATAAAGAAAATTAAGAACAACCCTGTAAAAAAAGCACCTACCAAAAAAGTCATTTGCTTGTTTTGTTCTTCAATTTGCCCTGTATAATCTATTTTAATTCCTTGGGGCAAGTCTTTAAAATTCTTCATTGCATTTTGAATCCTACCCACCACTAAGCCAGCATCTGTTTCTCCAGGAGAAAGCGCAGAATAAACCGTAACAACCCGCTTGACGTTTTTATGTTTAATGGCACTAAAGCCAGAGCTGTTTTTCTGAGTGGCAACGGCGGAAACTGGAATTTCTTTAATTCTCCCTGAAGCTTGGTCTCTAAAAGTTATTTTCTGATTGAAAAGGGCACTTTTATCATAACGGTCGTCTTTGTTAAAACGCACGTAAATATCATAGTCTTCACCATTTTCTTTATAAATACCGGCTTTATTTCCAAAAATAGCACCTCTTAATTGTTGGCCTACTTGCCCAGTGCTCACGCCCAGTTCTCCTGCTTTTTTTCGATCGACCAACACCTGCATTCCAGGTTTGGATTTGTTCACATCAATCTTTAATTCGTCGACACCCAAAATACTTTGTGTATTTAAATAATCGCGCATTCGTTCTGCTGTGAAAATTAATTCTTCGTAATCTTCTCCGTTCAATTCAATGTTTATAGGCGATCCTGCTGGAGGGCCGTTGGCATCTTTTTCTACGGAGATTAAAACACCTGGGTAAATGCCCACCAAAGCGGCTTGTACTTTTTGACGTAAGATTTCACTGTCTTCTCCCTTTCGGTATTTGTATTCCCGCATGGAAGCCGTAATTTTCCCTTTGTGTGGCATCTCTGCGGAGGAACCTCCATCTGTTTGTGGATTTCCAGCCCCTTCTCCTACTTGAGAAATGGTGCTTTCTACCATGAAATTATACCCATTATCTACATACATATCTAGATTTAGAACACTGGATACTTTTTTCTCTATTTGCTGTGTTATTTGATTTGTTTTTTCAATATCGGTTCCTTCTGGATATTCGATATAGACAATGATCTGATTGGGTTTGTTGTCTGGAAAGAACTCTACTTTGGTTCTTTGTTCTCCCAACGACCACCCAAATCCTGCAAATGCAGTAAACAAAATGATAAAGGTACCAATGACCAATACATAGGGTCTCCACCCTGTTAAAGCGCTTTTTAATTGTCTTTCATACCAGTTTTCTAAAGAAACTAAAGTATTTTTCTGAAAATAATTTGCCGCTTTTCTCAATACCAAACGGTAGACCCATAACATGATTGCGGTAAAAATAATGAGGGTCCCTAGAGTGTTATATTCACCCCCAAAGAAGAAAATAGCAAACCCAACAAGCGCCATAATACTGGTCAATCGAAGGATGTTTTTAATAGGCATGTCTTTGTCTTCTGTGTTCATAAACTGAGACACCAATACAGCGTTAAAAAAAATTGCAACAAAAAGGGAAGATCCTAGCACAATGGATAGGGTAATGGGTAGAATGACCATAAACTGTCCCATAATTCCTGGCCAAAGCCCTAAAGGAATAAATGCGGCTACAGTAGTGGCTGTTGAAATAATAATTGGAAACGCAATTTCACCAATTCCTTTTTTGGCAGCTTCAATGCGGGTCATCCCCTCCTCGTCCATTAAACGATATACGTTTTCAACTACAACAATTCCATTGTCTACCAACATGCCAAGCCCCATAATCAATCCAAACAATACCATGGTATTTAAAGTATACCCTAAAGCACCAAGGATCATTAAAGACATGAACATAGACATCGGGATAGCAAAACCAACAAAGATGGCATTCTTAAATCCTAAGAAAAACATCAGCACAATGACTACTAAAATCACCCCAAAAATAATATTATTCACCAAATCGTCTACTTGACCAATGGTTTTTGGAGATTGATCGTTGGCGATGGTTACTTTTAAATCTGATGGAAAATTATTTTCACGAGCCGCTTTTACAATGACCCCAACTTTGTCTGCAGCGGTCACCATATTTTCTCCTGATCTTTTCTTTACGTCCAACATCACCACTGGCGCACCGTTTTCTCTTGCATAGGTGGTTTTGTCTTTGTCTTTAAAGGAGATGGTGGCAACGTCTTTTAAATAGATCGGATTTCCTTTTTCTGCTTTGATTACAAAATTTCCTAAGTCTGAAGGCTGGTCTATTTCGCCTATAATTCGGATGGTTCTTCTTTGTTGACTGGTAATAAAGTTCCCGGCAGACATGGTTACATTTCCGCGATTAATGGCGTTCGAAATATCGTCAAAACTTACTTTTGAAGCCATCATCTTGTAAATATCTACGGCTACTTCCACTTCTTTATCTTGGGCGCCTCGGATATCTACTTTCTTGATTTCTGTTAAATCTTCAATTTCATCTTGTAGGAATTCTCCATATTCTTTTAATTTAGAAACTGGATAATTTCCTGAAATGTTGATATTTAAAATAGGTACTTCTTCAGACATGCTCAATTCAAAAACTTTGGGCGTTACTTTTGCACCATTAAAAGTAGGCCAATCCTCTCCTGCAGTTTCTTGGTCTATTTCATCTTTTACTTTCTGTTTTGCTTTGTCTACTGGAATGTTTTCATCAAATTCGACGGTAATAATGGAATAATCTTCTTGTGATGTGGAAGTAATTTTTACCACATTACTCACCGATTTTAATTTGTCTTCTAATGGATTGGTAATGAGTTTCTCTATGTCTTCTGCGGTGTTTCCTGGATACACAGAACTAATGTAGATCTTGGTTTCATTGATTTCCGGGAAATTTTCTCGGGGCATTGTAAAGTAAGCTGAAATTCCGAAATACAGAATTAAAAACATCAAAACATAAATGGTGGTTTTGTTCTTTATAGCCCAAGAGGAGAGTCGAAACTCTTTGTCTATTGCTGTCTTTTTATTATTCATTGGAGTACTTTTTATTAATCACTTTTACAAGCTGACCGTTATTTACACTTCGTGCCCCTTCAATAATAATTTCTGCATCTGCGGGTAGGTTTTTAACAACTTCAATAAGGTCTCCTTGAGTTTTACCCGTTTCAATAATGCGTCTTTTTGCAATGGCTTTTTGGTCTTTTTTATCGGTAACAACATACACAAACTGCGCACCTTCTGCGTTTTCTGAAATAATAGATTGCGGAATCAAGATGGCTTTTGGATTGGTGTAATCGTTCAATTTTAATCGTGCCGTTAAATTCGGTTTGATGGCTCCATTTGAATTTGGAACACCAATTTCTATTTTAAAAGACCTGTTGTTTGGATTGATAAAGTTTCCAACTTGTCGAATCTTAGATTGCATTGTTTGGTTCAGAATCGGAAAATGTACTTCCACCGTTTTGTCTTTGGTAATGCTACGAATGTAGGTTTCTGGAACTTCTGTCTCTATGTACATGTTCGAAAGATTTACGATTCTAAAAATTTCAGAACCTTGTCCGGGCGCAACCACAACTCCTTTTTCTTTAAAGACAGCGTCTATAATTCCCGAAAAGGGAGCCGTCACGATCGATTTTTGGAGCTGCTGTTTCAATTGACTTACGGCGCTTTTTTGAGATTCATAAGCGGTTTTGGTTTGCAAATACTGAATTTCGGAACCAATTTTCTGTGCCCACAATCGTTGTTGGCGCTCAAAGGTGGTTTTTGCCAATTGTACATTGGTTTCTAACTGTGTCAATTGTTGAGCCATTCCTCCATCGTCAATCGTGGCGATAATTTCGCCCTGCTTTACCTGCTGTCCTTCTTTGACCAAAACACTTTTTAAAATGCCTGGCATTTCTGGATACACCAATACATTTTGTTTGGTTTTTACATTTCCATGCAATGCGATAAAGTGCGTAAAAACTTGTTCTTTTACTTGTAGTGTAGTAATCAGCGGGACATTTTTATCTTCGCCTAAAGCATCTAACTTGTCGTTGATCTTTTTTAAATCCAGTGTCAATGCTTGTTGTTGAAGGTCAATTTCGGACTTCTTTGCTTTTATTTGCTTCAAGTCATTCGATGCCAAAACCGCATCTAAAGAAATCTCTTTTTGCTCTCCACAAGAAGTTAAAAATAGGACTGTTAATAAAGCTAAATATTTGTTTTTCATGATTGTTTTTTTTATTTTTTGGATACGTTTAAGGCGTTTTCTAAGGCTATTTTTTTAGCGATTACATCCAACATCGATTGCACGTAATTTTGCTGTTGGGTATATAACTGATTTTGTGCTTGTAACAAATCGAAACTTGAAGAGATGCCTTCAAAAAATTTGATACGTTGCTTTTTTTCGATGCGCTCGGACAATCGAACGTTTCTTTTTGCAGTGGTGTAATTTTCGACACTGAGTTGGTACTCATTTTTGGCTTTCTGTGCCAATAAACTCAACCGTTGTTTCGTTTCTTCCAAACGAACATCGGCGGTTTCTAAAGCAATTCTAGCTTGTGCTGTTCTCGATTTTCTAGCAAAACTACTAAAAATAGGTACTTTTAGACTAACGCCTAACAGAGAAGAATCGAACCATTGTTGGCGCCCATTAAAAAAGCTAAAGGAATCGGAAAAGGCTTGGTTTCCATAGTTAACAAACGCGGACAAACTAGGTAAGGCTTTGCTTCGCTCGAGTTGCATGAGCAAGCGTTTTGATTCTCGATCGTTTGCTGCAATTTTAAAATCGATATGATTGGAAAAATCAAAGGTTTCTGAAATGAGGCCCAAATCGATATTGCTAGTTGTCAAGGTATCCAAACTATCGGTGAGCACTAGGGCGGTACTGATTGGGTTTCCCAAAGCCAAATTTAGCATTTGATAGGCAATGCTTTTCATTCTCTCGAGATTATTCCGTTGATTTTTTAAAGTCCCTAAGGTAATTTCTAACTGCTCTACATCTTCTTGCTCGTTAAATCCGTTTTCGTAAATCTTTTGAGCATCGTGTAAATTTTTTTCTAAAATATTTACATTTCCTGCTAAGATGTCTAAGCTTTTTTCGGCAACTAAAACAGTACCGTAGGCATTTACAACCGCCTCTCGAGTTAATATCTCCGTTTTCTCATTGGCTTGTTCTGAGATTTTTAAATAGGCTTTTGATGCTTGCAATGCGACCAGATAAGACCCGTCAAAAATTAACTGTGACAGGGTAACCGATGCGCTAAGATTCTGTTTTTTTCCGAAGACAAATTGCTCATCAATTCCATCATCATCAAAATCGGCCAAACTTACGGGTTGTTTTAAAAAATTCTGATAGTCAAAACTTGCGTTTAGCTGAGGCAATCCAGTGGCGGAAGTTTCTCTAACGGTTTCTTTTGCAGAGGAAATTCCGTTTTTAGAGGCTTTGGTGTTATAACTATTTTCGATGGCATAAGCAATCGCTTCGTCCAAAGAGAGGCGCAAGCTTTTTTCTTGGGCTTGGAGACCTAGACAGCTAACACCCAAAAAAAATAACCATAATTTTTGTTTCATTTTCATTTTTTTGTCAATTGAGTTTCTAATTGTTTAATTCCTTTTTCGGTTGCTATTCCTCTTAAATGGTATTCTAAGTAATGATCCATTAAGATATTCATGGAGTACTTTTTTAGCGGGAACAATTCTTGATCTTTTATCCCCACCATTCCATTAAAATACATCCTACTCATAAAGTCTTTGTCAATAGCTGCTCGAAACAAATCCGATTGGATACCACGCTCTAAATTGTCTTGAATGGTTGCATGCATCATTTGAAACTGTTTCTGCTTTAAGGAGGCATAGATCTTCGGATAGTATTTTTGCAATTGATATACGGGAGATGATTTTTCGTCATTTAGATGCTCTAAAACAGCTCTTTTGATAAAAAAAAGTTCATCAATCGGGTTTAGTTTTCGGGCACATATTTCGTCTATACTGCTACAAATACTTTCAAACATAAACCCTGTTACGGCATCGACCAAACTGGTTTTGTTCGTGAAATATTTATAAATGGTTTTTTTAGAAACCCCCAATGCATTGGCAATATCATCCATAGTAACACTCTTAAAACCTAGGTTTAAGAAGAGTTCTTTCGATTTTTCTAAAATTTTTTGTTTCATAATGGGGCACAAAGATACGAATGGAAACTAAAGAAACAATAAAAGTTTCCAAGGTTTTTGAATTATTTAACATTTCATTCTTACGACAAATTTCTTTATATTATTTTTACAAAAAAATTAAAGGTGAACATACTACATTATCAGAAGGAATTTCTCAACTATTTGGAATCTAAAAATTGGATT
>Ga0115560_1002972_pt1 | contig 10740 bp, 9 predicted proteins | sample COGITO_mtgs_1105_5_FD_87278 | JGI IMG/M metagenome (GOLD analysis project Ga0115560, IMG submission 87278) | Pelagic marine microbial communities from North Sea - COGITO_mtgs_110509 | ecosystem: Environmental > Aquatic > Marine > Epipelagic | place: Germany:Helgoland, sampling site Kabeltonne... | reverse complement strand
TAGGGAATCTCGAAGACATCACCCTTCGAGCGCTCAGAGTACTCAATGAAGTAGACGTGATCCTCGCTGAAGACACACGTACTTCAGGTAAACTGCTCAAGCATCATAATATCACGAATCAGCTACAGAGCTATCATATCTTTAATGAGCACAAAACAGCTGAGAAGTTAGTCGAGCGCATGCAAGGTGGAGAAATCTTCGCCCTTATTTCTGATGCAGGAACGCCAGCCATTTCTGACCCAGGGTTTTTATTAGTAAGAGAAGCAATAAAAGCCAATTTAGTCGTGAATTGCTTGCCGGGTGCTACGGCCTTTGTGCCCGCACTTGTGAATTCTGGTTTACCATCTGACAAGTTCGTCTTCGAAGGCTTTCTGCCGCACAAGAAAGGGCGTCAAACGCGGCTGAAACTTCTAGCTGAGGAAGAAAGAACAATCGTCTTTTACGAGTCGCCACATCGCCTTATCAAAAGCCTTGAACAGCTAAGAGAGTTTTTAGGAGATCGTCAAGTATCCGTTTCTCGTGAACTGACTAAAATGTTCGAAGAAACTGTTCGCGGAAGCTTCACTGAAGTCATTGCTCACTTTTCCGCAAAAGGAATAAAAGGAGAGTTCGTCTTGGTAGTTCAGGGGAAGGCTTAGACTTGCTTTAAAGCATCAATTAAATAATCTACATCTGCCTTAGTGGTAAATACCGACAGTGAAATACGTAGGCCATTAATGCCATGACTTCCAATAGGTCGGCAATCGATCATATAATCATCAAACAGCATTTTCTTCACATCACCTACTTTCTTGCCTATCACTTCGACATTTTGAATAGCGCACGAAAGGTCTTCTGCGCCTGGTGTTTTTAACTTGAAGCGACTGTCGTTCTCAACCTTTCCTCTGAAGTAAGCTTTTAGATCACGTAGTCTAGCTTCACGTTTTTCTGCTCCAATGAGGTTATAGTAGTCTACCGCAGTACCCATGCCGAGCATCTCAGGGTAGTTCCGCGTATTGTAGTTTTCTAGTCTTCTAATAGAAGGGTCCTTAAAATGTTGCCTAGATACAATCAGAGGTTTTAAGTACTTCTGTGAATCCTTTTTGGCATATAAGACGCCCATACCTTTCGGTGTAAACATAAATTTATGGCCACTTATTGCATAAAAATCACACGCCAAGTCATGCAAATCAATCTTGAAGGTGCCAGCAGTTTGAGCCGCATCTACAGCTACAAGAATGCCTTTTTCATGGGCCATTTGGCTAATCTCCTTTACCGGTAGAATCATACCATTCGTATTAGTGCCATGCACCATCGAGATCACCTTTGTATTTGGGGTAATGGCTTTTCTATAGACATCTATTAACTCTTCCTTTGATTCTGGAAGAATAGGGAGTTTAGGCCTCACTATTTTAAAGCCTCTTATTTCTTGCCAGTGTTGCCAAGGCACAGTTCCGCTTGGGTGTTCATGGTCTGCTAAAATCACTTCGTCACCAGGACCTAATTCAATGGAATGCGCGACAAGGTTCATTCCCTCAGTCGTATTATGGACTAAAGCGATTTCCTCTTTATCTGCAGAAAACATATCCGCTACCTTTTGTCGAGTCGCTTCCTTTTCGTCTTGCCAACCTCCCCACATGTACTTTGAGGGGAAGCCATCTAATAAGGCTCTGAATTCGTTCGTTGCATCGACTACTAACTTTGGACAAGGGCCAAGAGATGCATTGTTGAAGTAGTAAAGACCTTTTTCGAATGCGAATTCACTTTTGACTAACTCCCAATAGTCTTCATCATTGTTTGTTGAGGAGAGGCTAAAACTGGTTTTTTCAACTTTCTTCAGAAAAGATTCTCTTAACCCACTAGCCATCAAAGAGGAAGCAGCTAAGCCTGAGAACGAGTATTTTAAAAGATTTCTTCTATCCATGTTATTTCATTTTAGCAGTGCTAAAGCATGCGGCACAATAAGTTAGTCAATTAATAAAAATGTGCAGGCCAGTTATAGGCGATCTTTCGCTCATTCATGTAATTTTGAACTATGCAAAAGTTGCTTCAAGACGTAATTGTGCTAGTAAAGGAAACAGGCGAGTTTATTCGACAAGAATCTCGGAAATTCGATCATTCGAAGATCGAGTATAAGGGAAAGAACGATCTAGTTTCTTATGTAGATAAAGAAGCAGAAAAGCGATTAGTCAAAGGTTTGTCAGAGATTCTACCAGGTAGCGGCTTCGTTGCAGAAGAAGGAACTTCTACTCATAGGTCAGATATTTATAATTGGATCATCGATCCGCTGGACGGAACGACCAATTTCACACATGGCCTGCCAGTTTATGCTGTTTCAGTCGCGCTAGTAAAGCGAGGAGTCCTAACCTTAGGAGTAGTTTATGAGATCAATAGGGACGAGTGCTTTCATGCGATTAAAGACCAAGGTGCTTTCTTAAATCACTCGCCTATTAAGGTGTCTGAAACTAAGACCTTAGAAAAAGCGCTTTTAGCAACAGGATTTCCCTATTACAACTTTGATCAGATGCAACAATACCTTACGATCATTAATGAGTTTATGCAAACCACGCATGGTTTGAGACGTATGGGTAGCGCGGCCGTTGACTTAGTCTACACGGCATGCGGGAGGTTCGAAGGGTTCTTTGAGTACAATCTCAATGCATGGGATGTTGCTGCCGGAGCTTTGATAGTGCAAGAGGCAGGAGGGAAGGTCACCGATTTTAAAGGAGGGGAAGATTACCTTTTTGGTAGAGAAATAGTCGCTGGAAACGCCACACAGCCAGAAATGCTAGCAACCATTAAAAAACACTGGAAATAAGACGTGACTCATGTCTTAAGGAATCACAAAACTTTAATAGTTTTGTCTCGAATTAGAGAACTAACCATTCTAATAGTCAGTTAAAGAAGTAAATGCAGGAAGTAGCCGTGATCATATTGTTTTTAGTAGCAGCCATTTACATGGGTAGAAAGCTTTTTAAGCAGTATAATACTGGTAGTGGATGTGCTTCTTCAGGTTGCGATTCTTGCGCTCCCGTCAAGAAGGAGTTTAAACTCCCTGATCACCTTAAGTCCTAAGCCCAAACCTTTGTTCCTTCAGAGCAGTTCTTACACATTTCAATTTCGCTACGAGATTTGATCAGTGAAGCCCTAAATTTTTGATAAGCCTCTCCCCTCCAAACCGTTTTGAAAGACTGATCTTCCATGGCGCCTAGTTGATAGTGCGCGTCTTTATCAAAGCAGCAAGGCACTACTTTCCCATCCCAAGTGATCACACAAGAGTGCCACATTTTCCAGCAGTGATTGATCAGTTTGTTTTTGATCTTCCATTTACCATTTGGAAGCTGCTTATAGCGCGAATATTGCTCAATGGTCGGAATAAGTTCAGAACCATTTTCATAATCATAAATCTGAGCCGTTTTGAAGGCTACCTCATCAACACCTAAGTCTTTCGCCAGTGTTTTGACTTCTTCGAGTTGGTGTTCATTGGGCTTGACCACTAAGTATTGAAAAATTACATGGGGAGTGGTCGACTTTAACTCCTTCTTCCACTTGATCACATTACGTGTTCCTTCAATTACCTTTTCGAGCTTTCCACCAATGCGATACTGCTCATAAGTCTCTTGACTCGTACCGTCAATGGAGATGATCAGGCGGTCTAAGCCAGACTCAATAGTAGCCTTTGCCTGCTTATCATCTAGGTAGTGTGCATTTGTTGAGGTAGCGGTATAGATGCGCTTTTGACTCGCATATTTGACTTGCTCTAAAAATTTGGGGTTGAGATAAGGTTCTCCTTGAAAGTAGAAGATCAAATAGGAAAGACTTGGCGCTAACTCATCGATGACTTTTTGATAGGTTTCTTGAGTCAGCATACCCGTTGGACGCGTGAAATTCCTAAGGCCGCTCGGGCATTCTGGGCAGCGGAGATTGCAAGAAGTGGTAGGCTCAAGTGAAATACTCGTAGGCATACCATAGTGAATAGGTTTACCACTGACTTTCGAGAGGTAATAACTACCAACTAGCTGAACTATATTGAAGAAGCGTCTAGGCGTTAACTTTGACATAAAATTTATCCCGTCTCTCCAATTACGATTCATATGCTCAAGTTAGTTGGCCATAGTTAGGCATCAAAATTGATGCTTACTTTTGCATCAAAATCATTTCAAAACCATAGCTTTAAAGTGTGAAGTACCTCGTTTTTTTCGTCTGCCTAATTTTTTCATTTCAGACTTCAGCTCAATTTGGAAGACTTTCTGAGCAAGCTGAGGTGAGTATTATTACTGTTGGGCCAGGAGCCAATCTTTATGACTGCTTCGGACATAGTGCATTCCGTATTAAAGAGCCCTCCAAAGGCCTAGATAGAGCGTATAATTATGGTCAATTTGATTTTTCTGAAGGGGGCTTCGTAGGCAAGTTCACCATGGGAATAGCTCAATATAGATTAGGGGCCTATCCTTTTGTGAATTTCTACAACAATTACGTACAGGAAAACCGATGGCTTACGGAGCAAGTCTTGAATCTTTCCTTAGAAGAAAAGCAAGCGATATATGATGCGCTAGAGACTAATTATCTTCCAGAAAACCGCAAATACGTTTACGATCCCTTCTTTGATAATTGCGCTACTAGAATGCGTGATATAGTCAAGACAGTTATGGGAGATGCCATCTCATATAACAGTGATCACTTGACAAAAGCCTCCACCATCAGGTCTTTGGTTGACGAGAACTCTTACAATCATCCATGGGTAGATTTAGGTATAGATGTAGCCTTAGGAACAATTCTAGATAAAACTGCCACACCTGAGCAGTACATGTATTTACCAGATTATGTACTCGCAGCATATGCAAATGCTTCCATTATAAGAGACGGAAAGCCAGTGCCAGCGGTCAAACAAACAAACAAACTTTTCGAATCAGATTATTACGAGATCAGACAGGAGAAATTGTCTCCAACTTTAGTAATGATTGTAGTTGCGGTGACACTGATCATTTTTACCATAATCGATTATATTAAGGGGTCTAGAGCCCGGTACATGGATTTCGCAATTATGTTCATTACCGGTTTCTTTGGAGTTTTCTTGTTATTTCTTTGGTTCTTCACCTATCATAAAACTGCAGTGAACAACCTCAATATTCTCTGGGCTTTCGCACCAAATCTTGTGGTAGCATTTTACGTGATTAAACGAGAGCCTCCGAAGTGGTTGAGGGTTTATGTACGGTTCTTATTTATCCTGCTAATTACCATGTCCTTTGTTTGGCTATTGCAACTTCAGGTATATAACATAACCTTGGTTCCGATTATGCTCTTACTTGCTGTGCGGTATGGTTTCCTTTGGCAAAAAGGGTTAAAGCCTAGTAATTAGTCATTCGAATTCAACGATTGCTTAATCGCTTCTTGAATCAAATCCATCTCAAAACCTTTCATAATAAGGTGTTGCGTAAGCTTGCCCTTAAGAATGTATTGAGAGTCAGTCTTGATAGAGGGTCGTTTTTTCTCTAGGTGTTTCATGAGGGTTTCAAAGTAGTCATCCGGATCGATTTCCAGCATGCCTTTCTTAATACAATACTCGGAAATTCTGTGCTGTTTAAGCCCCTGGAGAATCTTCCTTTTACCCCAGCCCTTAATTCGAAACTTTCCACCAGCATAGGCTTTCGCAAAACGTTCTTCGTTGAGGTAGCCTTGAGTAATTAACTCAGAAATGTTCTCTTCGACTTCATCGTGATGCAGTCCATAGCCATAAAGCTTGTCGCGTACCTCTTGCTGAGAACGCTCCTGATAAGCACAGTAGTCGGCTGCTTTGAGTAGAGCAGTTTTCTTATCAATAGGTTTTTTGCGTTTTCGGGATTCGAAATCGTGCATAGACAAATGTAATAAGGAATGGCGCTAAAGCGATTAACAGACTAGTTTATACCCGTAGCCTCTCACATTCATAATCTGAATTTCAGAATCAAGGATAAGTTTCTTGCGCAACTTGGTGATAAACACGTCCATACTTCTTGCGCTGAAGAAATCATCATTTCCCCAGAGCGTGTTAAGGATAAGCGTTCGCTCTGTCAATTCATTCTTGTGCCTGTAGAGCTCATGGAGAAGTTGTGCCTCCCTATGGGTCAGCATGATTTCGCTACCGTCAAAACTCAATACTTGTTTTGAAAAATTGAATAGGTATTGACCAATTTCAACATCTTCCGAAGCTGACTTACCCTGTTTCCTGTCAAGTAAAGCCTTGATCCTAACAATCAACTCTTCCATGCTAAAAGGCTTCTTTAGGTAATCATTTGCACCATAACCAAAGCCTTCTACTACATCTTCGGTTCTAGATTTAGCCGTTAAGAATATAATGGGAATGCGATCATCTACCTTTCTTATTTCCTTCACCAAAGTGAAACCATCCTTTTTAGGCATCATCACGTCTAGTACCAGAAGCTCAGGTTTATTGGTTTCATAGAGCTTTTTCGCTTCCTCGCCATCCTTGGCGTAGCTCACCTCAAAACCTCTCGTTTCGAGACTTTCTTTGACAATTGTGCCAAGGGCCACCTCATCTTCGGCAAGTAAAATTCTGGTTGGTTCTGCCATGCTAAATCTGAATAGTAAAGTCTGCTGTGTTTGGAGAAACATCCAAAGTGATTTCCCCTCCATGCTTTTCAACAATCTTTTTGGCGTAATAAAGTCCAATACCAAAGCCTTTTACATCATGTAAATTCCCAGTTGGAATTCGGTAGAATTGGTCGAAAATGCGCTGTTGTTGTAGTTTTTCAATTTTACCACCATTGTCGGTGACTTGCCATAGCATTTTATCTTTTTCAGAAGATAATCGAATGGTGATTTCGTCTCCACCATATTTGATAGCATTATCCACAAGGTTGGAAACAGCATTTTCCATATGAAATGAATCAATGTCCTTCCGGATCTCTGAAATATCTGTTTGGAACAACAGCTTTTTGTCCCCCTTTATTAATTGAAACTTGTCAAAAATTTGCTGCGTAAAATTCACCAGCTCTACTGATTCTAAATTCAGCTCTAGCTCATCAGAATCTAGAGAGGCAGTTTCAAGAAGCTTTTCTACCATCGCATTGAGCTTTAGCAATTGGCCACTGGAGATATCTAAGTATTTGGCTGTTTTGGCTTGATCATTAGCCTGATTGAAATTTGAGATGGCTTCGATGGCAGTCGATACCGTGGCAATGGGTGTCTTGAATTCATGCGTGATATTGCTGATCAAATCATTCTTTATTTCTGCTAATTGCTTTTGCTCATTGATAATTCTGAAGAGATAGAGAAGTGATCCTATAACGGCCCCAGAAATGAGTAAAGAGATTAACAAGTCGAGTGCACCCCTTTTGAGGATGAACATTGATGCATTGTCAAATTTCATCTCTAAACTTTGACCTCTTGGGAAGAATGTTGACTTAGAGCTTGTACTTAGCGCATATGAACCTTGATTACTGGTGTATAACTCTTTGTTTTTATAGTGCCACAGTGCGTGATCCACTTCTATGCCTTTTCTATCAAGTTCACTCTTTAAAAACCCCTCCATTTTCTCAAAGTCAAGGGTGTCTCGGGTTATGGAGAACATTATATTTTTTACAAAGCCACGAATATCCTTTACTGAATCGGCTTTCCAGGAATTATTGGTAATTGTCACCCCATTAATAGATGAATTTGAGAAACTCATGAAAGTATCTAAGCGATCGGCCAGGGTTGTTCCAGACTTAAATGAAAACCCTTTTACTGAGTCCCTTGCTCTTCGATTAATAGCTGACTGAATTACCTCAGTTGAAAACCCTTTGTTAAGTTCGCTGTGTGACTCAATGGAAACAAGCTTACCACCAAAGAGCACGCTATCATTTAAAAGAACCCTTTTATTACTATCAGACGATGCAAATACGAGCCAGTCGCTCTTGGCACGATCTGCGAAGTATGCCTCCACGCTAGAATCCAGCGCCTCTTGCATTTCGCTGATGAATCGCTGTTTGTTCATAGCGTAGTTCTCAAGGTTTCTATAAATCTGAATGCCCACGGTTATTACCGCGGTGGCAGATATGATATAGATGATCCTCTTGAACTTCAATGCTTTCACTTTTCAAATATACGGAGATTGAAATGGCTCGGATAAGACCTTAACACACGTTAACACTGGTTAACTCAAAGCGAGAACTGTTCTTTTTTCATTTGTATATCGCAAAATCTATAAATATGAAAAAGCTCAAGAATCAAATCCTATTAGTGTTAGCCATCCTAGTAGCTGGGGTTGGCACCGCATACGCTCAAAATTTTCAAGGCATAGCTACTTATCAATCCGCCTCCAGTTCTGGGGGGCAGCAGATTCAATTCAAAGGGGAGGGCATAACACCCGCTATGGAGAAGCAGTTGGCGGATGCCATGAAAAAAGCAAACCAAAAAGAATTCACCCTAAATTTTAACTTAAGTGAAACCTCTTGGAAAGAGGTAGAAAGCCTTGGCAACGCACCGACTAGTGGTACGGCAACAGCTTTTATCACCTTTGGTGGATCTTCTAGTGGAACTAAATATCGAAACACAGCTGATAACCTTTATTTAGAAGAGGCCAGTTTGATGGGGAAAGCATTTTTAGTAAAAGATGAATTGAAGAATTTGGCTTGGGAACTTACGGATGAAACCAAGAAAATTGGAGAGTACACGGTACAAAAGGCAGTGTATTCAAAAGTCACTCAGCGTTCAATGATGTCCTTTGGTAACGGAGATGAAGAAGGTGAAGCAAAGACGGTTACCGATACTATTAAAGTGGAAGCATGGTATACCCCACAAATTCCTGTCTCTCATGGCCCTGATAACTTTTGGGGATTGCCTGGATTAATTCTAGAAGTTAATGATGGCAGAAAGACACTCCTTTGCACGAAAGTAGTTTTGAACCCTGCAGACGGTGTAGAAATTAAGAAGCCCAGAAAAGGCAAAAAAGTAAATAGAGAAGAATACGCTAAAATTCAGGAGGAAAAACTTGAAGAGATGTCTGAGAAATATAGTGGTGGCGGAAATACAAGAGTAATTAAAATAGGCGGAGGAAATCAATAAGAGCTAAAGGTCAAAAACTCATGAAAAAGTTCTTACTACTCACCACTATTTTAGTGTGCTGCTTTTCTTTTAATGCACATGCTCAGAAGAAGATATCATTTGTGGGCGATGTCAGAGATACCAATGGCACCCCACTACAGTTTGCCAACATATTAGCGATGGATACGGTCAATAATACCATTGCTGGTTTCGGTGTAACAGACCCTAATGGTCAATTCAGGTTGTCATTAGAAAATGATAAAGTCTATCGACTTAAAGTGAGCTTTATCGGCTTTATCGCACTTGAAGCAATAATAACAGCTACTGACAACAGAGATTTACCACTTTCCATTACCCTAGAAGAAGGTGTAAAAGCCCTAGATGGAGTTGAGGTTGTTTCGGAAATGGCTGTATTGATACAAGGCGACACGATTACGTATAAGGCCGATGTCTTTGCCAAAGGCAATGAACGTAAGCTCGGTGAGGTACTTGATGAGTTGCCAGGCTTTGAAGTAGACGAAGACGGTCAGGTAAAGGTAGAGGGACAGCAAGTCAGCAAACTCTTGGTAGATGGCAAAGAAGCCTTTGGTGGAGACACCAAACTAATGACTAAAAACCTGCCGGCTAATGTAATAGACAAGGTACAGGTGCTTAAAAACTTCAACGATGTTGCGCCACTTGGTGGGGTAAATCAAAGTGAGGAAATTGCTTTGAATATCTTGCTGAAAGAAGATAAAAAGAATATCGTTTTCGGAGACCTCTCACTCGGAGCAGGGCCAGAAGATAGGTACTTAGGACACGCTAACGGTTTCTATTACAGTCCGAAAACTAGCTTAAATCTAATCGGAGGAGGCAATAATATTGGAAGGCTTACTTTCACAATGAGTGACTATTTTCGGTTTACAGGAGGGTTTGGTGGCTTTGCAAGTAGGTCGGGCTCCAGCGTCCGACTCAGTGGGAATGATTTAGGTTTTCCTATCGCAGAACGGAACAATGCACAAGATCTTCAAAATGAAACTGTGGCCTTCAATTTTAACACTTCACCTGTTGACAGCTGGAGGTTCAGTGGGTTTGTTATTGGCTCGAAAGAAAACAATATTTTGGGTTCAATTTCGCAAAGAAGCTATATTCTTCAGACGGGCGATAATCAAGAAATACTTACCTCTGCCACCAGCACAAGATCTACAGCGGGGCTTTTTAAATTTGACGCTAGATACGCGCCTAACCCAAGTTTACAAATTGGGTTTGGTACTATGGCTAGGGTTTCAAATTCCGATAATACCTCGAATCAAAATTCTGAGTTTCAAGGAGTCAATAATGTGATCAGGGGAGTAAACAGTCAAGAGCCATGGTCAATTCAGAATCAATTGAGTGCTTTTTATGCGGTGAATGATAACAATGTGATGTCATTAGAAGCTTCATATGAGCATAAACTTCAAGACCCATTATTTGATTTGATGACTACCCAAAGACCTTTTGCATCATTGATTAATTTGACTGATGGAAGTCCGTTTAACATATTACAATTCAGGGAGACTATCACAGACAAACAGGAAGCGGTACTGAATTATTATTACATCCTCAATAAGACAAACCACATCAATTTTAAATTGGGGAATGTGTATACGAGTCAGTCTATGGTTTCTAACCTGGGTCAGCGGACATCAGAGGGAGACGCGCTTTTAAACAACCCTGCAACGATCAACGATATAGGCTATAAGTTTCAAGATTATTATG
>Ga0115560_1002971_pt1 | contig 10748 bp, 13 predicted proteins | sample COGITO_mtgs_1105_5_FD_87278 | JGI IMG/M metagenome (GOLD analysis project Ga0115560, IMG submission 87278) | Pelagic marine microbial communities from North Sea - COGITO_mtgs_110509 | ecosystem: Environmental > Aquatic > Marine > Epipelagic | place: Germany:Helgoland, sampling site Kabeltonne... | reverse complement strand
GGTTGTGTTTTTAACATGCACAACCGAATGGACTGTTTCTTCAGCGGCGGTTGTGAAATCTACATTGGTACCTCCTTTTAAATTAGAATTTAAATTTACAGGGATCGCCAGGTTAGATTTTTGATGTTCAGAAACATAGTTTGACGAAGGATTTTCAAAAAATTGTTTGTAAGCTCCAAGTGTTAATGCTCCACCTAAAGCAGAAACACAGACTAATGTGAGAATTTTTTTCATGATTTTAGGATTTAATATATTTACTATAACACTAAAATTAGTTTTTTATTCGTTTTAAAACTCAACTTTAACGCCTTTTTAACAGCTTCATTTATGGTTTAATATTCTTATATTTGTTTCATATATGATACATACATTTTATAAATATCAAGGAACAGGGAACGATTTTGTGATGATCGATAATCGTTTGGAGGCTTTTGACAAAAACGATTCTCAACTCATAGCACACTTGTGTAGCCGCCGTATTGGTATTGGCGCCGACGGTCTGATTCTTTTGGAATCTGAACCCGGTTATGATTTTAAAATGGTGTATTTCAATGCCGATGGGAATGAAAGTACTATGTGTGGAAATGGCGGTCGATGTATTGTTGCTTTTGCTGATTTTTTAGGAATTATAAATAGAGATACTCGTTTTTTAGCGATTGATGGCCCTCATTTGGCCATCATTGATTCTGAACATATTGAGCTCAAAATGCAGGACGTTTCAACGATTTCATCTAGTGAAAACTTCCATCTTTTAAATACAGGTTCCCCACATTATGTGGCACTTAAGTCCGATTTAGAAACCATTGACATGAATGTTGAAGGAGCTAAAATTCGGTATAGTGAGCCGTTTAAATCAAATGGAGTGAACGTTAATTTTGCTGAAAAAATTAATCAAGATACGTTTGCGATTCGTACTTACGAGCGTGGAGTAGAGGCCGAAACCTTGTCCTGTGGGACTGGGGCTACAGCGGTTGCGATTGCCATGTTTCATTCCAAACAAACAACTTCAAATGCTATTAACTTACAAACTCAAGGTGGGGTTTTGAAAGTTCGTTTTAATCCACTCTTGGAGTCCTATTCAGAGGTTTGGTTGTGTGGGCCTGCGAAGCAAGTTTTTAAAGCTGAAATTGAATGGTAACATTGCAAGGCGATTTAGTGATTTTGAGAGAATTAGAGTTTAAGGATTTAACGTTTTTATATACCATTGAAAATGACGAATCTCTTTGGGAATTAAGTCAAACTAAAACCCCGTTTTCTAAAGATATTCTGCAAAAGTATTTAGAGACTGCCCAAAAAAACCCACAAAAAATCAAACAATTACGTTTGGTAATTACTTCCAAAACCAATGAGCAACCGATAGGATTTATAGATCTTTTTGAGTTGGATTCTGAAAATAAACGGGCTGGCGTTAGTATCGTGATATTAAATTCGCACCGCAGAAATGGATTTGGAAAAGAAGCACTTTCCTTGTTGATTCAGTATAGTTTTAATGACTTAGGGCTTCACCAAGTGTATAGCAATGTTTTAGAAGATAATGACGCAAGCATTCGCTTATTTGAATCGATTGGGTTTGAAAAAGTTGGACTCAAAAAAGACTGGCGATTCTTTAAGGGTCGCTACAAAAACGAATATTTATTTCAATTGATGAACCATGTACTTTAAAAAAATTGCAATAGCCATCGTCTTAATTGGCCTGATTGGTGCCGGGATTTTTTCCTATTTTATTTACTCAGTAATGCTAGTGCCTAACACGAATTTCAATTCTAAAGAGGCCTATATTTTTATAGGGTCCAATGCCACTTTTGCTGAGGTACGCTCAGACTTAGAACCACTTCTTAAAGATATTGAATCCTTTGAGACCTTGGCCAAACAAAAAAAATACGTCACCAATGTGAAACCGGGCCGCTTTCGTATTACAAAAGGGATGACAAATAATGATATTATTAATTCCATTCGTAGTCAGAATTTACCTGTAAAAATTACCTTTAATAATCAGCACTCACTTGCCGAATTAGCGGCTAGAATTTCAAACCAAATTGAAGCAGATAGTACCGACTTAATTGCGACATTTACAGATAAAGAATTTTTAAAATCTCATGGGTTTACCGAAGCAAATGCGTTAGAGATGTATTTGCCAGATAGCTATGAATTTTTCTGGAATACCTCTGCCACAACTTTCAGAAATCGAATGTTGAAAGCTTACAATCGGTTTTGGAATTCAAGCCGTTTAGAGAAAGCACAATTATTAGGGCTTACGCCCCATGAAGTCATGGCACTTGCGTCGATTGTTCATGAAGAGTCCAAGCAAGCCGCAGAACAACCGCGCATCGCCGGGGTGTATATTAATCGTTTAAACAATGCTTGGCCCCTACAAGCAGATCCAACGCTTAAATATGCGGCGTATCAGTTGCCAGCCTATAAAAATAAGGTCATCAAACGTGTTCTGAATACTCATAAAAAAATCAAATCTCCCTATAATACGTATCTGTACAAAGGCTTGCCTCCGGGACTAATTGCGATGCCTGACCTAACGGCAATTGAAGCCGTTTTGAACTACGAACGCCATTCCTATTTTTATTTTGCTGCCGATGCCGAAAATCTAGGGTTTCATCGGTTTGCTAAAACTTTAAGTGGTCACCATCAAAATGCCAAACGCTATCAAGCTTATCTGAACCGTCAAGGGATTCGAAATTAGCGTACCTAGTTGACTACTATCAGTTGCAATTATTCGTATATTTACAGTGTTTTAATTTAAACTTGGATCATAAACAAAATAGACATGAATTATAAATATTCGTTTTATTTTATAGCATTGCTTTCCTTAGTTTTAGGTTTGTTATATGCGTTTTCTTCTCCTCCACCATTAAACTACCAAGAGTACAGACTTCATGATGAGATTCTTCATTATACGGTTTTAGAAAATGATATTGATGTTTTTAAATCAGGGATTCCATTTTTAAACAACTCGTATATTGGGTTTAAAGAAGCGATCGCTTTTAAAGAATCTCAAGGCAAATACGATACTGTAAACACACTTGGCTATTTAGGTAAATATCAATTTGGAGTATCTACCTTAGATGTTTTAGGGATTCATAATCCATCAAATTTCATAAATAACCCCGAACTTCAGGAACGCGTGTTTCTAGCAAATACAAAAAGGAATAAATGGATTTTAAGGCGATATATCGAATGTTATGAAGGCCATGTAATGGATGGCATCCTCATTACGGAATCTGGAATTTTAGCAGCAGCTCATTTAGCAGGTCCAGGGAGTGTCAAACGCTATTTAAGAACTTACGGCGCTTTTGATGTTTCGGACACTTTTGGTACCGATATCCCGTCGTATATGTATAAATTTTCAGGGTATGACATGTCTTTTGTTTCTCCACATCGAACTCCAAAAATAAGTGAGCCTTAGTCTTTTTGAATAATAAAAATAGCAGGTCGTTTATGGAAATCTAATTTTGAATGCTTCCAGTCTTTTGCCGTTTGAGTTTTTATATATTCTGAAGCTAGGGTCAAATCACAAGCCACACAAATTCGGGTCTCAGCATGTAAGTGTGTACATAAATCTTCTAAAATACTATTGTTTCGATAAGGCGTTTCGATAAATAACTGCGATTGACTTTCTTCAAAAGAACGTTTCTCTAGTTGTTTTATTTTTGATTTTCGTTCGCCTTTATCGATTGGTAAATAGCCATTAAAAGCAAAGTTTTGACCATTCATTCCAGAGCTCATCATTGCTAACAATATAGAGGAAGGGCCCACCAAAGGAATCACTTTTATATGTTGTTCATGCGCTATTTTCACAACTTCTGCTCCCGGATCTGCGACCCCTGGACAACCTGCGTCTGACAATAAACCAACGGAGTTGCCAGCTAAGCATTCCTCTAAAAACGATGGAATTTCTAAGGGATCAGTAAACTTATTTAAACTGAAGAGGTTCAAACTTCCTTGCGATTTACTCGAACTCACAGATTTGATAAACTTACGAGCCGCTTTTTCGTTTTCTACAATATAGGTGTCGATACTTTCTATTACTTTTTTTATAGAAATAGGAAGAATTTCTAATGGGGCATTATCGCCTAAGCCAGTTGGAATTAAGTATAATTTACCAGTCATTTTATATAGGTTTTAGTGATTTGTTAGCGAATAAAATACCCTAAACAATCTATAAAAAAATAATCAGAAGGAGTGTTTAGACCGATAATTTTTTGGTCAAATCCTCAACGTACTTTCTAAATTGTTTGTCTGTGGTAGAAAGGTTATTAACTGTTTTGCAAGCATGTAAAACAGTGGCATGATCGCGTTTACCAATTTGAGAGCCAATACTAGCCAAAGACGCTTTCGTGAATTTTTTGGCAAAAAACATTGCCAATTGTCTTGCCTGGACAATGTGTCGTTTTCTTGTTTTGGATTGAAGTGTATCCACATCCATTTGAAAGTAATCCGACACAACTTTTTGTATGTAATCGATCGATACTTCTCGTTTAGTGTTTTTTACGAATTTCTCAACAATTTCCTTTGCTAACGAAAGTGTGATTTCTTTTTTATTGAAGGATGATTGTGCTATTAATGAAATGATAGCGCCTTCTAACTCACGCACATTTGACGTAATGTGTTTGGCTAAATATTCAATAATTTCTTCCGGCATTTCAACACCATCTCTGTAAAGTTTATTTTTTACAATAGAGACACGTGTTTCGAAATCTGGATTTTGAAGTTCTGCAGATAATCCCCATTTAAATCGAGACAATAAACGTTGTTCAATATCTTGCATGTCTACAGGGGCCTTGTCACTTGTTAAAATAACTTGTTTCCCGTTTTGGTGCAAGTGATTAAAAATATGAAAAAACACATCCTGAGTTCCTGATTTTCCTGAAAGAAATTGCACATCATCGATGATTAATACATCTATAATTTGATAAAAATGAATAAAATCATTACGATTATTCTTTTTAACCGACTCAATATATTGTTGTGTGAATTTTTCAGCAGAGATGTATAACACCGTTTTTTCAGGATACTTATCTTTGATATCAACGCCTATAGCATGCGCTAAGTGCGTTTTCCCTAAGCCAACCCCACCAAAAATGAGAAGCGGGTTAAAAGAAGTGCCTCCAGGCTTATTAGCCACTGCAATACTTGCGTTTCTTGCCAATCTGTTTGAGTCGCCTTCTAAGAAGTTCTCAAACGTATATGTTGGATTCAGTTGGGATTCAATTTTAACATTTCTAATACCAGGAATTACAAATGGGTTTTTTAATTCTGGATTTTTATTTTTTAAAGGAATGTTAGCTTGTTGAGCGTATACAGCGGAACGATTCGTGCTTGGGATTTTTTCGGTAAAAGGTTGTTTATTACCATAGGTGTTTTCCATTTTAATGATGTACACCAATTTAGCATTCGCGCCGAGCTCTTTTGTGAGGGCTACTTTTAAAATTTTCACGTAATGCTCTTCTAACCATTCATAAAAAAATTTACTAGGAACTTGAATACTTAGCGCATGATCGTCAAGTTTTACAGCTGCAATTGGTTCAAACCAAGTCTTGTAGGCTTGTGGCTGAATGTTGTCTTTTATAAAGTTTAGACAATTTTCCCAAACCGATTGTGCAGTGTTATTCATTTAAGTTAGTTAATTCTAGTTAGTTATTGAAATCAAAAAACACACATCATTTGGGGGAAAGTTTTGTATAATTTGATATGAAAAATATGTGAACAAATTTTCAAAAAAAAAAATCAATTTATATTGAATTTGTAATATTTTTTTCGCATGTTTAATTTTTATAAATATACAAATTTTAATATACCATTATGCATCAAACAAAGATTAAAGTAAGATACGGAGAAACTGATCAAATGGGGGTTGTGTATCATGGTAACTATGCTCAGTATCTGGAAATTGGACGTTTGGAGTGGCTCACTGCTTTAGGAGTTTCTTACAAAGAGATGGAGGCGAATAACGTTATGTTGCCAGTCGTGTCTTTAAGTATAAACTACAAAAAATCAGCATGTTATGATGATGTTTTAACGATTTCAACCACGCTTTTAAAACGACCTACAGCTTCTATCGAATTTAATTACGAAATTCATAACTCTAGCGGCGAATTACTAACAACAGCCCACACCAAATTAGCATTTATTAACATGAAATCCAATTTTCCGATGCGTTGTCCGCAATATATTTTAGACAAACTGCACATTTAATCGTTTAAAATTTCAACTTTAATTTTATGAAATGCCTCAAAAGTAGTTTCAAAGTTTATTTGTCCGCTTTTTTTGACTAAAATGACCATTTCACATTCCATTTCTAAGCGCTGAGATTCTAAAATAAGCTGCTGCTTTTTGATAATTCGCATCACTATGCTTAAATCCTGGTACTCAAACGAAAGTTTGAAAGGGATTAAAATATCCAAAGTTTGAATTTTACTCGCCTCTAAAGATAATTTTGCAGTTGCTTTATAAGCACTTATTAAACCCCCAACGCCCAATTTTGTACCTCCAAAATAGCGAACGACCACCACTAAAATATTTGTAACCTCAAAAGCTTGTATTTGCCCATAAATTGGTAAACCCGCACTGTTTGAAGGTTCGCCATCATCCGAAGCTCTGTAATACGGGGTTTCAATACCGTAATGGTAGGCGTAACAAAAGTGTCCTGCGCTTACATGATTTTGTTTAAGTATTTTTATAAATTCTTTAACTTCGTTATCTGTTTTAATCGGAAATGCATAGCCAAAAAATTTACTTCCTTTGTCTTTATACAGAATTTCATCAGAAGGCTTTGATATGGTTTTATAGGACAACACAGATGTTAGGACTTTGAAAAGATTGGATTGCTGAATAAATTTATAACATCCTCTTTTAATGGGTCTATATTCCAAGTGTGAAGCCCAAGTTGCGAAGCTGCTTGTGTGTTTTCTCTCGTGTCATCTACAAAAAAACAAGATTTGGCTTCGAGTTGATTCTCCTTCAATACATACTGATAGATGGATGCATCGGGTTTTCTTAAAGATAGTTCATGGGATAAATAGAATCGATCAAAACAACTTTTAAAACGTTCGTATCTATATAAGGACATGTTTTCAATCACTTGCTCAATATGCAGCGCATTCGTGTTACTTAATAGTATAAGGTTATATTTTTTTATTGTGGATAAGTTTTCTATAAACTCTAAACGGTATTCAGGAAAATCTAAAATAATTGCATTCCATGCTTTTTTAAATTGTGCCGCACTGATAGCAGGGTATTTGGTCGTCAATGATGTTACAAATTCTTCAGTGTTGATCAATCCTTTTTCATATTGCATCGCGGTTTGAAGCATGTCTTCTGTAATCGAGGGCACTCCTAAGTTTAGTAAAGAACGTTCAATCGCTGCTTTGTCTAAGTTGATAAAGACATCTCCAAAATCAAAAATAAGCGTGTTAATCATTCATAAAAGTTTTTAAGGTATCGGATTCAATTCTCTTTTTAGTAATTAAAGTTCCATTGATTTTTGGTTTTTGAATTCCCTTAGATAAATTCATCTCACTCGAAAATATACGTGCTTCATCCCAAAGATTTGCCGCTATAAATGCTTGAAGTGTTTTTAGGCCGCCTTCAATAATGATAGAAGTGATATGGTGTTCATATAGTATAGCACACAGTTGTTCGGCTAGCGGTTTGTTTGTGTCCACCTCATTGGAGGTGAGTCGAATTGTTTTTGCTTCTGAGTTAAATATATGGGAGGAATCTGGCAGCGAATTGTTGAGATCGATCACCACCCGAATTGGGTTTGGACCGGCGACCGCTCTAGTGGTGAGACGAGGATTGTCTTGAATCACTGTATTTGCTCCGACCAAAATGGCTTGTTCTTCGGCACGCCATTGGTGGACCAGTTGTCTGGACTGCGAATTGCTGATCCAAACGGGTTTAGTTTCAGGTTTAGAGAGTGGCGCAATGAACCCATCATTAGTCTCAGCCCATTTTAGTATAATATAAGGACGCTTTTTATGATGATACGTTAAAAAGCGTTTGTGATGGTCTTTACATTCTGCTTCTAAAACTCCCACGATCACTTCGCAGCCCGCTGCCTTTAGTTTTGAAATCCCTTTTCCACAAACTTTATCGTGCTCATCTAAACAACCAATCACAATTTTTGGAATTTTATGACCGATGATCAAATCGCTACAGGGCGGTGTTTTTCCAAAATGAGCGCATGGTTCCAAAGTCACATATAAAGTGGCCTGTTTAAGAAGTTCCAGATTTTTAACAGCATTAATAGCATTTACTTCGGCATGTGCGCCACCATAAGGACTGGTATAACCTTCTGCAATAATTTCATCCTTCACCACAATCACACAGCCCACCATAGGGTTTGGTGCCGTAGTCCCTAAGCCATTTTTAGCGATCTCAATACAACGTGCTATGTAATGTTCGTGGGTGATTATAATTTGATTTTTATAGCTTCGGTTTTACTAATGGGATATTTATAGGTGAAACCGAAAGTTTTAAAGTTGATAACGCCTTCGTACTTGACGGTCAAGGATTGATTGATGACACTATTTAGGAGTCCACCCAAAAATCCATCTGGGTTTTTGTCAAAAAGTTTTTTAGGATCAATATCGATTTGAAGCGGGACTCTAAAATCTTTATTAGCAGGGACTTTAAATTCTTCGGCACTAACAAATCCCATTAAAATATCATTGACATAAACATTGACCCCTTCGGTATTTAAGTGACCTCCAATGTAGTTTGGGTTTTTAAAAAGCGCATCAGCAGTTAAGGTAATTTTTCGTGAATTAGATTCTAATAGCTTTATAGCATCGACTTTAATAAAGATGGGTTTCTCCTTTACAGAGCAGCCAGTCGTTAGCATAATTAGGAGTAGGATTGTGATTTTTTTCATCATTTTTTTGGGTTTTATATGTATCTTCGAACAACAAAAATAAGATTTATTAATTGGTATCCATTACATGCGTATTAGAGAAATTAAATTTGAGGACAATTTACAAATCGAATCCATCATAAAATCGACATTTATTGAACTTGGACTTACTTTAACAGGGACAGCATACGAAGATATAGAAACCACCCGAATGTTTGAATCCTATCAAGAGAAAAACGCGGTTTATTTTGTAATTGAAGAAAATGGGATTGTCAAAGGCGGTGGAGGCATTAAAGGCCTAACGGATGAATCAACAACGATTTGTGAACTTCAAAAAATGTATTTTTCTCATGAAATACGTGGAAAAGGCTATGGCAGAAAACTGCTTCAGGTATGTTTAGAAGCGGCCAAAACGATGGGCTACAAGCAATGCTATTTAGAAACCCTTTCAACATTAGAAACCGCACAAAAATTATATCAACAAAACAATTTTAATTCCTTAGAAAGTCCAATGGGTAATACGGGGCATAATTCCTGTGGGATTTGGATGCTAAAAACTTTATAATGCAACTAAAAGCACTTCAGGATTTTTTTCAAAATGGACTTCTAGGGTATTATCCTAAAGAAGAAATAACGTCTTTTTTTAACCTCTTGTGCGAAGACCGGTTGAATTTCAAACGAATTGATATCAGTCTAAAGGCTGAAACGCATATGACCCCCGATACATTTGAGTTTTTTGAGGCGGCCATGGGTCGTTTATTAACGTATGAACCCATTCAGTATGTATTAGGAAAAACCTCTTTTTATGGGTTAGATTTTAGTGTCAATTCTAAGGTGTTAATTCCACGGCCCGAAACGGAAGAATTGGTGGCTTGGATTTTAAAAGATGCAAATCCAAATCAACCGCTTAAAATTTTAGATATTGGTGCTGGATCGGGGTGTATTGCAATCAGTTTGGCAAAACATTTGCCACATGCAGCGGTCTATGCTTTGGATGTGAGCCCAGAAGCGTTGTCAATCGTTCAGCAAAATGCCAAACAACATGAAGTGCAAATTACTTGTATAGAAGCAAATGTTTTGGAGTGGACCAGTGCCGATGGGTCCTTTGATATCATCGTGTCCAATCCGCCGTATGTTCGAGAACTTGAAAAAAAATTCATGGCACCCAATGTGTTAGAACATGAGCCACATCTAGCATTGTTTGTCGAAAACGATGCTCCACTTTTGTTTTATAAATCCATTGTTGAACTGAGTAAAATCAACCTTAAAAAAGACGGCTTTCTGTATTTTGAAATCAATGAATATTTGGGAGAAGAGACCAAAACACTTTTTTCCTCGGATCATTTTGAAGAGGTTCAATTAAAAACGGATATTTTCACCAAACCCAGACTGATTCGCGCCAAAAAACGTTGATTTTTTGTTGACTAAATTGCTGATAAAATCTCTCGAATTGGGTTCTGAGTATCGCTCATTTTTATATCTTAGTGGTGCTAAATATTTAGATAGATTATTTTTTTGATGGACGATAAAGAACACATTTTCAAACTTCGAGACGAATTAAGTCAGCACAATTACAAGTATTATGTGTTGGACGAACCGTCCATTACAGATTTTGAATTTGATAGTAAACTTAAGCAGCTTCAAGATTTGGAAGCCCAGTATCCCGAATATTACGACCCTAGCTCGCCAACCCTTAGAGTTGGTGGAGACGTCACTAAAAATTTTGAAACGATTGTGCATGCACAGCGGATGTATTCCTTAGATAACTCCTATTCTAAAGAAGATTTATTGGATTGGGAAACTCGTTTACGAAAAATGGTCGATGGTCCAATTCAGTACACTTGTGAGCTCAAATACGATGGTGCTTCGATTAGTTTAACTT
>Ga0115560_1002970_pt1 | contig 10749 bp, 8 predicted proteins | sample COGITO_mtgs_1105_5_FD_87278 | JGI IMG/M metagenome (GOLD analysis project Ga0115560, IMG submission 87278) | Pelagic marine microbial communities from North Sea - COGITO_mtgs_110509 | ecosystem: Environmental > Aquatic > Marine > Epipelagic | place: Germany:Helgoland, sampling site Kabeltonne... | reverse complement strand
TGGAATGTTGGCGCCGAAGGTGATCGCGATGGAAAACCGAGAGGTTGAATTAACGGGATCTGCTAGCGAACAGCAAGCGCAATGGAGCACGTTGCTAAAAGAACTCTATGCCGAAGGAATGCAGGATTTTAGTGACCTGGAAATAGTCGCGAGCACGGATTAAGTTTTTATGGTCAATTTATTAAAAAAAGTGGCCTTGTTAAGTGTGGTCCTGTTGTACGGCCAGAACGGGAGCTCAGAGGAAATGCTTTGGTGCTCTGGTGATAGGGCCACATCGCCCATCTGCGTGGAATTGAACGATGCGCTGTTACAGCGAAGTGATGCGGAAGTTCTCAGTAATAAAGCTGCGATGGTTACTGACCCGCCGTGGAAAGCCGAAGACTATGCTGATGCGCTCACGGTCTATGAGGAAGCTAAGGCTCAGTTTGAAAACGAATATTATGGTGATGCGGCGAGCAAATTTTCAAAATCTAGGGATTTATACAGCGCATTACTGTCTACGCTGAGCCTCAGCATCGCCATGAATAAAAAACTGGTGGATGAGGTGGGCGAGACGCGGAACTTTCAGGAAGCAATAAATGCAGCGAAAAAACTAACGGCGTGGGGTGCAGATTCTCTAACGTCGACAATTGTTGAGATGGAAGCGATGCGCCGGGATTCGGCCAGAATTACCAAAATCGCAGAACTGTTAGATGTAGGCGAGGTTCAAGATGCGGAACGCATTGTTGGTGAGCTTGAATCAAATATTTACGCTAAAGAAGTTCAAACTTATCGGGCGCGAGTGTCGGCGTTAAAACGCGATAGCCAATTTTCTCGGTTGGTCTCTGAAGGCTTAAAGGCGCTTGATAAGAACGATTTAGCGACTGCTAAAATTACGCTAGTAAAAGCTCGAAACTTAAATCCGGGTTCTACCACTGTCAATGAGGCGCTGCTGTCGATTAAGCAAAGGCAACGAGCGATTAGGATTATCGCTATGAAGGAAGTGCTGAGTGAGCATCTTCAGGCAGAGAATTATTTAGCGGCTCTCGATGTGCTAAGAGACCTTGAAGCCATGGATCCCTCTTCAAATCTTCGAGCCAAAATAGCTGAAATCTCAAGTTATATTGAGATCGAAAATCGAATCGATACCTATGCCGATCAACTAACTTCTCTATCGTCTGTAAGTTTGCGCAAGGCAATTCAAGAAGTCATCGCTGAGATTGAATCCGCGGATGTGACCCGGTTTGGAGATCGTGTAGAGTCTAAGTATCAACAGTTGAAAGCAAGATATACAGCGCTCGCAGTGAAAGTAGAGCTCGAGCTGATTTCTGATGGTATATCCCCAGTGTTGATAAAGCCTGGTGGTAGATTAGGTGAGTTCAAAAATTTGGTGTTGAGGGTTTATCCTGGAAACTATCGATTGTCTGTAAGATGTGTTGGCAGACAAGAGCTAGTGACTAAAATAGAAGTGCCCGCGGGTGCCGCAAGGCGGTTAGTTGATTTAACTTGTGGAATTTAACACGCAATGAGCGATGGACTGTTATCTGAAATAAAAGCCCAGAGGCGTAAAAATACGCGCCTGCTTTTCGTGACACTTTTGATCTCTCTACCGTTATTTTTAATTTTGGTCGGTAAACCCGTTGAGATTCAAGTTTATCCGGTAGAGGCCAGGGCGGAAGCCAACATTGAATTCATAACGGGTTTCGGCATCCCTTTGCAGACTCAATACCTCGTTTTTTCCGATGCTACAGAATTCATGATAAGCAGTCCCGGATTTACTGCCGAAAAAGCCCTTTACGAAAAGAGCGCAGAAACCTCAGTAATTGAAGTGAGTTTAAAGCCATTGCCAGGCCTTGTTATTGTCGAAGTTGATGGTTCAGCAAACTTTGAAATCCATGTCCCTTCTTTGGGTCTTCGATCCAAAACAAGGTCCTTCCAGTTTGAGGCGCCTGCTGGCGCACTGGCTATTGAAATAGACGGCCCCAATATACAGAAACTGGTGAAAAACATTGAGGTGCTAGGCCGCGGACTCGAGCAAATAGTAGCTGTTGAGCTTAAAGAAGTGCGAGGCTCGATAGCATTGACGGTAGTGCCCAGTCACGCGACTGTGAGCCTGGATAGTGTCCAAGTAAACGGAGAAGACGGGCGTTATCAATTCAAGGCTGCGGTTGGTGATCATACAATTAACATTGCTGCCGATGGCTACGTTAGCAATGTGCTAGAGGTCTATGCTGATGAAAGCAGTGAGGTCCGCCTAGACACGATTACGCTGAAACCTAAAAGTGTTCAAGTAACATTAGCCTCACGGCCAGCTAAAGCAACGGTCTTGATTGATGGCAAGTACTTGGGTGAAACCCCACTGAGTTTGAGTTTAATGCCCCTCAGGGACTATCGGTACCAAGTGAGAAAGAGCGGGTTTGAACCCGTTTTAGGTAACCTGGAGGTTGAGTTAGGTAAAGACATTGCGCGGGATATTGTCCTCGCTAAGGAACGTTATACTGTCAATGTCGAGGTGTTTCCGGCCTCAAAGGTCATCCTTAACGGCGTTGAGAAAGGTGTTTCATCGATCGATTTGATGGTGTCAGCCGGTGACATCATTTCGGCTGAAAAAGCCGGTTATGCAACAGAAGAATTTCTCATACCTGCTGTAAAGCTAGAAGATCGAAATATAAGATTTCGCCTGATCGAGGCAGATAGAAAATTGTTTGTGGAGTCGCCTGATATTGAGGAGGTAGAGGGCGTCACTCTGCTTAAGCTTGAAGGTAGGACATTCGGCGTTCCGGATAACTTGAGGCTTTTGATGCAGTCTTATGTCCCAGACCTATACGTTAGTGACACCGTGATAACAGCTGAAGCGTACGCTAGGTTTAGTGGTGGTGATGTCGACGGGGATGTAGGTCAGTTGCCGCAGAATAAGATCAATTGGCAAGATGCGGCGCTATACTGCAATTGGCTTAGCGAGAGGTTGGCGTTACGCCCATTTTACATATTTGGAGAAGTTCGGGGTGTTAACACTATTTCCTTCGATCAAAATTCAAATGGGTTCAGGATGCCAACGTTGGGTGAGTGGGTTGTGTTGATGTCGGCAGGATCGCCAGAAAAAATTCAAATGTATCCTTGGGGTGAAAAATATTTAGACATACCTCGAGGGATTGGTAATCTCGCAGGGCGCGAGTTAGGACAGTATTCTTCGGCTACCATGCAGCATTATGTGGATAACTATGCAGGCTTGTCCCCCGTAAAGTCATTCAGGCCGAATGCGCTAAATCTTTATGATCTGGTGGGTAACGTGCGAGAGTGGCTCCATGACGCGGCTGTCGAAAATACAGAATATTTTGGCGCAGCTTACGGTATTCAACATCGTACCCTTGGATCCAGCTACCTAGGCGCTTCTCCCGAAGCGTTAGAGTCGATAGCTGTGGGTTCTGCTATCTACGGTGCAGATGACTTGGGTTTCAGGGTGGTGAGGACAATAAGATGAGGTGGCAGTGTCTATGTTTCGTCGTTTTGTTCGTCGGTGGTTTTTCGTGCTGCAAAGCTTCAGCGCAATCAACCCATGTTGATGTGGACTGTAAGGGCTCGGCGCTGTCCGCAACCCAGATACATTGCGAAAGTAAGCCTGCCAAGCCGAAAGAGCAAGGCTCAAGCAATGAGCCAGGTAGTGCTGCAAAAAATGCGGAAACTTATTCAGAGTTGTTGCTGAGGCAAAAACTGTCGTCAATGGCACAAGTCGCCTTGCCGGATGATATTTAGGAGTTGAGAAATTGAGTCTGAAAAAAGCGGGAAAGTTATTCCGGGATCATCCAATATTTGTCGATGTTGTGTTCCTAATCGTCGCGAGTTTTGTTGTACATACCGCATACGTTTTTATTGTTGACCCAATCGCCGCGGCTGAAATCGCTAAGGCGTTAATGTTAGGTGAAGTACCGCAAAGAACGGTTTGGCTGATTTTGAAAGATCTTGAGCAGGAATTATGTTTGATTTTGGCGTTATGGTGTACGTTGCTATTGCTTAATCGTTACAGGGTTCTTAATGAGGATATCAAGCTGATCAATATTGATTTTTTGGGCCTTCAGAAACCTGGAGTGACGAAAGCGGAAATTGATCAAAGGCTAGTAGAAGCTGAGCAGCTGGACCTAAATACTTACATTCTGCCAGGTGTTCGAATATTTTTAGATAGGTATGAGAAAACTGCGTCGGTTGAAGATGCAAAAAACGTGGTATTTGAATTCTATGATCTGCGAGAGGAGATACTGGATTCACGGCTTCAGTTAGTAAATTTTGTGCTTTGGGCTATTCCATCAATCGGCTTCTTAGGTACTGTTCGCGGCATTGGCCAGGCATTAGCAGATGCTGATCAGGCTTTGTCAGGAAATATAGCAGGAGTTGCACTAAATTTAGGCGTCGCTTTCAACTCTACATTCGTCGCTCTTCTGTTGAGTCTGATTCTGACGTTCCTGTCTACCAGTCTCAGGGGCAGGGATTACGACCGGCTGGTGAGGTCGAAACAATTTATTAGTGAAGCATTAGGTGGTTATCTTACGCGCATTAGAGTCGCCGGTTAAATGTCCAAAAGAAAAGCTGCTGTCAGCGAAGATGGTGTCGGTCTTTCGTTCCTCGACGTTCTCTGCTGCGGTCTCGGAGCGGCAATACTACTCTTGCTCATTGTTAAACATGAGCAGCCGGCAGTGAATAGTGAAGTTCTTGATTTGATGGCGTCGTCTGAAGTCGGCAAGCTGCAATCGGAGGTTGAGAGGTTGTCTTCTGATCGGGCCAATCTCGAGGTTGAGCTCGAGGCGTTGGCGGCGGATAAAATTCAATTGATTGAAGCGGCTCGCGTCAGAGGTCAGTACCTGACAGATAAAGAGGCTAATATTCAAAAGGTCAAGGCTGCGTTGAATACCGAGTTGGCCAGAATGAAAGGGCTGAAGGAGTTCGACGTTCAGTTAGCCAGACAGTTGACGCAAGAACAGGAATCAAGAAGTGAACCTGATTTAAAGGCGGCGGGTGCCTTAGATGGGATCAACTATAGCGGGCTGGATAAGGTCGTTATTTTATTGGATGTGTCGGCGAGCATGCTGCATTGGTCGTTGGTCGAGATCTTTAGGATTCAGGTTTCCGGCACAGCTGCCATAAATTCGGCGCCTAAGTGGAATCAGGCAAGGCTCTCTGCACAGTTTGCGTACAAGACTATCGATCGAAATGCTAGGTTCAAGTTGTTGATGTATTCCGAAGAGGTTTATAACTTGGAGGGCAATTCGATTGATCAAGAAGTTCTCAGTTGGGATAAGAAAGATGGTCGTCACGATGCGCTTGTTGAGGACCTTGTGTCACACGGTCCGAAGCGCGGTACTAATCTGAAAAAAGCGATTGACGCGGCCAATAGCTTGATTCCGAAGCCCGCTAGAATCTTACTGATAACCGATGGTCTGCCCGGCAAAGTTGACGGTCGTGGAAAATTAAAAGGCTGTCCCAGGGAGCAACAAAAAGTTTCAACGCTGACTAGCGATTGCAGGGTCTCAGTGGCGATGAAGTCCGTAGAAGCTATGGCGGAAGGTTTGTCTGAAGTGCCTGTCGATGTGGTTCTATTGCCGTTAGATGGCGATAGTGAAGCGATAAGATTCTACTCGATAGTTTCTGGTGTAACAGCTGGAAAATTACTCACGCCAGCTGTTGATTGGTTATTGAAGTGAAGAAGAAGTTCACTACCCCTGTTTCAATTGTCGCGTTCTTAGATGTCATCGCCTGTGGGTTTGGCGCGATTGTCCTGCTAGTACTGATTCTTCCAGTCGGCGAGTACGAAGCAAAAGGCGACAGTGAGGTTTATCAAAAAATTGGCGAGATGAGAAATCAAGTCAAAGGTTTAAACTCTGGTAATAGCTTGTTGGAATTAGATTTCGTATCGATGCGAGCCGCGCTCAGCGTACTCGTCACGAGTCAAGATAGTGCTAGTCGTAAAGAGGGTGCCGCTGATACGTCCATAGCAGTGTTAAAAAAAGAGTTGCTATTGGTCAGTGCGGCGGCAGATTCCCTTGAGCTCGAGTTAAAACAAAAATTACTCGATACAGGCGTTGAAAACGAGGGCCCGCCGAGTCGAAGCTACGGGATACCGGTTGATTCGGATTATCTGGTTTTCGTGATCGATACTTCCGGCAGTATGAAAAAAATATGGCCACGAGTAATGAGTAAAGTCTTGGAGATACTGCGGAACTATCCCCGGCTAAAGGGTTTTCAGATCCTCAGCGATCAGGGTGAGTTTTTGTATGCCGGCAAACAGAATTGGTTGCCGGCGGATAAGCGTAGCTTTGATGCAGTGCAAGCCAAGCTTTCAAACTGGAATGCGTACTCCAATAGTAGCCCTGTTGAAGGGATTAGAGTGGCTATTGATAGGCTCTATAGGCCTGGACTGAAAATAGGCTTGTTCGTTGCAGGCGATGACTACACGGGTAACGATTTCGACTCATTTTTGGCAGAAATTGAGTCGATACGACAGAAAGCAGGAGCGTCAGCACAGTTGAGAATTCATGCTTTGGGCTTTTTCAATGAAGCATTCTCGCAGTACCCAGAGAGATTCAGCCGGCTCATGCAAATACTGACCTTTGATCACGGAGGAGCGTTTCTTTATATCGGCAATCAAACGCCTCAACAGTTGACGATTTCACGGGGACGGCCGACGCCGGCAAGTGATTAAGCGAAAGTAAAATCTGAATGGTGGGGGTAGCTTTGCCTAAAGGCCCTGTAGCGCGCTGAATTCATTGAAGGCGAGTAGTGTGTAATGTGGCGAGGGATCGACTCTCAGTGAGTTTCATTCCAGGGTTAGCATCCTGATGAAGATGGGATTTCTATTGACGCTTAGGGTTCACGCAAAACAGATTGTGGCCGAGAACCAAGCCTCTAACGCCTAACCAAAACCGAACTATTATTGACCGGATATTGTGGTGCGATTACTTTTGTGCTTCAAAATTTATCTGGATAGTGCTATGAAGAAAATTCTTTCGTCCTTGCTGCTAATCGTCGGGCTACAGACTACTTCGGCTTATAGTCAAGAGGCTACAGTCCCTGCCTTCGCTACGATATTTCAATTTTCCACGGCGGAGCAAGCTAGTGTCGTGGCTGCGATGTCTGCTTTTGCCCAGTCTGAATGTCGAAAATCGATGCCTACTGCTATCCGTGTAATGGCAGAAAATTGGAATGGAACTGAAGCTCCTACCCACTCTGTTATTTTCAATTTCACCGACGCAAAATCGATAACCGAGACCTTCGGCAAGATGCAGCAGTGCAGAGCCGCTGGGAATCTCATGGCTGTACTGAAGGAGCATACGCAACCGGTATCACAGCTACTACTGCGTACCTTGCACACCGGCGGTGATTACACGAAAGATACGACTTACGTTGTTTGGCAAACCAACGTTACTGATGAGGCGACTTACGTTGCAGCGTATAAAAAATTGATGGAAGCTCAGGAAAAAGCCGGTCTAGTTAAAGGCGCTTATGGTCTATGGCGAATTCAAGGTGGTGCCGATAGCAATGTTACACACATGGCTTTTTCGGGAGCCAAAGATCTAGAAACACTTTTGGAAAACGGAACTCCATCTAAAGCGTTTGCTGAATTCCAGAAGAAAGTTGGCGGAATTAGAACGGTCTACCGCACTAATGTTAACTTCGTGGTTGCGGATCTTTAAAGCGACTACGGTAGGGCGTTAGAGAATAAGATTGTTAGTTTTGGTCGCGCCACTGATGCTGCTACCGCTTTCGCTATCAGTGGCTGCCGAGGGTCATACCTTCATCTAATTACCTGCCGATACCCACAGGGTTAAAGGCAAGTTGTGTTGTGCAAATCGGTTCTCGATATTGCATCTGGTGAATGCGAGATGACGTTTTTCCCGATGTAGATTGAGCGAGGCGACTTAGATCATCTAAGTCGCCTTGTCAGCGGATCCACCCATCACACTCTAATAGGCTTGGGGTCGAATAGAGGTTCGCAAAATGCGTACAGTAGGTTATTGGCTATTCAGACCTTGGCCGTCCCCTACCAAACACGGTCCAACACAATTAGGGTAGTAAAAACGTCAATCGAGATGCTTTTTCAAACCGAATGAGTGTGGGTCAGATTCACTATCGTCTTCGGCAAATCGACTGATCATTGACCACTCGATTTGCCATAACATGGCTTTAAACACCACCGAAGCTTTAAACGACACCGAACGCGATCATTGCATCGGCAACCTTGACGAAACCGGCGATATTGGCGCCCTTTACGTAATCGACTGTGCCATCTGGCTTTTGGCCATACTCAAGACAACTATCATGGATGCCTTTCATAATGTCGCGCAGTTGTTGTTGAAGGTCTGCTTCAGTCCAGCTCAGACGGGCTGAGTTCTGGCTCATTTCGAGGCCGGAAACCGCAACGCCACCCGCATTGGACGCTTTACCTGGTGCGTAACAGATACCTGCTTCCTTGAAGATTTTTATGCCAGCAAGGTCGGTTGGCATGTTCGCGCCTTCGCAAACACCAGTACAGCCGTTTTTAATGAGTAAGGCCGCGTGATGACCAAGCAGTTCGTTCTGCGTTGCACAAGGAAGTGCAAGGTCGCAAACAACCCCCCAAGGTTTCTCGCCTTCGTGGTAGGTAGCACCTTTGTACTCAATAATGTAATCAGAGATGGGGCCGCGACGTACGTTCTTCAGTTCTTTGATCCAGTCTAGCTTACTTTGATCAATCCCATCGGGGTCATGGATATAACCTTTGGAGTCAGACAGCGTTAACACCTTGCCGCCAAAATCAATAATCTTCTCTGCTGCGTGAGTTGCGACATTACCCGAACCGGAGATAACGGCAGTTTTGCCCAGGATGCTTGTACCCTGGTGCTCTAACATGTTTTGCAAGAAGTAAACCGCGCCATATCCGGTTGCCTCTGTTCTTACCAGACTGCCGCCAAACTCGAGTCCCTTACCTGTCAATATACCTGTGAACCTGTTGGTTATGCGTTTGTACTGACCAAACATGTAACCAATTTCGCGAGCACCTACACCAATATCACCTGCGGGAACGTCTGTGTCTTCTCCTACGTGACGATACAGTTCAGTCATAAAAGACTGGCAGAATCGCATGATTTCATTATCAGACTTACCCTTTGGATTAAAGTTCGAACCACCCTTGCCGCCACCCATGGGCAGGCCAGTGAGGGAATTTTTGAAGGTTTGTTCAAATGCCAGAAACTTCAAGACACTCTCAGTCACGCTGGGGTGGAAGCGCAGTCCGCCTTTATAGGGACCAATCGAGTTGTTGTTCTGTACTCGCCATCCGCGTTGAACGCGAACGTGGCCGTTGTCGTCTTCCCAGCAAACTCGGAAGCTTACAACTCTGTCTGGTTCTGCCATTCGTCTAAGAATCTGTGCGGTATGATATTTTTCTTTATCTTCGATGAACTCGAAAACGTCTTCGGCAACTTCTCTAACGGCTTGAATGAACTCAGTCTGATGCGGATTGCGTCGTTCTACCCCGGCCATAAATTCTTCGAGGTTTACGTGATCAGATACAGCCATTATTATTCTCCTGTTGATTTATCGAGATAGACCATTGAACGTTGGCTCAGTCTGGATCGACTGCTTTCAATTCAGTGGATTGTGACGTTAGAGTGAGTTTGTTACGTTGAAGTTTATGGTAGCTTAAAGACGGGGATTTGTACGATAAATATCAACCCATTTCAAGCTCAATCTCTAATGACGCCATTGCTTGCATAAAAGAAAGGTAGTGGCAAGTCCTAGCTACTATGGAGGCGCAACCACCACCGGTTAAATCTGCGCCAACGAGCCGATGCTAACTAAGTTAATGTCTGATTAATTTAGCTAAGAAACATTATTAATTCTACAGGTCTTTAGTTAAGGTGTGCCTATAAAAAACCAAGGGTTTATTTATGCCCACAAGCAGTGACAGAGGTAACTATGACGAAAGCATCAGATCTATTTATTGAATGTCTCGAAGCCGAAGGATGCGAATATGTCTTCGGCATCCCCGGAGAAGAGAACCTTGATTTCCTCGACAGTCTCAGTCGTTCGAAAAAAATCAAGCTAGTACTGACCCGCCACGAGCAGGGCGCTGGATTTATGGCCTCTGTATACGGTCGCCTGACCGGCAAGACCGGCGTTTGTGTTTCAACACTTGGCCCAGGTGCAACAAATTTCACTACTGCAGCAGCTTATGCTCAGCTGGGTGGCATGCCAATGATGATGATCACCGGTCAAAAACCTGTGAAAAAATCCAAGCAAGGGCGCTTCCAAATCCTCGACGTTGTCGAGATGATGAAACCGATCACTAAATACGCGGTCACGTTGGTTGCTGGCGATAACATTCCGTCGCGTATCCGCGAAGCATACCGGCTTGCTGAGGAAGAAAAGCCAGGTGCTGTTCATATTGAGTTTCCGGAAGATATCGCTGACGAACAAACAGACGAACGTCCGATTCCAAAGTCAGCAGCACGTCGGCCTGTGCCCGAGGCTAAGTCCATCGCGGTGGCGTTGGCTAAGTTGCACGCCGCAAAATCGCCGATCATTATTATCGGCGCTGGCGGTAACCGCAAAATGACGTCGAAGATGCTGACGGAATTTATCGACAAAACCGGAATCCCATTTGTGACGACCCAGCTTGGTAAAGGCGTGGTCGACGAACGTCACCCGTTGTTCATGGGTTGTGCCGCGCTGTCTGCAGACGACTATGTTCACCGTGCAATCGAGGCCGCCGATTTGATTCTCAATATCGGCCATGACGTG
>Ga0115560_1002963_pt1 | contig 10775 bp, 9 predicted proteins | sample COGITO_mtgs_1105_5_FD_87278 | JGI IMG/M metagenome (GOLD analysis project Ga0115560, IMG submission 87278) | Pelagic marine microbial communities from North Sea - COGITO_mtgs_110509 | ecosystem: Environmental > Aquatic > Marine > Epipelagic | place: Germany:Helgoland, sampling site Kabeltonne... | reverse complement strand
CATTTTTTGGCGGATTAGCACTCATCATTGCAAGAACCAAAAAGGGAACCGTTGCCTCCGTTATTTTTGGAGTGGCCATTGCAACGGCTTTAATGCCACCATTATGTACCGCAGGATATGGTTTGTCTCAAGGTAATTTTGATTACTTTTTTGGTGCAATGTATCTCTTTGCGATCAATACCATTTTTATTGCCTTAGCAACGTTTTTAGTGCTTAAAATTCTGCGTTTTCCAATGTTGAGGTATGCCAATTCGCAACGTCGAAAAAACATTGCTCGCTTTGCTGCCATCCTTGCTTTAGCGGCCATGCTTCCTGCTGGGTGGACATTTGTAGATGTCCTTAAAGAAACAAGGTATAAATCGGATTATAAAACGTATTTAGAAACTGAAATTACGCATAATGATAATCTTTGGCTACAACGTGAAAAAATAGATACCGATGCAAAAAAAATCACCCTAAATTTTAATGGTGAAATTAATGAAGCGACCAAATCAGATTTAATCAATGAGTTGAAAGGCTATGAGTACCTTCAAGATTTTAGTTTAGTTATCAATGGCAATAAAAACAGAAGTACTGATAAAATTTTAGAGCTTTATGATATTTCGATTGATAAAATTGAAAAACGAGATAGTATTATTGGGGTTCGTGAACGCGCGATTGATAGTTTGAAAGGAGTTCTGAGTTCTAGTAAAACTGAAATGGATTTGAATGGGTTTTCAGATCTCTCTAAAAATGCTAAAATACAATTCTCTAACTTAGAGTTTTTTGGCTACGCAAAAATGTTAACGTCCTCAAACTTTAGGTATACGGATACGATTACGCTTGTTAAAACACGCTGGAATTCTGTTTTATCAGACAGTCTTGTTACACTAAAAAAAGAAGCTTTAAAATCTTGGGTTGAATTGGAGCTTAATACAGAAGATGTCGAAGTGATTAGCGACTAAGGTTTAGAGATCTTCTAGGTACATTTTTCGTACCTTTTTAAATAAATTAGAAGAGTAAACAAAGTCTGTAACAACTTCGTTGTCCGTTCTAAAGATAGTGTCTTTACTGCCTTCCCAAGCCTTATGTCCATCTTTTAGAAATACAATTTTTTCACCAATCTCCATTACTGAATTCATATCGTGTGAGTTGATAACAGTGACGATGTCAAATTCTTTGGTGATTTCAAGAATCAGATTGTCTATGACAATAGCCGTTTTTGGGTCTAAGCCCGAATTAGGTTCGTCACAAAACAAATATTTAGGATTGTTTACAATGGCTCTGGCGATGGCCACCCGTTTTTGCATTCCACCGGAAGCCTCACTCGGCATTTTATGATGTGCATCGATAAGATTCACACGTTTTAAGGCCGAGTTTGCGCGATCTTCCATTTCACTGCGCGATTGTTTGGTAAACATTTTTAGAGGAAACATGACGTTCTCAACAATCGAGAGCGAGTCAAACAGAGCGCCCCCCTGAAATACCATCCCTATTTGTGAGCGCAAGTCTCTTTTTTCATTATCTGATAAGCTTAAGAATATTTTTTCATCATAAGCAATACTGCCTTCTTGGTAATTAAACAATCCAAGTAAACACTTTAAAAGTACCGTTTTCCCAGAACCACTTTGGCCAATAATAAGGTTTGTTTTTCCTTTTTCAAACACGGTGGAAATTCCTTTTAGCACTTTGGAATCTCCAAACGATTTATGTAAATTCTTGACTTCAATCATTAGCTTAGTAACATTTGAGTTAAAATATAATTTGAAAGAATTATAGATACACTTGTCCAAACAAAAGCAGTGGTACTTGCTTTTCCAACTTCGAGTGCGCCCCCTTTCATATAATAGCCATAAAAGGAAGGGATGGTTGCCAGTAAAAATGCAAAAACAAATGTTTTGATAAATGCATACGCCATATGGAAGGGTTCGAAATCCAATTGTACGCCGACAACATAGTCTTCATACGAGGAGTAGCCGCCATAGACACAAGCCGCCATACCACCAATAATCCCTAAAAACATGGCAATTGAAATCACAAAAGGATACAGTAAAAGCGCGATGGTTTTTGGAAAGACTAAATAGTTTACCGAGTTGATACCCATGACTTCTAAGGCGTCAATTTGTTCGGTTACCCGCATAGTCCCTAAACTAGAAGTGATAAAAGACCCCACTTTTCCAGCCATAATTACCGAGATAAATGTGGGAGCAAATTCTAAAATGATAGACTGTCTTGTTGCAAACCCTACGAGATATTTTGGAAGTAGTGGACTGTCGGTATTAAGTGCTGTTTGTATGGTGACAACCCCACCAACAAAAAATGCGATAAAGGCAACAATTCCTATTGAGCTTATAATTAAATCTTCGACATCCTTAAGGATCAAATGTTTCATAACGGACCATTTGGTCGGTTTGCGAAACATTTCGCCAATCATTAAAAAATAAGATCCAATGTTATGAAGGTATTTCATGAAATTATAATAATGGCTAAAGTAAAAAAAATCTCACCATTAATTTAATTTTATTAAAATTGAATCGTTAAAAAAAATGTATTTTTGGAATTCAATAAAGTTCCATTCCTATGATTTCTAAATTCGCATACTTATTTTTATTTATAGCATTTTTTTCCTGTAAACCCTCTTCAGGTAATTCAGGGTCGAGTAATTTAAAAGATACAACAGGTCAACCAAAACTAGTCGTAGGCGTTGTGGTTGATCAGATGCGGTTTGATTATTTGAATCGCTTCAAGAATAAATTTGGATCTGAAGGATTTTTAAGGTTGATGCGTCAAGGATACAGTTGTAATAACCATCACTTTAATTACATTCCAACCTATACAGGGCCTGGGCATGCTTCCATTTTTACGGGGACAACGCCAAGTGTACATGGCATTATTGGAAACGACTGGTATGACAAAGTTAGTGAGTCGACCGTGTATTGTACCACTGATGAAAAATACAATCCGGTTGGGGCGTCCACAAAATACGGGCACGTCTCCCCCCATAATTTGAAAGTGACGACTCTTGCCGATCAAAATAGGTTGTTTACGCAGATGAAAGGAAAAACGATCGGCGTTTCTATCAAAGATCGTGGTGCTATATTTCCCTCGGGGCATACGGCTAATGGTGCCTATTGGTTTGAAGGCTCAAATGAAGGGAAGTGGGTTTCAAGTACTTATTATATGGACAAACTTCCAAGTTGGGTCCAAGAATTTAATAGTCCCTCAAACATATCAAACTACCTAAAAACGTGGAATCCCCTTTATGATATCAATCTTTATAAAGAAAGTGGTCCAGATTTATCCAATTATGAGAAAGGTTTTAAAGGGCAATCAGCCCCTGTATTTCCTTACGACTTAAAAGCGCTCATGAGTTTAAATGATGGCTTTGATATTCTAAAAACAAGTCCTTTTGGAAATGAAATGATTACCGATTTTGCACTGGCTGCTGTGGAAGCTGAGGCGTTAGGCAAAGACGAACATACCGATTTTTTAACGGTTAGTTATTCGTCTACTGATTATGTGGGGCACAACTTTGGTTTAAACTCGGTTGAACTTCAGGATATGTATTTACGTTTAGATCTAGAAATAGAGCGTTTATTAAATTATTTAGATAAAAATGTAGGTGCAGGAAACTACACCTTGTTTTTAACCTCTGACCATGGTGCTGCCGAGGTCCCTTCTTATTTAAAGGATGTTCATATGCCAAGTGGGTATGTGCAAAAAGAGATGTTTACTCCTTTGTATAAGGCGCTATCGGCTAAGTATGGCGTTTCAGATCTAATTAAAAACATCAGTAATAACCAGATATTTTTAAATCACGAACGAATTGGGTCGATGCAACTTAATTTAGAAGCTATACAGAAGTTTGTGGTGAATGAAATTATACACTACCCAGCGATGAATAAGGCTTTTACGGCGACTACAATGCAAACGAGTTATTTTGAAACAGGCATCGAAAAAACACTTCAAAATGGCTATAATCAAAAGCTTTCGGGGGATGTGCTGTACACGCTCCAGTCGGGGGTGATTGCATATGGACCAAAAGGCACAACGCATGGATCAGGGTTTACTTATGACACGCACGTTCCTCTATTGTTTTATGGAAATGGCATTCAGCAAGGAAAAACTTTTGAGCGTACGAATGTTTCGGATATTGCTCCTACAATTTCCGCTCTTTTAGGAATTGGACTCCCAAGTGGTGCCACTGGTGAGGTTATTGAAAAGGTAATTTATTAGTGGAGCTTTCTAGATCGGTATTGATGCTGTCTATGTAATTTAATAAGGCTTCTTTTCCGTCGTAATTGGTGGAAGAGGTGATGAAGTAGTTCGGAAATTCTTCCCAAGTTTCTAAAAGGATATTTTTGTAGCTTTCAATGTGATCTTCAATCGCTTTCGGGCGAAGTTTATCCGCTTTGGTAAAGACAATTGAAAAGGGAATCCCATGCTCGCCCAGCCATCGCATAAATGCTAAATCAACAGGTTGAGGTTTATGACGAATATCGACCAATACAAATGCTGAAACGAGCTGTTTGCGTTCTCTAAAATAAGCGGTTATAAATTTTTGAAACGTTTTTTTAGCAGACTTTGAAACTCGAGCATACCCATATCCCGGTAGATCCACTAAAAACCAAATTTTATTAATTAAAAAATGATTGATTAGTTGTGTTTTCCCTGGTCGGCCTGATGTTTTTGCTAAATTTTTTTGATTGGTTAGCATATTGATAAGAGATGACTTACCAACATTACTGCGTCCAATAAAGGCATATTCTGGGAGTTGGTTTGTAGGACATTTAGCAACCTCTTGGTTACTAATGACAAACTCAGCAGTTTTAATTTGCATAATTATGTAGTTTTAGAACCCTCTTTTAGTGAGCCATGCAAACACGATTTCATTAAATTGGTCTGGGTGTTCCATCATAGCGGCGTGACCGCACTTGTCGATCCAAAACAACTCTGAATCAGGGAGTAATTTATTAAATTCTTCACCAACTTTTGGAGGGGTTACAATGTCATTTTCACCCCATACGATACAAGCTGGAGTGGTCATGTTTGGAAGGTCCTTGGCCATATTATGGCGGATCGCACTTTTGGCAATTGCAAGTATTTTGATCAGTTTACTACGATCATTTACGGTCTCATAAACTTCATCTATTATTTCTTTACTTGCAACTTCAGGATCATAAAAAACTTCCTGTGCTTTCGCTTTCATCACTTCGTAGTCACTTCGTTTTGTGTAGCCACTGCCCATAGCACTTTCGTACAGTCCAGAACTCCCTGTAATGACAAGAGCTTTGACTTTAGTTGGGAATAGTTTTGTGTGATATAAGCCAACGTGACCTCCGAGTGAGTTACCAATTAGAATGACATCTTCATAGCCTTTAAATTCGATAAAGTCATTAAGGTAATTTGAAAAACTTTTAACGTTTGTATTTAGTAATGACATTGAGTACAAAGGGAGTTCAGGCAGTACAACCTTGTAGCCGTTTTTGCTAAAAAATTCAGCAACGCCGTCAAAATTACTCAAACCGCCCATTAATCCATGAAGAATTATAATTGGACGTCCTTCGCCGATTTCAATATAGTTGAACTTGCCTTCTTTTTTTAAATTATAACTCATATGACGTTAAAAATTGGTCTCAGGCAAATCTACATAAATTAATTTAAAAGATTATTTAATATTTAAACAGATGCGTTCGCCATTTTTGACGTTTTGAACCCTGTTTTGTAGGTCCGTTTTACGCCCTTAAAAGTAATGAACAGCCCTTTGTTAATAGCGCCTCCTACTTTGTAAGTGGTTGGTTTTCTAAGTAATAGGCTGTAAAATACTGCATTTTATCGAATTAATTTACCGTTCATAGAAATTTATTAACAATGTGGTAAATAGTGGTAAAATGTGGTAAATATTTTTTAGCTTTGAATTCAACAATTTATTAAATCAGCGCAAAGCAAAGTGAATACTTTAATTGGAACATATGAATGTAAGGTGGATGCAAAAGGGAGGCTTATGCTGCCTGTTGCATTTAAAAAGCAGCTTGCTTCTGTTACTGAAAAAGGGTTTGTGTTAAAGCGAGCCGTATTTCAGCCTTGTTTGGAGTTATATCCAATGCAAGAGTGGGAGTCCATGATGCAAAACGTTAATAAGCTTAATCGATTTAAAAAGAAAAATAATGATTTCATCAGACGTTTTACGGCTGGTGTAAAATCGGTTGAATTAGATGTTTCAGGGCGGTTACTAATTCCAAAGGACCTTGTGAGTTTTGCGGGGATATCTAAGGAAATTGTAGTGACTTCTGCAGTGAATATTATTGAAATCTGGGATAAAGACCAGTATGAAAAAGCAATTGATGATGCGGCCAATGATTTTGCAGATTTGGCTGAAGATGTAATGGGTCAAGACGATGCAGATGGATTATCATAACCCAGTATTACTCAAAGAAACCGTCAACGGTTTAAATATTAAAGAAGACGGCGTGTATGTCGATGTGACGTTTGGTGGCGGTGGTCACAGCAGAAGCATCCTCGAATCTTTAGGACCTAATGGAAGGTTGATCGCTTTTGATCAGGACAAAGACGCTCTTTTAAATACAATAGATGATTCTCGATTTTTATTAATCAATGAGAATTTCAGATATATCAAACGGTTTTTACGATTTCACGGAATTAAATTAGTCGATGGAATTTTAGCTGATTTTGGAGTTTCTTCTCATCAATTTGATGAAGCTGAAAGAGGATTTTCAATTCGATTTGACGCCCAATTGGACATGCGGATGAATCAGGAAGATGTGCTATCGGCGCACTCGCTTGTAAACACCTACGAGGAAGAAGATTTGAAACGTGTGTTTTGGCAGTACGGCGAATTACGGACGTCGCCAGCGCTGGCAAAAACCATTGTAGCTGCAAGACAAGAAGCTCCAATTGAAACGACTTTTGAATTAAAGACAGTTTTAAAAAAGCATTTACCATTTGGGAGAGAGAATAAAATTTTAGCCCAGATCTATCAAGCGATTAGGATTGAAGTGAATCAGGAAATTGAGGTTTTGAAAGAGTTTTTATTGCAAACGCCAGGCTTGTTAAAGGATGGCGGACGGCTAAGTGTGATATCCTACCATTCGCTAGAAGATCGGTTGGTAAAGCGTTTTATAAGGAATGGGTTGTTTGAAGGCGAGCCAGAAAAAGATGTTTTTGGGAATTTTGAAGTCCCCTTGAAAAAAGTTGGGAGTCTGGTTGTTCCGGATGCTGCAGAAATAAAATTAAATAACAGAGCGCGAAGTGCAAAATTACGAATCGCTGAAACGTTAAATTCAAATAAATAAATGAAAAACAGGATGTATAATATTTTAAAAGGAACCTTTCTGGTTAGTGATGGGGCCTTTAAAAATTGGCGTCTAATTTTCTTTTTTTTAGCACTTGCAATCATAATGATCGCCAGTTCACACAGTGCAGATGGTAAGGTGCATAAAATTGCAAGACTCAATGAGCAGGTTAAAGCGATGCGGTCTTCTTATGTAGAAACTCGGGCTCAGTTAATGGAGCTTAAAATGGAGTCTGTTATCAGAAAGCGGTTAGTAGATCAAGGGGTAAAGCCATCGTCTAAGCCGCCCTTTAAAATTATTATTAAAACTAAATCTAATTAACTAAATGCAATCCACTGAAAAGTCTATAATGAACAAGCTTTACTTCACTTCTGGAGTGATGTTCATTTTTGCGCTTTTAGTAGTGTATAAGTTGTTAACGATTCAGTTTGTGCAAGGGGCGCATTATCGAGGTCTTGCGGAAGATCGAACCACTAAAAATGTAAAAATTCCTGCAAACCGTGGAAATGTCTATTCTGTGAATGGAAGCTTACTGGCGACTTCAGTTCCTAAGTATGATATACGGATTGATTTGGTAGCGTCTTCTGATAAAAATTATGAAGCTTTAATAGAGCCTTTATGCGATTCGCTTGCAAATTTTCATGGGACGTCGTCTACTGAATTTAAGCGCAAGCTGCGTTTGGCACGACAAAATAAAAGCCGCTACTTTTTACTAGCACGTAACTTAGGCTACTCTCAGTATTTAAAATTTAGAGAATTCCCTCTTTTGAGTTTAGGTGCTTTTAAGGGTGGGCTTATTGTAGAGCAATCCACCAAGCGTGATTATCCAATGGGGGCGATTGCACAACGATTAATAGGCTATGAGCGTTTTGACGATCAAGGTAATGTCACCCGTGTTGGGATCGATGGTGCATTTGGCGAAAAATATTTAAGAGGTGATGATGGTCAACGGCGCAAACAGAAAATTGGAAAAGGCCAATGGAAGCCAATTGATGATTTTAACCAGGTGGAGCCACAAGATGGTTATGATGTGTATACCACTATTGATGTTAATATTCAAGATATTGCCCATCATGCACTTTTAGAACAGTTGGAAAAATACAAAGCGGATCATGGGACTGTGGTAGTAATGGAAACTAAAACAGGCGAAATCAGAGCTATTTCTAATTTGGGTCGAAATAAAAAAGGGTTATACTATGAACGGCTCAATTATGCTGTTGGCGAATCGCATGAGCCTGGATCTACGTTTAAGTTGATGGCTTTGGCTGTTGCTTTAGAAGACAAGGTGATTGATACCACAACCATTGTGGATACTAATAAAGGCGTTTTATCTTTTTATGGCAAAAAGGTAAAGGATTCTAAAAAAGGAGGCTATGGAAAAATTTCTATAGCGAAGGCTTTTGAGGTGTCTTCTAATACAGCAATTGTCAAAGCAATCCATACAGCTTATAAAGGTCAGCCAGAAAAATTTGTGGATGGGTTATACAGAATGAATCTTCAGGATTCATTAGGACTTCCGTTGATTGGGGAAGGAAATTCGATCATTCCAGATCCAAGAATTAAAAATGGACGCTGGAGTGGAATCGCTTTGCAGTGGATGGCGTATGGATATGGTGTCTCTTTTACACCGCTTCAAACCCTCACGTTTTATAATGCCATTGCAAATGATGGGGTTATGGTACGTCCAAAGTTTTTGCGTGAAATCAAAGAAATTGAAACGTCTATTGAAACTTTTGACACGGAAATCATCAACCCTCGAATCTGTTCCAAAGAAACCGTCTTAAAATTACAGCAATTACTCAAAAATGTGGTTGAAAAGAAGCATGGAACTGGGCATGGTCTGTACTCAGATCAATTCTCAATGGCGGGCAAAACTGGGACCTGTCAAAAGGATTATGCAAACAAAGATCAACTAAATTATATTTCTTCGTTTTCAGGGTATTTCCCAGCAGATGATCCAAAATATTCCTGTATCGTCGTGATTCATGAGCCCGATAAAAGCGTGGGGTATTATGGTGCTGACGTGTCAGGGCCGGTATTTAAAAAAATCGCTCAAAAGATATATACAGATTCTCCAGTTATTGATGAGGTTCAGGATGTGAATCAAAAATCGGAATTGGTGGAGGCTAGTTATGATCAGTATTATGCCGTGGCACAAAAGTACAAAACCATCATGCCAAATTTGAAAGGGATGTCGGCAATGGATGCCATTTCTATTTTAGAAAATATGGGACTGAAAGTGCAAATTGTTGGAAATGGAACGGTTTCAAAGCAGTCAATTAAAAGTGGTCAAAAAATAAAACCGCAATCGTTAATAACACTTGTTTTATCGTGAAAGCTTTAAAAAACATACTATACAAGGTTTCAATTGAATCGGTCATAGGATCGACCGATCGATCGATTGCTGCGCTTCACTACGATTCTCGACGTGTGGAAGCAGGTACTATTTTTGTAGCGATCAAAGGCGGGGTTTTTGATGGGCATGCGTTTATATCAAAGGCTATTGAGTTGGGAGCGACCGTCATTGTTTGTCAGGAGTTACCAGAAAAAATAGTTGACACCATTACGTATATTAAAGTTGATGATTCTCAAAAATCCTTGGCCATCATGGCCTCTAATTATTATGAAAATCCATCCGAAAACTTAAAGCTTATCGGGATTACTGGTACCAATGGGAAAACAACCGTCTCGACACTTCTTTATGAATTGTTTAAAAACGCAGGATACAAGGTAGGACTCATTTCTACCGTAAAAATTAGGGTCGATACGAAAGCGTATCCAACGACCCACACCACTCCAGATTCTCTAGTAATTAATAAACATTTAAGTCAAATGAATTCCGAAGGTGTGGAGTTTTGTTTTATGGAGGTTAGTTCTCATGGCATTCATCAGTCTAGGACTGAAGGGCTTTTATTTGCAGGAGGGGTGTTTACAAATTTATCGCATGACCATTTAGATTACCATGCCACGTTTTCAGAATATAGAGATGTCAAAAAATCATTTTTCGATCAGTTGCCGTCTTCTGCATTTGCTTTGGTGAATGGCGATGATAAAAACGGGTCTGTGATGGTGCAAAATACCAAGGCGAAACGCTATACCTACGCCTTGAAAAGCTACGCAAACTACCGTGCTCAGATTTTAGAAAATCAATTTAGAGGCTTGTTGTTAAAAGTAAATGACCATGAAGTATGGGTCAAATTAATAGGCAATTTTAATGCCTATAATCTAACCGCAATTTATGGCACTGCCGAACTTTTAGGGTTGGAGACTTCTGAAACGCTTCGGCTCATGAGTGCGCTTGATAATGTTAATGGCAGATTCGAATATTTTATTTCAAAGTCGAACATCACCACGATCATCGATTATGCACACACGCCAGATGCTTTAAAAAATGTACTGGAAACGATCAATACGATTAGAACCAAAAACGAAACTTTAATTACAGTGGTAGGTTGTGGTGGCGATCGCGATACGACCAAACGT
>Ga0115560_1002955_pt1 | contig 10793 bp, 9 predicted proteins | sample COGITO_mtgs_1105_5_FD_87278 | JGI IMG/M metagenome (GOLD analysis project Ga0115560, IMG submission 87278) | Pelagic marine microbial communities from North Sea - COGITO_mtgs_110509 | ecosystem: Environmental > Aquatic > Marine > Epipelagic | place: Germany:Helgoland, sampling site Kabeltonne... | reverse complement strand
TATGGTCACGGGTGGTTCTGAGGCCGCAGTCACGGAAGGCGGAATCGGAGGTTTCAATGCCCTGAAGGCATTGTCAACTCGGAATGATGACCCTACCACCGCTTCTCGGCCATTTGATTCCACACGGGACGGTTTTGTCTTGGGCGAAGGTGGAGGTGCGATTATTCTGGAGGATTACGATCATGCTGTGGCTCGCGGAGCCACCATTTATTGCGAAATGGTTGGTGGCGGAATGAGCGCAGATGCTCACCACATTACAGCTCCTCATCCGGAAGGCTTGGGCGCATTGAATGTGATGAAAGCGGCGTTGGATGACGCGGCCATGCATCCTTCTGAAGTGGATTATGTCAATGTGCACGGCACATCTACGCCGCTCGGGGACATTGCAGAAACAAAAGCCATTCAAGGTGTTTTCGGAGATCACGCGTATGACCTCAACATATCTTCGACGAAGTCGATGACAGGTCATTTGCTGGGAGCTGCAGGCGCGATTGAAGGCATTGCATGCATCTTAGCCATCAAGAATGGCATCATCCCACCGACAATTAATTTTGAGCACTCGGATGACCAGTTGGATCAAAAGTTGGATTTCACATTCAACACAGCAAAAAAGCGCAACGTGCGAGCGGCCCTTTCGAATACATTCGGATTCGGAGGCCACAATGCTTCCGTTTTGTTTCGCGAACTTGTATAACGGATTTTTTCAGTGGGGTTGCTCGATTCGAAGAGGTTGCGGGGATTAAAATCCCGTGTTTCAAAACCAAGTGCGTTTGATTCTTTTGTGCGCAGAGAATTTGGCGTGAGGATATTGCAGCAAGGATGGTATGAAGAGGCGATGACGCACGCCTCGTTATCACCTGACCTGGAAGACCACCAAAATGCCAACGAGCGACTGGAATTTTTGGGAGACGCTGTGCTTGGGGCGATGGTCGCCAAGCAGGTTTTTGATTCATTCCCCGAAGATGAAGAAGGACCGTTGACCCAACGCAAGGCCCAAATGGTCAGCCGAAAAGCATTGAATCAAATTGGTCAGTCGATGGGGTTGGAATCATTCATTCGTGCCAATTTGGGCAACGGAGAAATTCCTGCCACCGTGGTTGGCAACGCCCTTGAAGCCTTGATTGGGGCTATTTTCATCGATCACGGATACCGAAAAACGGAGCAAGGGGTTTTGCGCATGTTTGAACGGCATCAGCTGAATGCGGGCGCCTTGATGGACTCCGATTTCAAAACCCAAATGCAACAGTGGGCCCAGCAGTCATCGAAATCGCTGGAATACCGATTGATCGGTGAAGCGATGGTCGAGGGCCGAAATGTTTATCAAATGGAGTTGGTTTTGGACGGGCGCATCACGGGCAAAGGCCACGGCTTTTCAAAGAAGGGCGCCGAGCAGGCTGCAGCCGAAGACGCAAGCCAGCACATTCCCCTGTAATTGTGGAGGTTAATGCTTGTACCATGCCGCTGAAACGTAAATCTCAAGGTATATTCGCCGCAGATGCAATGGCTTGACGACGATTTTGCAGATTCGTGTGATTTTGAATTGATTGGATTGAGTAGTCACCTTCCTCCGCAGCGGTTGTGTTGGGAGTTGAACCGTTCAATGGGATGGAGTTTGGAATTCAGTCATTTGCTTGAGATCGCGCACAAGAAGATCAATTCAAGCCATGCTGTATACCGGTTCAATGAAACTGGAGATGCGGGCCATGGTGTTTTCCACGTCGTGGAAAACAAGTTGCCAGAAGGCATCATTGCTCGATTTCAGGGGGCATCTGCGCTGGACTACCTTCTCCATTTGGGGGAAGGATGTGAGCAGGCTGTAAGTTTGGTTCCTGCGTTGCGCAAGGTGAATGGAGTGAATTATGTCCAGGAATTGGACCCACTGCATTCGGGAGCCATTGAGCATTTGGCTTTGATTGATTTGGAGCCAAAGTTGGATTAGTAAGATTGAAGAGAAAGAAATGAAACGAACGAAAATTGTAGCGACAATGGGGCCTGCTTCCTCGTCAGAGGAAATGCTCCATGCACTCATTCAAGCTGGAATGAATGTGGCGCGTTTGAACTTTTCGCATGGCGAATATTCGGTGCATGGGCAAACGATTGCCAACGTGCGTAAGGTGGATGAAGAATTGGGAACGCACACCGCTTTGTTGGCGGATTTGCAAGGTCCAAAGCTTCGCGTATGCGACATTGTCGGTGGTGAAATGAAGCTGGTGAATGGCGAGGAATTGATCATTCGCACGGGAAATCACGACGGAGAAAATGGCGTGGTTTATACCACCTACAAAGAATTTGCTCGGGATGTGAAGCCCGGTGAGCCGGTGCTCATGGACGATGGGAAGCTGGAATTGAAAGTATTGGAAACCGACGGCAAAGGGGAAGTCCGATGTGAAATCATTCACGGAGGTAAATTGAAGCCAAGAAAGGGGATCAACTTACCCTCTACGGCTATTTCGCTTCCGTGCATCACCGAAAAGGACGAAGCTGATTTGGCGTTTGCCTTGGAAAATGATGTGGATTGGGTTGGGCTTTCTTTTGTCCGCAACTCGAGTGACATTATTGACCTGCGCAATCGAATCGAAGCAGCGGGCAAGCATGCGCGGATTGTCGCGAAAATTGAGAAACCAGAAGCTTTGGAGGATTTGGAAGAAATCCTGACCATGACCGATGCAGTCATGGTGGCGCGTGGTGATTTGGGAGTGGAAATCCCCAAGCAAGAGGTCCCATTGGTACAGAAAGACATCATCAAGAGGTGCATGTTACTTGGGCGTCCGGTCATTGTAGCGACGCAGATGATGGAGTCGATGATTGAACATTCGGTGCCGACCCGGGCCGAAGTCAATGATGTTGCCAATGCGGTGCTCGATGGCGCCGACGCTGTGATGCTGAGCGCAGAAACGTCAGTCGGGGCATTTCCCGTAGAGGCTGTGAAGGCCATGACGGATATCATTCATTCGATGGAAGGCCATGATGCGATGTTCAATCACGAACGGCCGCCATTGAGTCCGGATGACGACCGATTCATTAGTGATAGCATGTGCTACAACGCGTGTCGTCTGGCAAAACGGGTCAATGCGAAGGCCATTGTGACGATGACTTTTAGCGGCTACACTGCGGTGCAAGTCTCGAGTCAAAGGCCGAAAGCACATGTCTACATGTTCACAGCGAATAAAAAAGTGCTGGGACAGATGTCGCTGGTTTGGGGCGTTACGGCGTTTCCCTATTTGAAAATGGTGAGCACCGATCACACCATAGCGGACATCAAGTTTGAGCTAACAAAAATGGGGGTGGTAGCCAAGGGGGATTTCGTCATTCACCTCGCGAGCATGCCCATTGCAGAAGCCGGAATGACAAACATGGTCAAGCTGAGTCAAGTCTAGAAAAATCAGGAGTTTAGTGTTCGCATCCTCCTTGGGTTGGTGCTATCTTCGCGGCAGCGTTCACGCGCAACGAAATGGCCATCAGCATGAGTGATTCTCCTCAACAATCTTATTTCCCTGAGCGGGGTTCTTTGAATTTGCCAGATGTCGCAAGTGATATCTTGCAACGTTGGGAGCGTGAAAACACGTTCCAGCGCAGCATTGATACGCGTCCAGAAGATCGTCCTTATGTGTTTTTTGAAGGCCCGCCATCAGCCAATGGCAAACCGGGAATTCACCACGTGATGGCCCGTGCAATCAAAGATATTTTTTGCCGGTTTCATACCCTCAAAGGGTACCGCGTGGAACGCAAAGCGGGTTGGGATACCCATGGATTGCCTGTTGAATTGGGTGTCGAAAAGGAACTCGGAATCACGAAGGAAGACATCGGTGTCAAACTGACCATCGAAGAATACAATGAAGCTTGCCGAAAGGCGGTGATGCGTTATACGGATATCTGGAATGAGCTCACCCTCAAAATGGGATACTGGGTGGATATGGAGTCGCCGTATGTGACCTATGAGAACAAATACATTGAAAGTGTCTGGTGGTTGTTGAAGCAATTGGACAAGAAAGAGTTGCTGTACAAAGGCTATACCATTCAGCCGTACAGCCCGGCAGCGGGAACCGGATTGAGTTCTCACGAGCTCAATCAACCCGGGGCCTACCAAGATGTGAAGGATACGACGATCGTTGCTCAATTTCGGGCGCTCCCGGATTGTGCTGGACGCATTCTGGAACATGCGGGTCCCGAAAAAGCGGCTGCATTGGCGCATTTGCCGGTGGATTTCTTGGCTTGGACCACGACTCCTTGGACATTGCCTTCCAACACGGCCTTAACTGTTGGTCCCACGATTGATTATGCTGTGGTGGTGACGAAAAATCGGTACACGCAAGAAGAAGGCGTAGTGGTTTTGGCTTCGGAACTGATTGGAAAACATTTCGGAGGGAAAAAAGCACCTGAACACGAAGTCATTGCACAGATTAAAGGCACCGATTTGTGTGGAGCACGTTATGAGCAATTGCTGGATTGGGCGGAACCCATGGAGCATGTAGAACAGGCATTTCGGGTCATCCCAGGGGATTTTGTTACGACCGAAGATGGAACGGGAATTGTACACACGGCGCCGACTTTTGGAGCGGATGATGCCCGAGTGGCTTCCGCCGCGGGTGTTCCCCCACTGTTGGTGGATGATGGTTCGGGCCATGGAGTGCCGTTGGTGGACATGCAAGGCCGTTTCCGAGAAGGCATTGGGCCATTTGCGGGACGTTTTGTCAAGCAAGAGTACTATGAAGCGAACGAAGCTCCGGAACGCTCTGTGGATGTTGAGATTGCCATCTTATTGAAGGAGCGAAGCCAAGCCTTTTTGGTAGAGAAATACGAGCACAATTATCCGCATTGCTGGCGAACAGATAAGCCGGTGTTGTATTATCCGTTGGACAGCTGGTTCGTGCGCTCCACGGCGGCAAAGCAGCGTATGCAAGAGCTGAATGACACCATCCGGTGGAAGCCGGCCAGTACAGGCAGCGGACGGTTTGGAAAGTGGTTGGAAAACCTGAATGATTGGAACTTGAGTCGCTCGCGTTTTTGGGGCATTCCAATTCCCATTTGGTCCACCGAAGACGGTTCCGAGCGAATTTGCATTGGTTCGGTGGAAGAGTTGAAAGAGGCTTGTGCAGCATCTATGCAAGCCGGTTTGATGCCATCCAATCCGTTGCAAGAATTTGCACCTGGGGACATGTCCAAGGAGAATTACGAAGCATTTGACCTTCACAAGCACTCCGTGGACGGCATTGTGCTGGCGTCGTCCAAGGGTGAACCCATGCGCCGAGAAGCCGATTTGATTGATGTTTGGTTCGATAGCGGATCCATGCCCTACGCCCAGTGGCATTATCCGTTTGAAAACAAGGATCGAATTGACGGAGCAAAGTCTTTTCCAGCGGACTTTATTGCGGAAGGAGTGGATCAAACCCGGGGATGGTTTTACACGTTGCACGCTATCGGTACCATGGTGTTCGATTCCGTGGCGTACAAGAGTGTTGTGAGCAATGGATTGGTACTGGACAAGCAAGGGCTAAAAATGTCCAAACGATTGGGCAATGCGGTTGACCCGTTTGAAACACTCGAGAAATACGGCCCGGATGCAACGCGTTGGTACATGATCAGCAATGCGCAACCTTGGGACAACCTGAAGTTTGATGCGGACGGTATTGTTGAAGTGCAACGTAAGTTTTTTGGCACGCTGCACAACACCTACAACTTCCTCGCGCTTTACGCTAAAATTGACGGCTACAGTGGGAGCGAGGCCCTGATTTCTGTGCAGGACCGTCCGGAGATTGATCGTTGGATCCTCTCGCGGTTGCATTCCTTGATCCAGGATGTGGATGCGGCTTACGGGGAATTGGAGCCCACCAAAGCTGCACGCGCCATTCAGGAATTCACCATTGATGAACTGTCCAATTGGCATGTCCGATTGTCGCGTAGGCGCTTTTGGAAAGGGGAGATGAGCGATGACAAATTGAGCGCGTATCAAACCTTGCACGAATGCCTGAAGACCCTTGCCATCATGGCTTCACCAATTGCACCTTTTTATTGCGATCGATTGCACCACGACATCAATCCGGGGGCAGATTCGGTTCACCTCATGGCATTTCCGGAAGTGGATGCGAAATGCATTGATCAAGAATTGGAAGAACGGATGAAATTGGCCCAACAGATCAGTTCCCAGGCGCTTTCGCTGCGGAAACGCGAAAAAATCCGTGTCCGGCAGCCGTTGCGGCGCATCCTTGTACCTGTGCTTGATGAAACGGTGGAGCGCCGAATTCGTGCAGTTGAGCAGTTGATTTGCGGTGAGATTAATGTCAAAAATGTGGAGTTGCTGAAGGACGAATCGGATTCAGAAGTTTCCATTGTGAAGCGTGTGAAGCCTGATTTTAAGGCCTTGGGCCCGCGCTTCGGAAAACGGATGAAATCCATCGCAGCTGCCGTGAATGCACTCGATGCTGATGGGATCATGACCCTGGAGCGAAACGGCGAAATCGAGGTGCTTCCTGAAGACGGTCAGGGTCCTGCTGTGATTTCAACTTCGGATGTAGACATCATGACCGACGACATCCCAGGATGGTTGGTTTCAAGTGCTTCGGGTGTGACCGTAGCGCTGGACATTACCTTGGACGAAGAATTGCGTTCTGAAGGTTTTGCAAGGGAGTTGATCAACCGCGTTCAGAACGTACGAAAAGACCACGGTTTGGAGGTCACGGACAAGATTAAATTGACGCTCGACGCCAGCGGTGACATTCGTTCGGCAATTGAACGCAATTTGGATTATATTCGGGTCGAAACTCTCGCAGATTTGGTAAGTTGGCAGAAGCCTGCAGACGGCACAGAAGTGGATTTGGGCGATGGGATTACCCTGCACATTGGAGTAGAAAAATTGAATTGAACATTGAGTAATGGCTGAAACACGATACACGGACTCAGACTTGAAAGAATTTCAAGACTTGATCGACAACAAGTTGAAAACAGCGCGTGAGAATTACGACGAATTGCAACGTGCGCTTTCGCATCAAGACGACAACACCACCGATGATACTTCTCCCACGTTTAAGATGATGGAAGACGGATCGGAAACGATGAGTCGTGAGGAGACCGCTCAGTTGGCTGCGCGTCAAGAGAAATTCATTCGGAATTTGGAGAATGCATTGCTTCGCATCCGAAACAAGACCTATGGCATTTGCCGGGTCACCGGCAAGTTGATTCCGAAGGAACGCCTGCGATTGGTGCCCCATGCAACGATGTCGATTGAGGCGAAGAACAAGCAATAATCGCCCACAACCCCAGTCCATTGCAGACCCCCAGAACCTTTTTAGGCTGGATTTTTTTGGTTGTTCTGCCCCTTTTGGTGAGCGACCAATTGATTAAGATCTGGATCAAGCTCAATTTTGCAGTGGGTCAGCGTGCCTCATTTGTACCGGGAGTTTTGGAGCTACAATTCATTGAAAATGAAGGCATGGCTTTCGGATGGGCATTGCCCGGGGTAACAGGCAAATTGGTGCTCACGATTTTCCGCTTAGTTGCGGCGATTGGCATTGGGTATTATTTGAGCAAGCTGGTGCGTTCAGGGGTTCACAAGGGATTGCTGACTTGCGTTTCATTTGTCTGGGCCGGAGCGATTGGTAACATCATCGATAGCGCTGTATACGGCCAGCTGTTTACGCGAAGCTCATGGGGCATGATGGCAGACTGGGCCGAAAAATCGGAAGGGTACGCACCTTTTTTGATGGGCAATGTGGTCGATATGTTTCATTTCATTGTGCGATGGCCGGCATCATTCCCCATTGAATCATTGGCGGGTCGGGAAGTTTTTCCGCCCATCTGGAATTTGGCTGACGCGGCCATTTCTTGTGGCGTCATTGCAATTCTTATTGGTCAGCGCGCCTTCTTTCGAGAAGTGAGTGAAGTGCCGGGGCAAACGAAGAGCGGAGAGGAAGAATCCGCGGATTGAGGTCTTTCGTCGTTCAGTCTGCTCAGACCTCCACCGGTTCTACCCAATCGCCGTGGGACCGAATCAGGTCCACGAGCGCATCAACCGCTCGGTCTTCCGGAACATTTCGCTCGACCACTTCTTTTTCTTTGTACAGGGTGATTTTTCCAGGTCCTGTTCCGACGTACCCGTAATCGGCATCTGCCATTTCGCCTGGCCCATTGACAATGCACCCCATGATGCCAATTTTGACGCCTTTCAAATGAGAGGTGACGGAGCGAATTTTGGCAGTGGTTTCCTGCAGATCAAAAAGGGTTCGCCCGCAGCTTGGGCAGCTGATGTATTCGGTTTTGGAAATGCGCGTTCGCGTCGCCTGGAGGATTCCGAAGGCGGTTGAATTGCGCAATTGAAGAGAAGCCTGATTCCCTGCCATCCATATGCCATCGCCAAATCCATCGAGCAAAGGAGCACCTAAATCAACGGAGGCGAAAAGCTGAAAAGACTCGTCGTCCAGATCGTCGAGTTTCCGAGTGAGGATCACAGGAACGTCGCATTTCATTTGGTCCAATTGCATGCAGCAACCCCGCAAATCAGCCATGGCATGCGCGCTCGAAGCCTCCAGGGCGAGGACAATGTCCTTTCGTCCTCTCAGGCTTGAAACGAATGCCTCGGTCAAATCTGCTTTTTTCGCCTGAATGAAATGAACGTCCGAAGTGGCGTTCGGATTCCAATTGGCTGCCGACCAAAGGGGGTAATGGCGCGTAGCTCCTTTCCAGTCTGCGGCATCTTGAATAACACCGAGTGTTCCGGGGAGCTCAAAATCAATTTCGCGATTCCCCGAATAAATGTAGTCGCAAGCAAAGTCATCCAAGTTCCATTTGTCCAGGGGCACCGAATACCGGTACCCACATCCGAAAAGACGCGCGGGTGTAATGTCTCCACTGCTCAAATCATGGACCACGACGGGAACGTTTTTCCCTCCAATATTCAATACTTCTTGGGCTGCACGTCGCGCGTGATTGAATGGATCAAAGCTCAAGGGCAAGGCGTCCATGGTGGAAGAATGCCCCCGTTGTGCATACCGATCCACCAGCTTTCGTGCCACGGGAAGTTCTGCCTCTGGCGCTTCGGTCAACGAAACTCGGATGGTATCGCCCAAGCCGTCTTCGAGCAATGCTCCGATTCCAATCGCGCTTTTGATTCTGCCGTCTTCTCCATCTCCCGCTTCCGTTACACCCAGATGAAGGGGGTAATTCATGCCTTCTGCATCCATGCGAGCGACAAGAAGGCGGTAGGCTTGCACCATGACCTGGGGGTTGGATGCCTTCATGCTGATCACGATTTCGTGGTAGTCATGTTTTTGGCAAATTCGGAGAAATTCCAAGGCACTTTCCACCATGCCCGTGGGAGTGTCTCCGTAGCGGCTGAGAATGCGATCAGAAAGTGACCCGTGATTGGTCCCGATGCGCATGGCACGTCCCAATCGCTTGCATTTCAAAACGAGGGGAGTGAAGCGTGTTTCGATTCGGTCCAGCTCAGCGGCATACGACTCGTCTGTGTAATCAATTTCCTCGAATTTTTTCTTGTCCGCGTAATTGCCAGGATTGACCCTGATTTTCTCGACATGATCTGCCGCAACTTCCGCTGCATTGGGCGTGAAGTGAATATCGGCCACCAGTGGTACGTGCTTATTGGCGACATGCAATGCTTGTGCAATGCTTCCCAACGCTTCCGCCTCCTTCTTCGATGGCGCGGTAATTCGCACCAATTCGCTGCCGGCATCCACCATTCGGATGCTCTCATCCACTGTTTTTTCTACGTCGAGCGTATCCGCAGTGGTCATCGATTGAATCCGGATGGGCGCATCACCGCCCAAGGTGAGATCGCCCACTTTGATTTGCCTCGAGACGCGTCTTCTGTAGTTGAACCAATCAACATTCAATTGATCAGATTGGGAGTGAGATGCGGCGTTTTGTTCCATGGTTCCGTTTGCTCTGCTAAGGTAACCGACGGAAGCCGAGAATTGTTGGAGCATAGCGGTTCGAATTGTCCACGGTTGCGGAGTAATTTTACGGAACGAAACTGGGGCAGTCGCCCATGATCCATTCCAATTGCCCTCCATTCAAAACGAAATTGATTCAGCCATCGTGCTGACGAGCCGTCCCTACACCGATGGCAAGCGAGTGGTTCGCGTCATGAGTCGGACGCATGGCACCATTGCTTTGTGGGTGAATGAGGGCCGAGGAAAAAACCGCCGCATTGCCATGTGGCATGCAGGGGCCTTGTTGGAGCTCAGCGGAATGAACCGCAAAGGTTCGGAAGGGCTGATTCGATTTCGAGAGGCTCGAAGAACGGTGGTTTTGGATGCGGTCATTCGAGATCCGCGGCGCAGCGCGATCGTTTTTTTCATTTGTGAGGTCATCGAAAAGACGATGGCAGAGGAAACCCCTCACCCGGAAGTCCATGATTTGATGGCCCGAACCATCTGTGAGATTGAATCTTCTGCATCCCTGGGTTGGATTCATGCGGCCTTCTTGGGTCAGCTGATTCGGCTCCTCGGCATTGCGCCGGTTTCGCCCGGAAATTCAGACGTCACTTCGTTGGATTTGCAGTCAGGCGATTGGAAACATGAAATAGGCTCGGAGAAGGAATCATTGGAAAAGTCCATTGCCGATGGATTCATGGCATTTTTGGAACCGGAAGCGGTTGTTCCCACGATGTGGTCCATTGCGGACCGGAAGCGTTTGATTCTTGGGCAAGTCCGTTACCTTCAGCACCAATTGGGGACCCTACGTGAAATCAAGAGTTATGCCGTCTTGGAAGCGGTTTTCGACAACGAACGGTGATATGGAAGTTGGCTCGATTTTTGACAAAAGCAGCGGCATGAAGCGGC
>Ga0115560_1002948_pt1 | contig 10808 bp, 9 predicted proteins | sample COGITO_mtgs_1105_5_FD_87278 | JGI IMG/M metagenome (GOLD analysis project Ga0115560, IMG submission 87278) | Pelagic marine microbial communities from North Sea - COGITO_mtgs_110509 | ecosystem: Environmental > Aquatic > Marine > Epipelagic | place: Germany:Helgoland, sampling site Kabeltonne... | reverse complement strand
CGCGTTGTTTCTAAGATGAGTGTGTCGATTGCGCCCTTGGGCAGGTGGGCTCCGGGAAGGGTGCGTTGGGCGTCGAAGAGCACATCGCCGGAAAAGACGATTCGGCGATTTTGATAGATCAGCTCGACGGCGGCGGCCCCGGCCACGTGCCCTGCAGGGTGAAGGATGACTTCGATCTGCTCCTTCCCCTTCCGGTAGACCTCGCCGCGTTCAAAGCGCTGGATGGTCAGCTGTTGTGTCAATTGAGCGATATCGCGATGGAGGAAAAGCGGGTATTCGGCGATGCCGTGCTCTTCGCGTTGGCGTTTCATGACATTGATCGAATTACGCAGCATGCGTGGCGCGAGCGTGACATTGGGCGCGGTGGTGATGACGGGAGCCTTCGGATTGTGGGCAGTGACGATGGGGAGCGAGCCAAGGTGGTCGAGGTGGCAATGCGTGAGGACGATGAAGTCGAGGTCGATATTTTCGATCGGTCCGAAGTCGGGGAGGGCGTCATAGCCAAGTTTTTTCGGATTAAGTCCCGAATCGATTAGGATGTTGAAGCTGCCCAATTGTAGGAAAATGCAGTTGGCTCCGATCTCTCCATGCCGGTTAAGGTCGGTTAACTTCATGCGTTGGTAGGTGTCTGAATCTTCATCTTAAATGCTGGTAAGCGGAATGCCTGGTGCCGCCATGACTGTCAACCCCATGGAAGGAACCCCCTGCACTGCGGGTGCCATTAAATCCACGGGGGGCACCTACCGCAACAGTTGCCAGAACGCGTCCCGCAGCTAAAGGAGCGGACCTACCTATGCGGCTTCCTTTAGGTGGCCGCCTGACCCCGCACTTAAAATGGCATGGCGCCTGCCCTGCAGCGCCATCGTGAAAGTCGATCACTCGATTGAGCTCGGCTCGTAGGTCCGGAACTTTAGGGCCTTCGATGGTCAACCTTGACGGAGGAAAGGAGAGAACATCCATTTACGTGAGCCTTACGTATGAAAATTGAATCTCCAAGATCGAAAATGCGCGACAGCGTGCGCCCAATGCATCATGGTAGGCACGGAATACATGGCAAAACACCTTACAGTTGCAGAGATAACCTGGGTCGGCCTATTGCTGAATCTCTTGCTCGGCTGTGTCAAAGTCGGAGGCGGTTGGTTGCTGCAGTCCAAAGCCTTGTTGGCTGATGGAGCCCATAGCCTGCTTGATCTGCTCACGGATATTGCCGTGCTGGTCGGGCTTTCGCTGGCGAGCAAGCCGGAGGACGAGAGCCACCACTATGGGCACTATAAGTTCGCCAGTTTCGCCAAGTTCTTCGTCGGTGGCATGCTCCTGTTGTTTTCGTTCGGGCTGGTCGTGGCCGCGCTATGGGACTTCCGCTCGGGCGTGAGTGCACCCAAGGCGGGCATGGCGGTTGTGCTGGCGCTGATCTCGCTCGTTCTAAAAGAAGGGCTCTTTTGGTGGACTCGTGGAGTCGCGCGGCGTCTAAAGTCTGACCTGCTTATGGCGAATGCCTGGCATCACCGGATGGATAGTCTCTCTTCGTTCGGCGTGGCGATCGCTCTGTTTGGTGTCTGGTTGGGGGGGGAGAGTTGGGCCTTTCTGGACGATGCAGTCACACTGCTGCTGGGCGGCTATTTAATCTTTGAGTCGACAAAGATCTTTCTGCGTGCGTGCTCCGACCTGCTGGATGCTGCACCGGAGCGTGAGATTGTGGAGGACTTACTTGAGCATATTTTACCGACTCCCGGAGCGGTTGCCTACCACGATTTTCGCGTACGCCGGGTGGGCGATCTCTACGAAGTGGACCTCCACTTGCAAGTAGATCCCGGGATATCGGTTGAGGCGGGCCACGCGATCGCCCGCGCCGTCAAACAGAGAATGTGCGAAAAACATCCTGAGGTCATCAAAGTTCTCGTTCATGTGGAACCCGCGAACAGAGAGCACATTATGAACCGAGGGCTGTCCGGAACGGACGATTCTAAAAGGAAAAGCGGGGGCGAAAGAGAAATATAGCTTGTCTGTAGAGGGGTTACAGAATTGAAACGTAAGCTCTGCTAACTTTTCTACCTGCCAACTTTAGCGACTGTCTTTTTTTCCTCTCATGAGCGATTTTTTGAAGCACGAATGCGGTATCGCCATGATCCGCCTCTTGAAGCCACTTTCATATTATCAGGAGAAGTATAACACGCCTCTCTATGGCTTTAATCAGCTCTTTTTGCTGATGGAAAAGCAGCATAATCGAGGTCAGGACGGAGCGGGGATCGGTTGTGTGAAGCTCAATGTTTCACCAGGGCAGCCATACATGGCCCGGGAGCGCACGATTAAGTCAAACTCGTTGGCACGTATTTTCAAAGGCCAACTAAAGGCCTATCAGAAGATGGTCGATCGGGGGTTGATTCATCCGGAATTCCCTCAGACGGTGAAGGATAACTTCGAATTTGGTGGCGAAGTCCTGCTTGGGCACCTCCGCTACGGAACCTCGGGCGTATATGCTTCCAGCAGTTGCCACCCCTACGTGCGTCAGTCCAATTGGCCGACCAAGAACCTCATGCTGGCGGGCAATTTCACGATCACGAATGAAAAGGATCTCAACAACGATCTCATCAATCGTGGGCAGCACCCAATCTTCGGGACCGATACCCAGGCTGTGCTCGAAGAGATCGGCTTCCATCTGGACGAAGCGCACGATGCCATCTATCACAAGATGCGTGACCAGAATGTCGAAGGTACCCAGATCCCCAGCATCATCAGCAAAGAGCTCGATCCGGTTCGTATTTTGCAAAAGGCCGCCGCCAATTGGGACGGCGGCTACGCCATCGCTGGCCTGATCGGTAATGGCGACACCTTCGTCATGCGCGACCCGCAGGGCATCCGCCCCTGCTACTATTTTCAGAACGACGAAGTTATCGCCTTCGCCTCCGAGCGTGTCGCACTGATGACCATCTTCGACCAGCCGATCGAAAATGTCTGTGAGCTTGAACCCGGCAGCGCGACTGTGGTGAAGAGCGACGGCACTATCTATTGTGAGCGTTTCACTGAGCCGCGGCCTTTTACGCCTTGCTCTTTTGAGCGTATCTATTTCTCGCGGGGTAACGATGCCGATATCTATAAAGAGCGCAAAGCCCTCGGTGGTGCTCTCCTGGAGCAGGTGGTCAAAGCGATCTCCAACAATTTCGCGGACAGTGTTTTCAGCTTCGTGCCCAACACGGCCGAGGTGGCCTATTATGGCTTGCTTGACTCCATGCGTCTGCATCGCCGCCAGGAAGTGCGCGACCGTCTGCTCATGGCACAGAAAGAAGGCACCCTCGATGCCGCACTCATCGATGAGCTCATCATGGGTAACTGGCCTCGTGGCGAAAAAATCGCCCATAAAGACATCAAATTACGCACATTTATTTCGCAGGAATCCGGCCGTGCCAAGCTCGTCTCGCACGTTTACGATATCACTTACGGTGTCGTTTCCGAGAAAGACTGCCTCGTCTGTATTGACGACTCCATTGTCCGCGGCACCACGCTGAAAGAGTCTATCCTCAAGATCCTTAGCCGTACCAAGCCACGTAAGATCGTCGTGGCCTCCACCGCGCCGCAGATCCGCTACCCCGATTGCTACGGCATCGACATGTCGGAGTTGGGCAAGTTCATCGCTTTTAAGGCCACCGTCGAATTGATTAAAGAAGATGGTAGCGCTGATCTTATGCAAGATGTCTATCAGGACTGTCTCGCCCAAGCAAACTTGCCCGCTTGCGATATGGTCAACCATGTCAAGCGTCTCTATGACCGCTACACCAGTGAGCAAATCTCTGCCAAAATCGCCGAGCTCGTCTATCCGAAGAACGTGCCTTGGAAGGGGGAATTAGAGATCGTCTTCCTCCCCGTCGAAAAAATGCACGAGGCGATCCCCACCCATAATGGCGACTGGTATTTTACTGGCAACTACCCGACCGCCGGCGGCTATTCGACCCTCAATCGAGCCTTCATCAACTATTATGAGAATAAAGCGGGGCGTGCTTACTAGGTGTCTCCTTCGGAGACAGTGGTGAGTGGGGAGTGGGGAGTGGTGAGTGGGGAGTGGGGAGTGGGGAGTGGGGAGTGGGAAGTGGGAAGTGGGGAGTGGGGAGTGGGGAGACCTTTGATGGCGGCATGGCGGCTGAAGCCGCCTCTACGATTGTTTTATCTGTGTTCGAACCACCGGGAATGTCCTCCCACTTACTCACTAATCGCAGCGATTACCTCGTCGATGGACTCCGCGCCTTTGATCTGATTGCGTAGGCGTTCGGTGCGACAGTTTTTGGCAATTTCTGCGAGTGTCGCGAGGTGGCCTTCGCTGTCACCCTTCGGGCTGATGATGAAAAAGACGAAATCAATTGCTTCGTCCTGTCCGGGGATGGTCAAGCCATGCTTGAGATTGGCTACAAAGCAGATGCGATAGTCGAGGTCTCCACAATAGACGTGTGGTATGGCGACACCATGCCCGAGGAAGGCGGGGAAGATACGGCCTTGTTCATTCAGGTCTTCGAGCACTTGATTTTGCAATATCGTGGGCACATGCGCGGTCGCCGCATAAGCGAGTTGCGCGTAGAGGCTTTCGATGCTCTCACACTCTAGGTGGAGGAAGCCACCGCTATAGAGCGCACGCAGGAGGAAGCCCTCTGCCCGGCGCAGGCAGATGACTTCGTCCTCCGGTTTGACCAGCTCTTTGAGGCTCGCATCTTGTGCGATTGCTTTGAGCTGCTTACCGCGGCGGATGAAGAGGGGGTGCCAGTCTCCCGAGGCCAGGCTTTTGCCTTCTTCCCAGAGCACAGTTTCAAAGCTACTTTCACCCTGTAAGAGCTCGCTGCCGATCACGGCAGGGCGTGAGAGGTCGCCGAATACGGATTGGCCGGTCAATTGGTCTTCCTCGGTCGGGCTATCGAGCGGAATCCAGCCAAAGACGCTCTCACTATTGAGTTCCTCCGCCCAGCGCTGCATCAGAAGTTGATTCAGCTCGACATTATCGGTGAGTGCCAGCACATAACCGGCACCGAAGAGTGCCTGTTCGTTTTCGTAGAGTTTCTCCGCCTCCATGCCGTCACGATGGAGGGCAGGCAGGCCTTCTTTCTTGGCCAAGGCGATGTTGCGGGCATTGGTGTCGAGCAGGAGGACGTGTTGTTCATCCTTACGCATTAGCTTGCGAGCCAACTCACGGCCAAAGTGGTGTGCGCCGATGATCACCCAATCGTTGGGAGCGGGACGTTGCAGGCCGAGAATTTTTGCAAAGATCCCCGCGGAGAGACCCTGGATCAGCACGGTCGCGCAGATCACCGAATAAACGAAAGATTCCAACAGCGCAGGGTCACCGACCGGATTCTCTTTCGAGCTCAAACTTAAGGCAAAGAGCGAGGCCATAGACGCCGCGACTACGCCGCGCGGCGCCACCCAGCTGAGGAGTGCCTTTTCGCGGATATTTAAGGGCGTGCCCCAGGACGAGGCAGCGATGCTGATCGGGCGGATGAGTAGGATGACCGAGAAGAGTACCCAGCCGCCACCCATCTCGAAGAAGTCGATGAATTGTTGCAGCTCCAATCGGGCGACGAGTAACAAAAAAAGCATTCCGATGAGCAGATCCACGATCTCCGCTTTGAAGGCCTTGATTTCTCGGAGCTGCCGTGGCTTTTTGATGCCTACGATCATTCCTGCGACTGTGACTGAGAGTAGCCCAGCTTCCGGTTTGATCAGCTCCGTTGCGCCAAAAATGAGCATCGCGCCGGCCAGTGCAAAAGCGTTGACCATATTATCCGGTATCCAGTTTTTACGCATCATCCAATAGATGAGGTAGCCGCCTACGCCCCCGATGACTGCACCGCCGATAATACGGATAAGGAAGTTGGGCAGAGCCACTGCACCGCCGCCCTCGACCACCCATTCGAAACAAAGAATTGCCGTGAATACGCCGATCGTATCGATCAAGACACCCTCCCAGTGCAGAATGCTACCGAGTTTTTGCTGCACCCGTATCCTACGCAGCAGCGGCACGATGACAGTTGGCCCTGTAACGATGATGAGACTCCCCATCAGCAGAGCAAAGGACGGCGAAGTATCAAAGACGATGTAGGCCGTGAGCCCCGAGCCGAGCCATGTGATCAAGACGCCGACCGTGAGTAGTCGCTTAATGACTGTCGATGTCTGTTTGAACTCTTTGAGGTCAAGTGTCAGAGCCCCCTCGAAAAGAATGAGCCCGACCGCGAGCGAGACCACCATTGGCAGAAAGTTGCCAAGCGCATTCGGATGCAGCACGTCCAGCCCCTCGGGCCCCAGCGCAAAGCCTCCGAGCAGTAACAAGACGATTGTCGGTAGGTGCAGCCGGCGGGAGAGAATGGTCAGCAGGCAGCCCCCACCAACGGCGAAACAAAGTGCCCAGAGGGCGTCTTGCGTGCCGCCCACGGCCAGAATAGGCGTGTAACTCATAGGTCTAGTTTATGGCACATGCCGAGGGCGGGGGAGACTTCGCTGGCCTTACCGATCACCTGCGCCGGAACGCCGGCGACGCTGGTGTGAGGAGGGACGTCTTTAAGTACCACGCTGCCGGCACCGACTTTAGCGCCTTCACCGATTTCAACATTACCGAGGATTTTGGCGCCCGCTCCAAGGAGTACGCCGGAGCGTACTTTCGGGTGGCGGTCGCCGCGATCTTTACCCGTGCCTCCCAGTGTAACTGCATGGAGGATCGAGACATTACTCTCGACCACAGCCGTCTCACCGGCCACGAAGCCGGTGGCGTGGTCGAGCAAAATACCGCAGCCGATTCTGGCTGCCGGATGAATGTCCACTGCAAACGTTTCCGAGATCAAGCTCTGCAGGTAGAGGGCAAACTCGGTGCGCCCCTGATTCCAGAGGTAGTGTGCTACGCGGTAGCAGACCAGCGATTGCAAGCCCTTGAAGTAGAGTAAGGGTGTCAGCACGTCTGGGCACGCAGGGTCGCGTTCCTTAACTGCGATCATGTCACGGGCCACCTCTTGCAAGATCATCGGGTGGTGGAGGAAGGCGTCCATAAAGGTTTCGTGAAGCACCTCGATAGAAGTGGCGTGATTGACGAGTTTACGGGTCAAGCGGTAGGTGAGGCATTCTGCGAAATTCTCACGATCCAACACGGTTTCGTTAATCAAAGTCTTTAAAGCGGGCTCGCGTGCCACTATTTCGTTGGCTCGAAGCCGAATCTCGCTCCAGTGAGCGTCTAGGTCGATGGGTTGCATGCGAGTGTAATTATCTGGATGCACAATAAATGCCAATCAAAAGAACGAAAACTCGATTCGCTTTCTAGTTGATTCCGGCAAAGCGCGCCGCAAGTTATGGTTATTTCACCGAACAGGAACTGATTCTATTATGGCTACAGGACTTCTATTTTCCGGACAGGGTGCGCAAACCGTAGGGATGGGGTGCTCGCTTTATAAGAACTCGGAGACCGCGAAAGCGCTCTATGACGAAGCCAACGAGGTGCTCGGTTGGGATTTGAAGTCGATCTGCTTCAACGGTCCCGACGAGGCGCTGACCGAGACTAAGGTCTGCCAGCCGGCACTCTACGTGCAGGGCTACGCGATTTTCAGTATTTTGAAAGAGCGCGGCCTCTTGGGCGATCTGAAGGCCGCCTGTGGTCTCAGCCTCGGCGAGCTCACCGCGCTGGCCGCTGCTGGAGTCTATGATTTCGCCACTGGTCTGCGCCTTGTGGCTGAGCGCGGACGTCTCATGCAGCTCGCCTGTGATGCGACCAAGGGCGGCATGGCTGCCGTCATCGGGGGCACGCCCGATGAGGTGCAGCGCTTCTGTGACGAGTTCGGGATCGAGATTGCCAATTTGAATTGCCCGGGGCAAATCGTTATCTCTGGGGACAATGCCAAAGTTCTCGAAGCAGTCGCCGCCTCCAAGGGTCGTTTCAAGCTCTGCAAGCCGCTCAACGTGGCCGGCGCCTATCATAGCCGCCTGATGGCTTCGGCGCGCGATGCGTTTGCTGGTTTTGTTCAGAATTTTGATTTCAAAGTCCCTGAGATCACGGTCTACACCAACGTTACCGGTGGCCAGGTCTCTGAGCCACAAGCGATCAAAGATGCGCTGGTGAGCCAGGTGGTCTCCTCCGTCCGCTTCGAAGATAATCTTCGCCATATGGCCGCGGACAACGGTATCGACCTCTTCTACGAGTGCGGTCCTGGCAAGGTTCTCGCCGGTTTCGCCAAGCGTATCGACAGGGAACTCGTAGTTTCCCCCATGTCCGACTTCGAGGAGATCCCTTCCTAGCCGAATCGCATGCGCATCTACTTCATGGGTATCTGCGGCACGGCTATGGGCAATGCCGCGCTCCTTGTCAAAGAACAGGGCCATGAAGTGTTGGGTTGCGACGCGGGCGTCTATCCGCCCATGTCGGATGTGCTGGCCGATGCCGGTATTGAGGTGCTTGAGGGCTTCGACGCTGACCGTCTCGCCGCACTCAGGCCGGATCAAGTCGTCGTCGGCAACGCTATGAGCCGAGGTAATCCAGAGGTGGAGTGGTTGCTTGATCAATCCAAGATCGCCTACATTTCGTTGCCCGAACTCTTCCATGGCACTGTGCTGCCCGGTCGACGCCCGGTCGTCATTACCGGCACACACGGCAAGACCACCACCTCAACACTCGCCGCCTATTTGCTCGACCAGACCGACGCGGAACCTGGCTGGCTCATCGGTGGCGTGCCCAACGATTTACCCGGCGGCGCGCAACTGGGAAAAGGGGCACCCTTTGTCATTGAAGGTGACGAGTATGACTCCGCCTTCTTCGACAAGCGCAGCAAGTTCATCCATTACCGCCCGCAGGTCGCCGTACTCAACAATCTGGAGTTCGACCACGCCGACATTTTTCGAGATCTCGAAGATGTGCAGCGCACCTTCCGCCACTTTTTACGCATCATCCCCGCCTCCGGCTACGCGCTGGTCAATGGGGACGATGCCAATATTACCGCGCTCTTGCCTGCGCCCTGGACCCAAGTCGTCCGCGTCGGCGTAGGGGAGGGAAACGACCTGATCATTCAAGGCTTTCAAGACGCGCCAAAAGGCTCTCAGTTTGAACTCGTTTGGAAAGGGCGCCCCTGGGCCCGGGTGACTTGGCCGATGCATGGCCTATTTAATGCGCGTAACGCGGCTATGGCCTCCCTTGCGGCCGCCCTGTCCAGCGGGTGCCACGACCCCGTCGATTTTGATCTCTCTGCCTTGTCGGCTTTTCGTGGTGTGCGCCGTCGCCAAGATGTGCTCCATGCAGACGACGCGGTCGTCGTGGTTGAAGACTTCGCTCACCATCCGACTGCCGTGGCGGGGGCGATCGAGGCGCTTCGTGCAGCCTATCCGGACCGTGCGATGACCGTTTGCTTTGAGCCGCGCAGTAATACCGCCGCGAGCTCTCGCTTCCATACTGAGTTTCAAGAAGCTCTCAGCCATGCAGATGCGGTCTGCTTTGGTGCGGTGCACCGCGCTGAACGTATGCGCCCGAGCGAGCGCTTGGATACGCAAGCTATGGCTGAGACATTGAGTGCTGCAGGTGTTCGTGCACTGGCCTTCGACGATAATTCCGAATTGAAGGCGCATCTGATTCGCGCATTAGCGAAGCCTCGGTGCGAGCTGATCGTTTTCTTGACTAATGGCTCATTTGATGGGCTTCCTCGCGCTCTAGCTCAAGAACTGAAAATTCTTCGCTAAAGTGCGATTTGGAGAGGAAAGGATCTTCTTCAGTTTTTTGGGAGCCGTCTGTGAACTGGTTCAGTAGTGTCGTATACATTTTTACGACATCGTGCTCCATTTGACTGATTTCCATTCGTCTTGGCGTTATGTCATGCGCGATGGCGATATGCCCCTGGAGCTCTCCGTTCTCGTCGAGAATGGGTGTCACTGAAATATCCACCCAATAGGCATATCCTTTTTTGTGATAGTTGAGAACCTCGGCTCGGAAGTTTTGCCCTTGCTGCAATGCATGCTGCATCGCTTCGGTTGTATGGGGGTCGGTACCTTTACCTTGCAGTAAAGTTCCTGGGTTTCGGCCAATGACTTCATTCACATTATAGCCACATAACTTTTTGAATGCACGGTTGGACCAGGTGATCCTCCCTTGTGAATCTGTGATTAAAACAGCATCCGAAAGATGATTTGCGGTTGCTTTGAAACCGGCGTTATCGAATCGCACTGCCATAGTAATAATGAGTTTAGGTGTGGAGCATTATTGCAGGAAGAACTTAAATCAATGTCTTCAGGTCACTGTCTTGCAACCGTAATACTAAATTAAAGGTCGGATATTAACTCACTATTCACGTTTGTTGTTCTTCGATTAGAACTACTTTTATCTACGTTAATTTTAGTAAGGGCTTTAACTATAAGGGCAGGTTTTCACCCGAACAAGCGATTCGTAAAGGCCCGAACCCTAGTAATGTAAAGACCTCTTTAAAGTATAGGGAGTTCACTTCGCTGGGTAAAATTCATGACGGGTGAGTGAGTCCAATGGCGGTGATCTTGACCAAAGGCTAGCTGATTGGAGAATTTTTTCTCGTATCGACTGTCATTTGAATTGGTAGCGCCTTGAGGGTGCATTTTAAGTCGGGGGTGTGGCTATCCAAGGTAAGCCACATAGCTATGTCCGCTCCCTTAGGTGCGGAGCTAGTTGCACACCCACTGACGATGAAGCATCTACAGAAAAGTTGCCCCGCATTCTTCATTTAGCCGGCAGATTGAGGGTCGTCCGCGTGGTCCGGGGTTGACAAGCCTGTCGCAGCTTATGTCAATCGCAGTTCATATGAGCGAAGCAAAGCCAGTCATTTTAACCTGTGCCCAACCCACTG
>Ga0115560_1002945_pt1 | contig 10810 bp, 9 predicted proteins | sample COGITO_mtgs_1105_5_FD_87278 | JGI IMG/M metagenome (GOLD analysis project Ga0115560, IMG submission 87278) | Pelagic marine microbial communities from North Sea - COGITO_mtgs_110509 | ecosystem: Environmental > Aquatic > Marine > Epipelagic | place: Germany:Helgoland, sampling site Kabeltonne... | reverse complement strand
GCTCTCATATGAGGGAATAATAAAACGTCTCGAATACTAGGGCTATCCGTTACTAGCATGACTAGTCTATCAATGCCTATGCCACATCCACCCGTTGGAGGTAAGCCGTACTCTAATGCCCTAATAAAATCGGCATCATAATACATCGCCTCCTCATCACCCGATTCTTTTGCCTCGACTTGTGCTTTGAATCGCACCGCTTGATCCTCGGCATCGTTTAGCTCAGAAAATCCATTTGCTATCTCACGCCCGGCAATAAATAATTCAAAGCGTTCAGTAATATCAGGGTTGGTATCGGACGCACGAGCGAGTGGCGACACTTCAATAGGATAGTCAATGATATAAGTTGGGTCCCATAAGTACTCCTCGGCTTCCTCTTCAAAAAGGGCGAGCTGATAAGCGCCAAGTCCTGCCTTACTAGGAAGCGTGTGTCCTTTTTTGTCGAGGGCATTCTTGACAAAATCAAGGTCTAATAAATCTGTCTCATTATATTTATCCGAATACTTTAGTATCGCCTCAACCATAGTGAGTCGATCAAAGGATTTTCCAAAATCGATCTCTTTTCCTTGGTAATTAACTTTTGTTGACCCAACAACTAGTTCAGCAACATACCTTATACACGATTCAGTAAATTCCATGAGCCAGTTGTATTCGGTATAAGCAGCATAAAATTCCATCATGGTAAATTCAGGGTTATGCCTTACACTTAAACCCTCATTTCTGAAATTACGGTTAATTTCAAATACCCTATCAAAACCCCCAACCACCAGTCTTTTAAGGTAGAGTTCGGGCGCAATCCTCAGGTACATTTCCATATCCAAAGCATTATGATGCGTCTTAAAAGGCCGAGCTGTTGCCCCGCCGGGTATGGGGTGCAACATAGGCGTTTCGACCTCTAAAAACTCATGCTCCTGCATAAACGTACGAATACCTGACATAATTTTACTGCGCTTTAAGAAAGTGTCGCGTGTATCCTCATTCACGATAAGATCGACATAGCGCTGTCGGTATTTCGTTTCCTGATCCGATAACCCGTGAAATTTTTCAGGTAAGGGTCTAATGGATTTAGTAAGCAAAATAATCTCTGTGACTTCTATAGTGAGCTCGTTGGTATTCGTTTTAAAAACCCTACCTTTTGCTCCCAAAATATCACCAAGATCCCACTTTTTAAAATGCGAATATAGCTCAGGGTTGGTTTCTGAGTTGATTAAATCCCGAGCGACGTAAAGCTGTATTTTTCCTTGTTTGTCCTGAATAGTTGCAAAACTGGCTTTACCCATCACGCGTTTTAACATCATTCGACCTGCAATAGATGCTATGACGCCTTTTTTTTCTAAGTCCTCTTTGATCTCGTTATCATATAAGTCATGCAGGTCTTGAGAATAATCCGCCGGTCTAAAATGATTAGGAAAGGCAACGCCTCTAGCTCTAATCTCTTGGAGCTTTGACCTTCGCTCCATAATAATGGCATTTTCGTCTTGAATCTCTGGTTCTTTTTTTTCGCTCAACTTATACCCCTTGCTTTAAACTTTCACTAATAAACATATCCAGATCACCATCTAATACGCCCTGTGTATTGCCCACTTCTAGGTTTGTTCTAAGATCTTTAATGCGTGATTGATCTAGCACATAACTCCTAATTTGATGACCCCATCCAATATCTGTTTTAGCATCTTCCATAGCCTGCTTTTCTTCGTTTCGTTTGCTAAGCTCAATAGCGTACAACTGTGCTTTCAACATATTCATCGCTTGTGCTTTATTGCGATGCTGTGATCGGTCATTTTGACATTGCACCACTGTATTGGTGGGTACATGCGTAATTCTAACAGCAGAATCCGTTTTATTGATATGCTGCCCTCCTGCCCCTGATGCTCTATATGTATCTATCCTTAAATCAGATGGATTGATGTCGATATCAATTGACTCATCAATCTCCGGATAAACATTCACGCCGGCAAAAGACGTATGTCGTCGACTTCCCGAGTCGAAAGGGGATTTCCTGACCAGTCGATGAATCCCAGACTCAGTTCTCAAGAAACCAAAGGCGTAATCACCAATAATTTTTAAGGTAGCTCCTTTGATACCCGCCACCTCCCCTTCTGTATATTCTAATACCTCGATCTTAAAATTTTTTCTTTCCGCGTATCGGGTATACATTCGAAAGAGCATGTTAGCCCAATCTTGCGCCTCCGTTCCGCCACTCCCTGACTGAAAGTCAACAAAACAATTGTTTGGATCCATTGGGTGAGAAAACATGCGCTTAAACTCGATATCATCGACAGACTTTTCCAGCTTTTCTGTATCACTCTTAATAGTCGTTAAGGTATTTAAGTCATTCTCCTCCACAGCCATATCAAACAGTTCTTGATTATCAGCTAAATCACTGATCAGGCTATCGGCTTGATGAACGATATCTTCAAGCACCTTCTTTTCTTTGCCAATTTTCTGGCTCAACGCCCTATCAGACCATGTTTTGGGATCTTCTTGCTGAATACTTAATAACTTAATAGTGCGCTTTTTTTCCTCTAGGTCAAAGAAACCCCCGCAGGGTATTAAATTTTTCGTTGACTCCAGCAATTAAATTTCTTAACTCTATAATCTCTTCATTCTCCATCCAGACTCAGCCTTTTTAAATTTTTTTATGAAGTACGTATGATCGTATTATACCCAAATATTTTAATGATATATGTGTCATTAAACTGTCATAATTTACCCATAAGATATCGTTTGTAACAAAAAATTTTAATCACTAAAAACTTAAGGAGTCACCCCATAATGAAAGAGTTAAACCTAGGCAAGCTTAGTGTTGCTGCAGTTGTAGCAGGTACATTCGCTTTCTCAAACTCAGCTACCGCTGCTGTAGATATTATCAAAATTGATGGATCAAGTACGGTGTATCCAATCACAGAAGCTGTTGCAGAAGAGTTTCAAATAGCAACAGGCATTAAGGTAACCGTAGGTGTTTCAGGAACTGGTGGTGGATTCAAGAAATTTTGTCGGGGTGATACAGTTATTTCAGGTGCTTCAAGACCAATTAAAGCCAAGGAAAGAAAAAAATGCGCTGAGGCTGGTATTGAGTTTATTGAGGTTCCGGTTGCTTATGATGCCCTTACAGTCGTAATTAATAAGTCCAATGATTGGGCAAAAGAAATGACCCCAGAAGAATTAAAAAAAATGTGGGAGCCTGCAGCTCAAGGAAAGATTATGAGCTGGAGTCAAGTAAGAGCCGGTTGGCCTGATACACCCCTTAAGCTATATGGCCCAGGTGCTGACTCAGGAACATTTGATTATTTTACCGAATCAATTATCAAGAAATCTAAAGCAATCCGTGGTGACTTTACTGCATCAGAAGATGATAACGTTTTAGTGCAAGGTGTTGCTGGCGACAAAGGTGGTATTGGTTACTTTGGCCTTGCTTACTTTGCAGAAAATAAAAATAAATTAGACGCGGTTGCAATAAAAAATGCAGCGGGTAAGTTTGTTCTACCTTCTCTTGAAACAACTATGAATGGTTCATATAACCCACTGGCAAGACCGTTGTTTATTTACCTAAACGCAACAAAAGCAGCATTCGATCCGAACGTTAAGAAGTTTATTGACTACTACTTAAAGTATGCTGGACAAATGGCACAAGAAGTAGGCTATATTCCTTTTAGCAAAGATGAATACAAAGCAATTGAGGATCATTACAAGGGCCTTAAGACCGGGACAGCATTTGAAAAACCAGCAATTGGTTTATCCGTGAAAGAAATGCTAGAGCTCTCAGCTGCTAATAAGTAGTAAAAAACTTTAATAAAAAGGTGACTTTATGTCACCTTTTTTTTGATTTATTTATAGCTATAATTATTGAAAAAACAGGTAATGTAAGTATGATGAAGTTTCTTTAAAATATTAATATCTTATTCATGTCAGAAACGACTATAAGCCCGCAGTTAGCCAAAAAATTCAGCAGAAATCTTATTGAACGACTCATTGAGTTTGGTCTTTTATGCTCAGCTGCATTTGCTGTGCTTATAACTGCAGCTATTGTTTTCGTTTTAGTGAGTGAGGCTATACCATTTTTTCAGCATGTATCCCTTTATGATTTTTTTACGGATACTGTGTGGACACCGAATTACTCTATTAAACATTATGGCATTCTAGCCTTAGTTTCTGGGACACTAACCACTACATTCATTGCTCTATTTGTGGCAATACCTTTAGGGACAATAACGGCTATTTATTTATCCGAATTTGCCAGCCATAAGGTTCGCGAAACAATTAAACCCATCCTAGAGTTATTGGTTGGCGTTCCCACCGTCGTATTTGGTTATTTTGCCCTTATGATGGTAACCCCGTTGTTACAAAAAATTTATCCAGATTTAACTACTTTTAATATGCTTGGGCCGGGTATTGTTATGGGTATTATGATTGTGCCCTACATTGCATCAGTTGCTGAAGATTCTATGCGGGCAGTGCCTATGGCTATGCGTGAAGGAGCCTACGCTATGGGTGCAACTAGATTCCAAACTGCTGTAAGAGTTATTACTCCTGCAGCTATATCGGGTATTGTGGCGGCCTATATTTTAGCAATAAGTCGAGCGGTTGGAGAAACAATGATTGTGGCCATTGCCGCTGGACAACAACCAAACTTTACCTTCAACCCAGTTGAGAGCGCAGCGACTATAACCTCATACATTGTGTCGGTAGCGCTGGGGGATCTAGAGCATGGAGGTATTGGCTATCAAAGTATCTTTGCTGCTGGCCTTACATTACTCTTGATGACACTTTCCTTTAATATTGTCGGCCACATGGCACGCAAAAAATTTGCGGAGAGGTATTAAGGATTAAAATGACAATAAAAACATCAAAAAAAACGGCGGTAGATGTTAATGCTATCAGGCGGCTTATTAAAAAACATAAAAAAAACGATCTTATGTTTGCAGCGCTAGGTATGTTTGTTATCGCATCGCTCACTATAACGCTAATCATTCTTTTTTTAGACTTAGTGCTTGATGGCTACCCAAAATTTACGTTAGATTTTTTTACTAACTTTCCATCAAGAAGGGCTGCAAGGGCAGGAATTTTATCAGCATGGGTTGGTTCGTCTCTAGTTTTGTTAGTTACCTTTTTCGTAGCAGTGCCTTTAGGTATAGCTGCAGGCATTTATTTGGAGGAGTATGCGAAAAAAAATTGGATCTCTGACATCATTGAAATCAACGTTTCTAATCTAGCCGGTGTTCCATCGATCATTTATGGCTTGCTGGCGCTTGGCTTATTTGTATACAGCTTTGGTCTTGGGCAAAGTATTTTGACAGCCGGCCTAACGCTCGCTTTGTTGATGCTTCCCATAGTAATAGTATCGACACGTGAGGCAATTAGAGCTATCCCAATTCATATAAGAGAGGCAGCCTATGCAGTAGGTGCAACCAAATGGCAAGTAGTGCTTCATCATGTGGTTCAATACTCATATGGCGGTATTTTAACTGGTGTGATTATTGGTATGGCAAGGGCTATAGGTGAGACTGCCCCAGTTATAACAATTGGTGCGTTAACTTTCATCGCCTTTCTCCCGCCTTCACCAGTCAGCATAGACCCACCTTTTTTAAATTTTGCATGGTTGAATGCTGGTTTTACAGTGCTTCCTATTCAAATGTTTAACTGGATATCAAGACCACAGCATGCTTTCCATATTAATGCCGCTGCTACAGGTGCTGTAATAATTATTCTGACAGCAATGATGAATGGTTTTGCAATTAAATTAAGATATAACGTTAGGAAAAAAATTAAATGGTAGCTAAAAATAAACATAACGAAATAGTTAAAGCTGAATCTAAGGATTTGAATTTCTTCTATGCAGACGGTACTCAGGCGCTCAAAAATGTTAGTTTGCCTGTATACGAAAATAAAATTACGGCACTGATCGGCCCATCCGGTTGTGGGAAATCTACTTTTTTACGTTGTTTTAATAGAATGCATGACCTTTATCCTGGCAATCGGTATGACGGGGAAATTACTCTTCATCCAGATAATACAAACATACTTGATAAAAAAGTTGATCCCATAGAGGTGAGGATGAGGATAAGTATGGTTTTCAAAAGCCCAATCCATTTCCTAAGTCTATATATGAAAACGTTGCGTATGGGCTTCGAGTTAGGGGAGAAACTAATGCAAGAGTGATCGATGAAAAAATTGAAGAAGCTCTTAAAGGAGCATCATTATGGGAGGAAGTAAAAGACCGCCTACAAGACCTGGCTTTTAACTTATCCGGCGGACAACAACAGCGCTTGTGTATTGCAAGGGCCTTGGCAACTGAACCCGAAATCATGTTATTTGACGAGCCTACATCTGCATTAGACCCGATCGCTACGGTCAATATTGAAGAATTAATGTCCGGCCTTAAAGACAAGCTATCAATTCTTATTGTTACTCACAATATGCAACAAGCCGCAAGAATTTCAGATTATACGGCTTACATGTATCTCGGTGAACTAGTGGAGCATGACAAAACCGATACAATTTTTACCAAGCCATCCAAAAAAGAGACCGAAGATTATATTACTGGGAAGTTTGGTTAATACTGTCTACTAGAAACTGAGCAGATTCAATTACTTTCTCAACGTCGGGGCCTTCAGTCATAACTCTAATTAAAGGTTGAGTTCCGGACTCTCTAATTAAGACACGCCCCTTCCCCTCCATCATCTCATTAGCCTGCTCAATAAGGGGTTTCACTTCGTCGCCATCAGCATTGAATTTTCCAATTGAAGTGATGTTGATGAGTTTCTGAGGATACATTGGAAAATTACTAAGCGCTTGACTTAATGACTCCTGGTTTGATTGAAGGAAAGCAATAAGTTGCAATGAAGAAATTATCCCATCCCCTGTAGAATGCTTATCAAGAAGAACAATATGACCAGAGTTTTCACCGCCAATAATCCATTTTTTCTCCCTAAGAGCTTCTGCTACATACTTATCACCCACCTTAGCTCTAATAAAAGGAATATTCATCTCTTTGCACTTTTCCTCCAGGGCAAGATTGGACATTAACGTTCCAACTAATCCGCCAGACATAATATTTTGTTGTAGATAAGACTTCAAAAGTAAGAATAAGATTTGGTCTCCGTCAATCAATCGACCTAACTCATCAACCATAATTAATCTGTCGCCATCACCATCAAACGCAATACCCAAATCTGCTTTAGCACTAAGCACAGCTTTTATTAAAAATTCAGGATGTATGGAACCTGCGTTCTCATTAATATTAAGCCCGTTAGGTTGGTTATTAATTATCTGTATATCGGCACCCAATCGACTAAAGATAGATGGGGCTACCTGGTAAGTTGCGCCATGGGCGCAATCGAGAATAATTTTTTTGCCAGCTAATGTAAAATGTTTTGGTAACGTGCTTAGGCAAAAGTCTTCATACCGATCTCTGGCATCATCGAGCCTTTTGGCTTTACCTAAACGGTGAGCAGGTACAACCTTTATATCAGACTCAACAATCTCTTCAATTTCTCTCTCTATACTTTGGGGTAACTTAGTTCCTTGATTAGAAAATAATTTAATGCCGTTATCATCATAAGGGTTATGTGATGCAGTGATAGAAACACCGATATCAGCATTTAAGGCTTTAGTAAGGAAAGCTATGGCGGGTGTTGGTAATGGGCCGGTAAGATAGACATCAACACCGGCTGCAGCAAAACCTGACTCTAAAGCTGACTCAAACATATAGCCAGAAATACGAGTGTCTTTGCCTATAACAACACTGGGATTCGTTTCAAGATCATGATGCCTAGTCAAAACAAGTCCTGCAGCATAGCCAATTTTTACAAAAAAATCTGGGGTTATTGGAAAAGACCCTGTTTTACCCCTAATACCGTCTGTGCCAAAAAATTGAGTCATAAATTTATATTATTTCTAGATAGTTAAGCATGTTTTTGGTTTCTTTAATGTTATGGACTCTAAGAACTTGTGCCCCATTTTTTGCGGCCAATGCAGCCAAAAATGCGCTAGTGTGAATGATATCATCCTTGTTTTCGCCGACAATATTTTTTACCATACTTTTTTTAGAGACTCCAATCAGTAAAGGCAGATTAAGCTTTAAAAATTGCTTCATATTTTTGTACAGCAGTATATTGTCTAATTGCGTTTTTCCAAAACCAAAACCTGGATCCAACAAAATTCTGTTTCTATTAATACCTTTTTTCTCACAAGCGCTCACCCTTGATGTTAAAAATTGTTCTACTTCGCTCACTACCGAATCATAAACAGGGTTTATCTGCATCATTTCCGGGGTACCTTGCATATGCATTAAACATACGTCAACAGAAGAGTTTGCAATAATATCGAGCGACCCCATTTCTTGAAGAGCCTTAATATCATTAATCATATTAACTCCTAGATCTATGGTTTTAGCCATAACTTCGGGCTTATACGTATCTATAGATATATAAATTTGTGAGAGCTTCCTAATTTCCTGAATAACGGGGAGAATTCTTTTTTCTTCTTCGTGTAATGAAATAGGGAGTGCTCCAGGCCGTGATGACTCACCACCTATATCGATCATATCTGCTCCGTCTTCAATCATTTGCAAAGCATGATCAATGGCAGCAGTTAATGTAATATGTTTTCCACCATCTGAAAACGAGTCGGGAGTGACATTTAAGATACCCATAATTAAGGGTGTTTTGTCTAATTGAGATAATCGCATTTAGAAAAAATTAAAAAGGGGCAGATGCCCCTTTCCTTAGTTTTTAGCCGCTGGTTGCGGAGTAATGGGGGTTGCTCCAGAACTTCCTCCAGAAGGTTTTTTTGGTGAATCAGATCCCTTTGATGGCTTGGAGGCCCTCATTTTCTTTCCTTGCATAATATCGTTAATCTGATCGCTATCAATTGTCTCAAACTCCAACAATGCTTTAGCCATAAGCTCAATTTTTTTCTTGTTTTTTTCAATCAACTTTCTAGCAACTCCGTACTGCTGATCAAGAATAGATTTAATTTCAGCATCAACTTTTTGTTGTGTTGCTTCAGAAATTGATTTTGACGACATAGACATGAACCCATCGTTGGTATCGTCAGAATAAACCATAGTTCCCATCTTGTCTGACATGCCATACTTGGTTACCATGTCTCTTGCAAGTTTCGTAGCTCGCTCAAAATCGTTGGCTGCCCCAGTAGACATTTGCTTCATAAAGACTTCTTCAGCAATTCTTCCACCAAACAGTATGGCTATTTCTTCCAGCATTTTTTCTTTAAAGCTGCTAAATCGGTCGAATTCAGGAAGCTGCCAGGTTAAGCCTAATGCCCACCCTCTAGGCATAATAGTCACTTTATGAACGGGATCAGCGTTAGGAAGAAGTTTTGCAACAACCGCATGGCCAGACTCGTGATATGCCGTGTTCCTTCTTTCCTCTTCACGCATAACCATTGACTTTCTTTCAGGGCCCATAAATATTTTGTCTTTAGCCTCCTCAAAGTCCTCCATGTCTACTGTTCGTTTATTGCGTCTTGCAGCAAACAAAGCTGCTTCATTAACCAAATTCGCTAAATCTGCACCAGAAAAACCGGGGGTACCGCGAGCAACAATATCTGCCTTTACGTCTGGATCGATAGGTACCTTTCTCATGTGTACCATAAGAATTTGCTCTCTACCTTTAATGTCTGGAAGAGATACCGCTACCTGTCTATCAAATCTTCCTGGTCTCAATAAAGCCTTGTCGAGAACATCCGCTCGGTTAGTTGCAGCAATAACTATGACTCCTGAGTTGGCCTCAAAACCATCTAACTCGACCAACAGCTGGTTAAGAGTTTGCTCTCTCTCATCATTACCACCGCCCATGCCAGAACCCCGATGACGTCCTACTGCATCAATTTCATCAATAAAAATAATGCAAGGTGAGCTTTTTTTTGCCTGCTCAAACATGTCGCGAACTCTTGCAGCGCCAACGCCAACGAACATCTCTACAAAATCTGAGCCAGAGATGCTATAAAAAGGAACTTTTGCCTCACCCGCAATAGCCCGAGCAAGCAAAGTTTTTCCTGTTCCTGGGGGGCCTACCATCAAAACTCCTCTTGGGATTCGGCCTCCTAACTTATGAAATTTAGTTGGGTCCTTAAGAAATTCGACGATCTCAGAAACTTCTTCTTTCGATTCATCACATCCAGCAACATCCGCGAACGTTGTTTTATTGTTAGTTTGGTCAAGTTGCCTCGCCTTACTTTTACCCATAGAGAAAGGTCCACCACCCTTTCCACCACCCTGCATTTGTTTCATAAAGAATATCCACACCCCAATCAACAGGATCATAGGGAACCATGAGATAAAGATACTCGCAAGAAAAGACTGCTGCTCCTTAGGCTTAGCATCTACGACAACATTATTTTTAAGTAAATCAGAAACAAGCCATGGGTCTGTAGGGGCGTAAGTGGTAAAGCGTTTTCCGTCTGCAGTTATACCAGTTAAATTCTGGCCATCGATTTCAACTCTAGCTATATTTCCCGACTTCACTTCTGACATAAATTGTGAGTAAACTAACTTGTTCTCAAATCGTGACGAACCAGAAAACTGATTAAAAATTGTCATCATAATCAGTCCTACAGCAATCCACATAGCTATACTTTTCAATGTATTATTGTTCAAATCTTCATCCTTGTTTTATTTATTTATTTATTACTTACTTAATCATAAACTACGGAACATCAAAAATAAAAATTAAATTTTATTCCTTCCAAATACAAAAATCTCCGAACTTCTGTCTCTTGATGATGCAGGCTTAAACGTTGTTACTTTTTCAAAATGCTTTCGTGTTTCGGCCACAAAACCATCAAATTC
>Ga0115560_1002944_pt1 | contig 10811 bp, 7 predicted proteins | sample COGITO_mtgs_1105_5_FD_87278 | JGI IMG/M metagenome (GOLD analysis project Ga0115560, IMG submission 87278) | Pelagic marine microbial communities from North Sea - COGITO_mtgs_110509 | ecosystem: Environmental > Aquatic > Marine > Epipelagic | place: Germany:Helgoland, sampling site Kabeltonne... | reverse complement strand
TTTATTGATAAAACATTCACAATAATCGCCGATGTTTTATTAAAGACTTTTCCTGCAAGTAAGCAGGAAAAACAAGCCTTTTTCTACTACCGAGAAGGTTTAGCCGCACAATCCGCAGGTGAATATGCAGAAGCTTTAGAAAATTATTATGAAGCCCTACAAATTGAAGAGGATCCATACGATCGCAGTTATATTCTTTATAATATTGGATTAGTTTATTCTAGTAATGGAGAGTATCTACGAGCCTTGGAATACTACCACCAAGCATTGGAATTAAATCTAAACTTACCCCAAGCATTAAATAACGTAGCTATAATTTATCATTACCAGGGTGTAAAAGCTAAAGAAAGTGATAACTTAGAAGTAGCTAAAACATTTTTTGACAAAGCAGGTAAATACTGGCAACAAGCCATCAAATTAACTCCAAATAACTATATAGAAGCTCAAAATTGGATCAAAACAACAGGTAGAATATAACTTTTAAAACAGAACATATTTGTTGATCATATATCGTGATAATAATAATCTATTTTATAGATTAAAAGATAAGAGAATTTTTTAAATATAAAAAATGATGTGAAATTAAGTCCTTAACGAATGCTTTTTGATATTAAAAATAAAAAGCATGAGGGGACTCGAACCCCTAATCATTAGATTCGGAATCTAATACTTTATCCTTTAAGCTACATGCTCTATATTAAAGTAGAAGTTTTCGTATAGGAGAGGAAGGGATTCGAACCCTCGGTATATAGAAAGATATACAACAGATTAGCAATCTACCGCTTTCGACCACTCAGCCACCTCTCCTAACTATTAAAACATTCTATCAGTTATCTCTAATAATTTTAAATTGATTAATGTTCCGCAGTCTATTGTCGATTTGTTTTATTAATCTTAAATTTAGCAAATTTTGTTTTTTAATGCAATATTTTCTCACTTTTGTCTGTTTAATTTTCTTATTCGTCAGCTAAAATTCTTAATAGTTTATCAAATAAACACCAAATTCTTTTTTTGGTCGTTACATTCACTTTCTACAAGAAAAATTTGTGTCACAAATATAAAATCTTTGATTCTCAACTTTCGCATCACGATTAATCAAAAATCTAGAATTAAGCTTCTTTATATATACATATATATATTAAAACTGTGGACATTTTCGAGCCAAATTTTAAAAATTCCATAAAATATCAGCTAAAATCGTGTAGTTAATTTTTATAACATTAGATGCTTCGTAACAGAATCATAATTTATTAAAAATATAACGTAATTCTAGTTTAGAAGTTACCCAACAAACTTTAAATTTTTTATATTTAACTTTATTAAGTTAAATACGAATATCAATCAATAAATATTTATAATATTAGTTTTTTATAACCAGGTTTTATGATAGTATTTTTGATACTGATTATAAAATACAAGAACTATGCTTACAAATACACAAGTTTTTTTAGCTTTATCAATTGCTCTAGTAACATCACTTTTATCTATCAGACTTGGATTAGCTCTATATGAATAATTTAAGCAAATATGAATACGAGAAATGGATATGTTCAAGATATTGAAATAAATTCTCAAGTTATAAAAAATTACGTAAAGAAGACAAATATGAATAAGAAGATTACACTACCTATATTTCCTTTTACTGCAATAGTAGGACAAGAAGAAATGAAACTTGCTTTACAGTTGAATGTTATCGACCCTAAAATTGGAGGGGTTATGATCATGGGTGACCGTGGCACAGGGAAATCTACGACAATTCGTGCTATTGCAGATTTATTACCTGAAATTGAAATAGTAAAGGATGACCCGTTTAACTCACATCCCACAGACTATGAATTGATGAATTCGGATGTACTTACAAAAATACAAAATGGAGAAGCTTTAGAAATAGGCAAAATAGACTTACCCATGATCGATTTGCCATTAGGTGCAACAGAAGATCGTGTATGTGGTACAATCGATATTGAAAAAGCATTAACTGAAGGTGTCAAAGCTTTTGAACCGGGATTATTAGCAAAGGCTAACCGAGGTATTCTTTATGTTGATGAAGTAAATTTACTTGATGATCACCTAGTAGACATATTACTAGATTCGGCAGCATCTGGATGGAACACAGTTGAGCGAGAAGGGATATCAATCCGTCATCCGGCCCGTTTTGTACTTGTAGGTTCAGGAAACCCCGAAGAAGGGGAATTAAGACCACAATTATTAGATCGATTCGGAATGCATGCTGAAATAAGAACGGTGCGTGACCCTATCCTAAGAGTTCAAATCGTCGAAGAACGAACTTCTTTTGATTCTAACCCTGAAGCATGGATAAATAAATATCAAACAGAACAAGAACTGCTAGCGAAAGCAATTGTTGATGCTAAATCATTATTACCAGATGTAAATATTAATTATGACCTTCGTGTTAAAATTTCTGAAGTTTGTAGTGTCTTAAATGTAGATGGTTTACGTGGCGATATCGTAACAAATCGTGCTGCTAAGGCATATGCAGCTACACAAAAAAGAACTGAAGTTAGTATAGATGATATCGAAAAAGTGATCACTCTTTGTTTACGCCACCGATTAAGAAAAGATCCTTTAGAAACAATCGATTCAGGTGACAAGGTTAATCAAGTATTCTGTGAAATCTTTGATGTTTAAATTGATAGGCTTAGTAGGAATCGAACCTACATTAAAAACTTAGAAGGTTTTTGTCCTAATCCGTTAGACGATAAGCCTTTTGGACCTAGTTTAAATATGAAATAGTTATATTTCTTTATATTATTAAAATATAAAGAAATATAACTATAGTATCTACTTAAAATATTTAATTAATAAATATTTTAAAATATTTTACAAATTAGGTACATTCGCACTTGCTGATTGAAAAGTTATGTAGCTTTGTAATCCATTGACTTTTTCATTTAACTCGGTAAATTTCTCATTGCTGATGAGATTCTTTATATTAGAAACCATTTTTTCTGTCTCTGTTTGAACTTCTGGATTTAAATTAGCTGCAAGCTTTGTAGCTTGTTCACATGCAGAATTTGCGTTATGTACTAATTCAAATTGTTTACGACGTTTACGATCTTCTTTAGCATATACTTCAGCCTCTGAAACCATTCTTTCAATATCACTTTCTTCTAAGCGAGAGGAACCACTAACCGTAATTGATTGCTCAATCCCTGTATTTTTATCACGTGCACCTACACATAGAATTCCATCAAAATCCAAATCGAACGTAACTTGAATTCTTGGTTCACCTCGAAGTGCAGAACGAATACCTTCTAAATTAAACGAACCTAAACTTTTATTATCTTTCGCAAATTCACGCTCACCTTGAAGTACCTGAATTTCAACATTGGGTTGATAATCTGTAGCAGTTGAAAATATTTCAGAACGACGATTAGGAACAGTTGTATTACGTGGTATAATAGAAGTCATAAGTCCACCTAATGTTTCTACGCCTAATGAGAGAGGTGTAACGTCTAATAAAATAAGTTCTTTAATTTCACCAGAAATAACAGCTCCTTGTATAGCTGCACCAACGGCAACCACTTCATCTGGGTTAACGGTTTGATTAGATTCTTTACCGGTCAATGACTGAACAAGACTCTGAACGCTTGGAATACGAGTTGAACCACCTACTAATACAACTTGATCTAATTTATCCACACCTAATTCAACAGCACTTAAAGCTGTTTCAATAGGAGTTTTACATTTTTGCATTAAATCTTGACATAGAGATTCAAAAAATTCACGTGTAATAATTTCTTCAATATGCTTCGGCCCATCAGTACCAGCTGCCATGAATGGTAAATTAATTTTTGTTTCAGTCACTGTTGATAATTCAACTTTAGCTTTCTCTGCAGCATCAAGCAATCTTTGAACAGCTTGCTTATCATTTTTTAGATCAATACTTTCTTCTTTTAAGAACTTTTCAGTTAAATACTCAACTAACTTTTGATCAAAATTATCACCACCTAAGAAAGTATCACCAGATGTCGCTAATACTTCAAATATACCATCACCTACTTCTAAAACGGAAACATCCAATGTCCCGCCACCTAAATCAAAAACTAAAATAACTTCATTTTCTTTTTTATCTAGACCATATGCTAAAGAAGCAGCCGTAGGTTCATTTAGAATACGAACAATATCCAAACCAGCAATTTTACCCGCATCTTTAGTTGCTTGACGTTGTGAGTCATTAAAATAAGCAGGAACTGTAACAACAGCTTTTTCATTCTCTTGACCAGTATAGGTTGATGCCGCACTAGCTAATTTTCTCAAGACTTGTGAAGAAATCTCTTCTGGACTAAAAACTTTATTACCTAAATTTGGGCATTTAAACTTTATTGTTTCACCTTCTGTTATGATAGGGTAAGTGACATCTTTGGCACCTTCACTTAATTCTCGTGGGTTCGAACCAATAAATCGTTTTGCCGAATAGAATGTATTCTCTGCGTTAATTACGCTTTGTCGTTTAGCAATTTGACCTACTAAGAGTTCTTGTTTTTTAGTATACCCAACAACTGAAGGTGTAGTGCGCAGACCTTCAGAATTTGGAATTACAACAGGTTGCGTTCCTTCTATTAAAGCAATCACTGAATTTGTAGTACCTAAATCAATACCGACGACTTTATTCATCACTTAATATGCTAATTTATTAAATTACCTATAGATTAATACACATTCTCTAAGTGTCTAAATCATAAATGATTTTAACTAAAAAAAAAATAAAGGTAAGAAGCGACTAAATGATCATCATTAACGCGATCTAGATATTAAAATAGATGTGAATCTGTTAAGACTCGATTAATAATTTCACATAAATAACATTTCAGATACATATTTCCAGTCTCGTTAACATTTGTTAATGCGCACTGAATGTCGATCGAACAAATCTTTTAATAGAATTATCCTTTATCTTCAGAAACTTTGCAATAGAAGTTTTCATTTTTGATTAGTGCATAGTGGTCAAAAAATTCTGATAATTTCTCAATATCAGATAAGTTAGGGATAAATTAATTTTTTCCTACAATGTTGATAATAAACTTTAGTTTTTCTCAGATCAAGTAATCTTTGTTTCTTGTCATTTTTGATCAAAATTATCAGCGCCTAAATCAAAAACTAAAATACTTTATATTCTTTTTATCTAGATCATCGTCCTAAAGTGAGATAAAGAACCTCACTAGATTTTCAGTATTTTTAGTTCTCGTTGGACATTAAAATAAGTGACAGTTCTCAGATGACACGAGCTAATTCTTACGACGTGAAGAAATCTTTTCTACTAAAAATTCTATTGATTAAATTGAATATTTAAACTTTATTGTTTATTTCTATAATAATAATTAGTCATTTTTGCACACAATTCTTGTGAGTTTAACGAATAATTGTTTTTGATCATAACACGAATTAGCTTTGTGTAGCTTTGCGAATCTAAGCAAGATGTTTAATAATCGAAGGTCTAGTTGAGTTCATGAATTTACTCAACAGTTTTCGTAAGGCAATTCCGATTCTATTATCTAAACAATCGCGATTTATTCTGAAATTCTAATTTCTAAGATTATGATAGATACTAAACATCTGACTCTATTTGTGATTTTAACTAAAGAAAAAATAAATGAAGAACGATACATCTGACTGGACTTGAACCAGCGTATAACGGATTATGAGTCCGGTGCCTAACCACTCGGCCACAGATGCTAAAATGGAGCTGGTGGGAATCGAACCCACATGCAATTGTACTTTCTGAAGGATCATTCACAAGTTTAGCTTAATAAAGCTTTTAAAGAGCATAAGTAGAAAAACCTTGACTAAATTAAATATATGTATTAACTAGAGGGTATCGAATTTTTAATTATTTAGAATAGTAAAATTTCTAAAATAATAACAAATATTTAAGCGAATGCTAGTTTTGTTGGGAAAAAGAAGTTTTTAATAGCATTTATTGTATTAAAGTTTGACTTATTTCGAAAATCAACCGACTTGCACCGTAAGAAAAAAACAATTGTCGAAACCAGGGCAGCCCCACAATTACTTTCAAATTTTTGATAATAATGTTTAAAAAATAATGTTTAAAATAAACGACTTAGAAACCGAAGTATTACAATTATTAATATTAAGTTGGATCTGTTTTAATAATGTATCACATCCTAATAAAAAAGAGCAAGAAACAAGAATACAAGTTCTAGAATATCTTAATTCTTTATCGAAAGATAAAAGTAAATGTGATAAAAAGAAACTTCAACTAAAGCTTGTTTTTATGATATCCGAATCGAAAAGTAAAAAACAAATTTTAAGAGAAATTGAAAAATATAAATTATTCTATAACGCAAAAAACAAAATTTTCAACAAGCCCTTCAGTCTTAAAACAACAATAAAAGATTATTATAATTATCAGCAATATTTAGAGAGATTCGATTTCTTTTACAGAAGAAACCAAACTGTAAAAACTAACATGGAAATTAAAATAAAAGCGATTAAAAGTTTAGAAATTCTAAGCTATGTCTGTGCTAAACTAATAAAAGAGGACAAAGAATAAGTTTATTTTGCTTTGAAGAGTGGAAATTAATAATTAATCTTCTCGAAAAATCACGATATTTATTCGAAATGTTGTAATTTCAAAATTAAAAAAAGAAATCAATTAAATTATTAGATGAAATCTCTCTCACCACGATATCAAATATATCAACTATATCATAGTAAAGGTTTTTTGTATATGATTTAAATTTAAAAGGACAGATTCAGTGAATAACGTTTCCAAAATGTTGAGTAAAAAATTAATAACTAGGTTTTTAATTATTCTCTAATTTCTAAAAATCAAAAGATACAAAAGTTCAGATGATATTGAAAATTTAAATATTTTTAACTCAATAAATAACTTTTTTACTTTTTGTTGTATTACTGTTAATTTTCCACATAAAACGAAAAATTAAAATATCGAGAGAGAAATATTTACTTGCTCTGCCGAATTACCTCTCATCAAGTTTTTTTGTAAACCGACCATGTTAGTATTTCTCTATTTCCACATCTCTTTAGAAATGTTGTTTTTTCATGAGGATTCAAAACAGGCTGTTTTTTTATTATCGATGAATTTTTTGAGCGTTGCTAAAGCTGCGTTATTTGTCGTTCGATATACAACCATCTAACGTCATTTGTTCATAAGAATCGCATTCAATATTTTTCCAAGTATTCACAAGATTCATCATCAAACTCTTTGAGAGTCGAGTTGTTTCGTAAAGTAGTAACTTTTTGGCTTGACTTCCTGTTTATTATTATTATTTTGCAATAATGTGTCACGTGGACAAGCAGTTTCTTAATTTAGAGCTTCACGTATATTTTTGATCCATTACTATGTTATGAAATAATTCATCAATTTTAGATAAATAAATATTATTGCGAGACGCAAGAGAGTAGTGTACAAAAAAAGTCGTTTTGGAAAAAACAGAAATTAGAACGATTTCAGAATATTTTGTCTAAATATAAAGATATAGAACTTTGATTTTCGCCAGCTCGTTCCTTTGATTCAAGCATGAGGAACTCTCAATTTGATTTATTTGGACGTGAGAGTCTTATACTCAGCTTTTTTAAAAAGATAAACTTACCGGGAGATGCCTAGAACCAGATTCGAACTGGTGACACGAGGATCTTCAGTCCACTGCTCTACCAACTGAGCTATCCAGGCTAGATATCACTAAGATAGCAAATTTTGTTTTAAAATGCAATGCTTGCTTTGTTTAATTTTTTTACCTAGTTTATCCTTTGTGAGTAGATCTTTATTAAATAGTTTCATAAAATATTATCTTTTAAAATTACATTAAGTTACGAAAGAAAAGCCTATGTTTGAACGTTAAGAATGCGTCAAGCTAAAAATATTTTTGAGACTAATCCAACTCAAGGGATTACTAAGGAGAACTTGTACGTTATAGTTCCTTCGGACATTCTACAGAGTCGTATTTAAAGGGGTTAGTGGATGGTAATTAAATTGTCTTCTTTTGTTTAGATAAATTAAGTCTGTCAGAAACGCAATAAATTGACCTCTTGTATAAAATTTTAACCTTATGGTGAGACAGTTTATGATTCAAAGAGAGGTAAAACGCCAAAAACTTGTTGTAAAATATTCAAATAAAATAACCACACTTTTAAAATAACTTAAGCTTTCTAATAGTTTAAGTGATCTAATTTTTTGTACAAAAAAAATTACAGTGTTTACCTAACAATAGTGCGGAGATTCGTCTAAAAAACCGTTGCTGGATGACAGACAGGCGAAGCCTGGTTTCTATTTAATTACGATCCACTAACAACTTTAAATAGACGACTCTGTAGAATGTCCGAAGGAACTAACGTAACAAGTTCTCCTTAGTAATCCCTTGAGTTGGATTAGTCTCAAAAATACGTTAGCTTGACGTATTCTAGCGATCAACGATTCTTAACGCTTCGTGAATTGACAAACATAGTTTCTTTACAACTAATGTAATCTAGAAAAACAGATTCTACTTTGACAGTTAATTTATATTGCTGTTCCTCTAACTTAGCAATGGTAAGTAATTCATCTGCTGTATAATCAGAGAAATGAACATGAGAGCAATTCGTGTGTGTGTCATTATTTCATATTGGACCATCAATTATTAATATAATTAAACCGCGAAACATTCTCAAATTTTTATTTTAGTTAACTTTTTTGAGAATCTTTTGCGCGAAAGATCAACATCGAAAAGTAATTCACTGTGAACTGAATTATAGTTGTTTGTAAATCAGATTTATGATAAATCATTATCGAATTGTGAAATGTGTTGCTAAGATGCGAAAAGTAATCAGACGATCGCTTTTTCTCGATTTTTTATAAATTCTAATTTATCGCTTTCTATACAAACTTTGCACATAAGTCTCAAAATCATATACGTATTTTTTAAATTCATACGTTTTTAAATTCATTATATTTGAAGCTACACTATATTTAATTTGTATTTAATTTGTATTTAAATTTTTTTTTACTTCCTGTAAGTAGAGTAAATTAGAATAAGACAAAAATAAATAGCTCTTTTTCAACGAAACGTATTCTCCAATAAAAAAATTTCGCCAAAATTTATTATAGTAATTGATTTCACTTTTCTAAAATAGAAATCTTTAATATAGCGTGATATTGTATTTTGCTTTAAAGTAAGATTATTTCTAAAAATATTATAGCAAAACAAAAGGTATGGATGGTAATCTGACGACGAAAATAATTCGTTTTCATCCTCCTTGCGGGATCTCGTTATGCTCACTGATATTCTTTTACTGCTAAAATCTTTGCAAAACCAATTGTCACTCTCAGACACGTCTTTGAGCTTCGTTCCCCACTAAAATAAAGAACTCACTATAATGACGATTCACGAAAACAGCATTATGAGAAGTTAATAAAAAATGCCGACGAACATAAAAGTTTATTACTAGAAGCATATATGGAACTTGCAGAAAAGACAAACGTCAGATTGGAAGATATACAAGGTTTTTAAAAATTTTTCCACAGATTTTGCTAAATCCCCCAGTGATTTTTATAACGATGATGAAATTGAAACAGTAAAAAAATTATTGCTCGATTTAGAAATTAAATTAAATATTTTTGATCAAAGTAAAACTACTCAATGTGTATTTTGGTATATGTTATTCAATTTTATGCACAACAACTGTGAAATTAAATTAACAACCGCACGTCGGAAATTATTAGCAGAGAAACTGAGTAAAAAAGCCGATCCAGAAAGTCGTAATTTACAAAATGTGTTTCGCAGCTTGACTAATAGTGGTCTCTCGTGAAAAAATATAAAGATAAACACAATGTTACATATGGAATTCCATTAATCGTTGCTACAAAGTCATTTAATGAACAATATACAGGCTTAAATATGGATTCTCGATTTATTACATGATATACAAATTAATATATTAAAACGCATTTAAACAAGCCTGGGATGAAAATTGATAATCAAAAGATAAAGCGAAAAATCGCCGAACAAGTAACAGATGATTTAGTTGGAAAAATTTCGTATCACCAAGAAAATGTTAAATTAAAAGTTACATATGAATTAGAATGTAATTCTTCTTCAGGAGAAATAACATTTGGAAATTTAATTGACGTGATTGATATCAAAACAAATGAAGAATCTAATGATCACAAATATTAATTAATAAATATATTGCAAATGGAAATTCATTACAACCAAAGCAAATTAAATCATTAATACTAATGATTTTTACAAATTGAGTTTGCTCTACCAAACGGATCCTATAATCGCAAAAAAATTATTACGATCTACCAACAATCGGGAGGGTGACGTCTATTTGTGAATTTGTAGCAAATCAAGAATCTAATTAGTAATAATTTGTTTGACTGCTAGTTAAATAAATTATTTATTATTTTATGAAACCTAACAACCTCAGGACTAACTATTAATATATATATTTAACAAGTAAAAGAGTCATTACGATGAAAAAAATCGGCTAAAATTAGGTTTTGTCCTTATTTTATAAGCAAAAAAACATCTTTTAAACATTTTATAATTTGTAATATTTTTTACAACGACATAGAATATTGTAATATTTATTACATTGTTTTGTATTATTTTTTACAAAACTTAAATGTAAAAAATAATACAAAACAGCAAAATTAATAAAACTATATTATAATTTAAATAAATTTAATTTAATTATATTAAGTACTTAATTTAATTTAATTTTTAATTTAAATTTATTTAATCAAAAATGTTAAATTAGTTCATGCGTTTCAAAAAACCCCCTTATAAATAAAGGGTTTATTTATATTAATCAGCCTCTACTAT
>Ga0115560_1002942_pt1 | contig 10819 bp, 7 predicted proteins | sample COGITO_mtgs_1105_5_FD_87278 | JGI IMG/M metagenome (GOLD analysis project Ga0115560, IMG submission 87278) | Pelagic marine microbial communities from North Sea - COGITO_mtgs_110509 | ecosystem: Environmental > Aquatic > Marine > Epipelagic | place: Germany:Helgoland, sampling site Kabeltonne... | reverse complement strand
GGCCCTTTACCTAATGATGCAGATGTTTGTCCATCAAATCCCACAGAACGTATGAACCCAGAGGATACCCCTCCCATTTCAATTCCAGTACCAAGTGCATTGGAAATAAACATCGAACCACTTATAAGGTTTTTATCACCCCCTATATATGAGTTACCACCTTGAAATACAAATGGGGCAGTAATCGTCTCAGTTCTTGATATTTCACCGACTGAGTTTAGATATTGTATTTTTAATAATTTCGGGTCTTTTAAGTTTTCAGATGGAACTGGTACTTTTACACTAAATGACGCACTATATGGTACTGTAACTTCATTTAATAATTCAAACTCACCTGGTAATCCATCAGACTTAATTAAAACCTTTACCTTATCAACTACCCCTGCAATTGGGTCTACGTTCGATAATGTTATATTAGCAAAAGACCGTTCATTTTCAGTTACAACATTAGAACCACTTCTAACATATTGAATACTATAATTTGCAGATGCAATTTTTCCGTATGTGTGTGTTAACTCATCTCTATTATCAAATGATGTTGTATATTCATTTAATAATACTGCAGTTGTGTTGTTTATAAGTTTAGATATTGATGAACTGAAAAACGTATCACTAAGTGGGTTATCATATTTAGAAACTGGTGTTGCAGGTGTTCCGTAATTAGACAAAACAATTGATGCATTAATCATTTCATTATTGAAGACAGTCCCATCAGTTAATTGGACTATGGCTGTTTCACCTTTATATATGTAACTAGCATCTGTTCCGGTTTGGGATACTGATAACAATTCATTACCACTTTGAGGTTGATTTCTATATGATTCAATACTTTCTGAAATCTGTATTGTTGGTGTCTGCTTAGCTTTAAAAAGTACAGATGATGTATTTTTTCGGATTCTATCAACGTTTACAGTAGTCTGCCATCTAACATTGGGGTTTCCTTTAAATCTCTGAGGAACGGGTTCCCCATTATTACCTACATTGGATGTACCAACTAATGTTATTGTAGCTTCACCATTTGCAGTATTGTCGTCACCCTTATCGTGGTAAATCCAAATAGATATTGCTCTACTTTTATCTTCTTCTAAATAATCAGGAATTTCAAAGTATATTGGATTTCCACTTGAATCTCTAACGTCTACAAGAATCTGAGAACCTTCTACCAAATTAGTAGGATGTGCTGATATTCTTAATAGGTTCTTACCTTTCTGTAAAACTTCAGGTACATCAGACACTCTAAAGTACTTTGTAGATGTTGGTGATGTGTCATCAACATAAACTGATAATTTTGATAACTCTTCTCTTGCTACTTTTTTAAATGGTAATGACATTCACACTCCGTTGTTTTCTTTATTATAAATATCTAATAGATGAAAATCCATCAACTTTGGATATATCTATAATCTGGTCAACCATATCTCTAGTCTTATCTATATGTGATATCGTTACTATAAAATCAAATTGATTCTTTAGGTAATCAAATAATAAATATAAAGAATTAAAGTTATCACTATCTAACGAACCAAATCCTTCATCAATTGCTATAAAGTTTGGTCGTGGTAAGTTTGATACATTTGTTAATGCAGTTCTTATTGCTACTGATGATATAAACTTCTCCATACCACTCGTTAATTCTAATGGCCAGAACTCATCATCACCATATGCAATGTATGAGTTTATATTCTTACCATCGGTATTTAATAATATTTGGAAATCTACAAGTGGTTGTAATATGTTGTTTATCTCCACTTCTAACTTAGGTAGTACTTCTGAAATTAATTCGTATGGAATGCCATCCCTCTTTACAGATTTTAAATAATACTCATACCCTTCATATTTACGTTCCATTTCACCCAATCTATTGATAGAGTCATTGACTGTTTTAATTGTATTTTCTGCTATCTTAACATCACCACTAACATCGATAATGGTTTCAGTTGTATCAAATACTAATTGTTCAATTTCTTTTAGATTGTGTTTGTGCTTATCAATTTCGATTTGTATCTTTGCATTATGCTCTACTGATTCTTTTTGTTCAATTGATTTTTGAATATCAGAATCTACCTTATCAATTCTGTTTTGAAGTTCGGTGAGTTCTAAGTTACAAGATTTTGTTTGTAATTCAACCTTTTCTATTTGGTTAGTGTAATTATCTATTTCAGATTTTAAGGTTTGAATTTCTGCTAGTATTGATGTAACATCATATTTTGCTTTGTTCATAGATGCTTCATCGTATTCACCAGAACGTGTCAATCTTATAAGTGAGGATTCTTTTATTTCCTTTTCCAATGATTGTGCCTGTTGTGCGAATGGTGTATTCTTATTCTTTACACAATGTTCACATCCATCATCAAAGGTAAGGGAGCCAATTCCATCTAAGTGTTTTTTCTTATGTTCAATCTCTCTATCTAAATCATCTATTTGTGATTGGATATCAATCATCATCTTTGAGTATGATTCATATTTTAAATGTTTTTCTTTTAAATCTACTAAATCATATCTATCAAATTCTGATTGAGATTTTTTTAGTTTAGATTCTAAATCAACTAAAGTATCTACATACTCATTACACTCAGTTGCCTTTGTGTTTGCACTTTCTTCTAACTCTTCTTTTAATTTTATAAGATTATCAGTATCAGTTACAGATGAATCTACTGAAATTAATTTACCCAATAATTCTTCAATACGGAGTCCAACCTTAATCCTACGTTCTTTGTATTCATCCAATAGGGTTTGTGTTTCAGATAATAGTTTTTTATTTTCTACTAAACTATCCTCTGCTTCAGATAATTTTTCAGTAAAGTTTTGATTCTTATAATCCTTTAATAAAGCACTTAATTCTCTAATCTCATCATTTGCTATTTGATACAATTCTTCAAATACGTTCATATCTAAGAATTGTGCAAGAAGTTCTTTCTTTTCTTTTTGAGATTTCTCAATGAACCCACCACTATTAGATTGATTAGACATTGCAGTAAGTGTGAAGTCTTCATATGACCCAACATATTGTCTAATTATAGAATTTGTTTCTCTTCTCTCTTCACCGTTTAGTGAGTGTTCAACACCATCAACAATACAATAAAAGTTTATATCAACTTTAACAGTACCTCGTTTGGGTGACTTCTTACCAACTCTTTCAATAAAGTAATCAACACCATTAATCTCAAAATTAAACTTACAATCAAATTTAGATTTAGAATAGTTAAGAACGTCTAATGCTTTGGAAGTACGAGAACACTTATCATATATACAAAATGAAAGTGCATCCCATAATGAAGACTTACCACTTGCATTGGATGCGAATATTCCATATGCACCTTTCATCTGAGTGAAGTCTATTACATTGTCTGCACCATACGAAAACATATTAGAGAACTCAAATGTCTTTGGTTTCCATATAGTATTTTTCATACCGACTGATGTTCCTAATTTTTGATTTATATCGTTATTGATATTTCTAACTACATCTAGATGGTCGTCACTTAAAACAAATCTGTCCGATAAGTAATCTTCAATAAGTTTATTCTGAAACCCAACGTCTCTTACGTTCTGTAATATAATATTAGAACCACCACTATAATCCTTTGTGTCAGTAATTACTTTTTGGATTGATACCTCTTGCACCTTTCTACCTACTCTAATTTTAGATAGTACTTTTTTAAGTTGGGATTGGGTCGTATCCTTCACTCTAACCCTCATACGAGGCTTATTTGGGATAGTTGGGTTACCAACTATGTTTCCACTCTCTACATCAACTGTAATGTATCCGTAATCATTGTGAATGGGAACAAACTCAGACTCTTTTGTTTGAACATCCCATACCAATATACCATGCTCTGGATATTTTGCTTCAGAGTGATTCTGCATTATAGTTGAACCACAATACTTAATTGTACCTTCTGAATTTAGCGATTGATTTGGAACGTGAATATCTCCTAATAAAACTAAATCATACCCATTAAACGAGTCTACGTTTACATTTTTGTTTTCAATTTCAAACCCATATTCAGTTTTCACCTTATCTACTGGTGCATGATATAGTGCAATTTTATAATCACCACTAACTTCTTCCGATGGGATGATTTCTTTTGATTCACCAAAGACTGATGAATGTGAGAATGATATACCACCCATTGACCACACACCATCGTTTTTTAGATAGTGTAAGTTTGTATGTTTTAATGCATTTACAATCGGCGAAAGTGCATCTAATCGAGATGGGTTATTTAAATTTGCATCGTGATTACCTGGTATTAATAACGTAGGTAACATATCTGCTAATTTTGTTAGAAACGTCTGAGTCATTTCGATAACCTCTGGCGTCATATCTGTTTTAGCATGAACTATATCACCACAAAGAACAATAACGCTATCATCGGTTTTAGTAGTTTTGATGTATTCATACAATCGCTCGAATACTTCTATATACTCTTTATGTCTTTTTAAATTTCTAATATGAACATCTGCAATGTGGTAAATCTTTTTGATTTTACCATCATACTTAATTCTTTTTGATTTTAGCATACGCCTAATAATTTATACTCCATTAACTTTTTTAAAGAAAGTAATTCGGTATTTTTAATTTTATTATTAATATTATTAAAACCCATATCTGATGGGTCTGATTCGTTTAGTTCAACAATGTGAACATTTACACCATTATTCATAAGAGTTTCTGCGAAACGTATAGCATTCTTAAACGCGTCTGAATCTAATGCAAGGTATACATTTTTCACCCCTTTATTTATTATTTTCTTCTGCAGTTCCGATTGTGGTGATTTACCAAACAATGGGATACTATTCATTCTAACTGCTATCGCATCAAATACTCCTTCACATATTACAATTGGTAAATCCCAATTAACAAACATCTCAAATCCTACCACATCTTTAGATACATCTGGATTCTTATGTTTAAATGTCATATCATAAAAACTTCTACCTACAAAATAATTTAACATTCCATTCTCATCATAAGATGGAACTATAATTTTATGTTTATATATTCCTTCCTCACAATACCCTATTTGGTACTTCAGTATCTCTGCAGACGATAGACCACGTCTATCTAAATAAGATAAAGCGTGTTTTCTTACGACTGATGTAGAATGTTTCCACAATGGAATGTATTCAGATGGGAGTTGAACTACCTTAGATTCTTCGGTAGTTGAATCTGTTTTGTATCTATACTTTCGTTTGAATATAGAGTTGTGTGCATCCCAAACCTCTTTAGATACTTTAAGTTTTCTGAAAAGAGAACGGATTGATTTACCTTTCTCATCGGATATCCAACAATGCCAAGGGTTATTTGCATCAGAGTTTAATTTTATATTTATCTCTAATTTGGGCTTATGGTGATTCGCAAATGGAGACCAAAACGCATAGTTGTCTCCACTTGTTTTTTTGGCTTTACCCAAAATAGATTCTAATAAAGAAAGCAGTTTCTCTTCCATATAACTACAAATATACAAAAAATATTTGGATTATCCAAAGAAATTTACTTTTTCTTTTTCATCTATCCACGATTGTGGTATTTCCTTACCAGCCCATTTGAACCCATGCTTCTCACACCATTGGGAATATGTAGTTTTAGACCCCTTATATATTTTACCATTTGGAGATTGTAATACGAACCGTAAATCCATATCAGGATTCTGTTCTTTTATTAGTAGATGTTTCTTTCTGTCCTCTGGAAGAAACCAACCTTTCGACTCGATGAAGATACCATTAGGTAATCTAAAATCGGGTCTGTAAGTGTGATTTGTTTGTGGTATGATGTACTTTACTTCGTGTTGTTCATATTCACCATCAATACCTTGTGATTTAAGTTGCTCATCTATACGAGTTTCTAATCCACTCTTATGTCCTTTAGACTTTTGGATGTGACTCCAATTACCTTTTGCCATATTTTATTTTTTAGTTTGAAAATAATAGTTCATTCCAGATGTGTTGTCCTCCCACTCATCCTCTGCATCTGCAGGGGGTAATGAGCCAGTAGTTGGTGTTCCAAATGGGCCATCTAAATCAAATCTAACTTTTACGGTAATATCTACATCATCTCTATTTTTAATTGCAGATGCTAATTTACCAACTGCCAATAAATCACCATTCGGGTTATATAATCCAATCGTTGTAAAATAAGGTTTGAAATCAGACCCAGTAACAAATGATTGTAAAAACTGACTATTTGGGTTTTGGCCTTCTTTCAATGAAGGATTTGATGATACATTAAATTCGTTTGAGCCTACTTCACATAATACAGATGTTTCATATAATAGTTTTGTAGACTTATATTTAGTAGTCCAACCAAAATCATCCCCATAGTCCCAACTACCACTTGCACCTGTCCATACATTTTTGTATATAGGCCGTGGGTCTGATACGACCATAAGTCCATGTTTATAAAATACTTCACCGACTACATTCGTTTGGTATGCTGAACCCGTAACATAATCGTTATTCGATAGTCCTTCAATTTGAGATTCAGTTAATCCTTTTTTATAAATTCTAACCTCATCCATAGAACCACTAAGTACACCGAGTCCGTTGGTGGAAAAATTATCAAAGCCATCTGATAGATGTCTTGCACCAAATAACATATCATCTGTGTTTGCTATTTGTGATTTTAAGTTTATTGATGATGATACTTCTTTTACACCATCAACCCATAATTCTAAAAGAGAGCCTGTTTTGTTAAATACAATATGGTGTTGATTTGCATCATTTATAGCAGTAGATGAGGTTACTTCTATGTTTCTCTTCCCATCTGATATTGTTGCAACAACTTTACCATTATCAGACGTATTTTGATTGTATACTTTTAAATCAAATGGAAATATTGGATTGTTTCTATTTCTATGTCTAAGTACATTTTTTAGTTTTTTATCTTGTCCATAATCTCTAAATGTTCCTGATTTGTTAACCAGCCAATTGTAATTTACAACATCATCAGATTGTGATGTTGGTAATACAGTCCATAGTGAGATTGCGTAATTGTTTATTTTAAAAAAATCTAATTGTTTGTTATGGTCTACTCTAATATAGGAATCAGACCCATTAAATGTTACTTTAGTTCCAGATGGTAATTCATTTAATCCAGTTGTATTAATACCTGGTGTATATGACAGCCCTTTACCATACGCATGGTGTTCGTACCCACTCCTATCTTCAATGATATTATCTAATGATGTTTTTCTGAATACCACTTCATCGTTAAATCCCCAATAACCTGCTAAATTTGAGAATAGTGCATATGAGCCGGTATCTAAATCTGAATCATATAAATGACCATGCTGTTCATTTAATTTAATATCTAATATGTTAATCTGGTCTGTATGAGAACCGGTATTACTATAATCAGTAATACCTATTGAGTGTGGTTTAATACCATCACCCATTCTATTATGTGGTACTGAGAAGATTGATGCAGTTGCATATAAGTCTCTTTCCATACCTGCTCTGTGTTTAAAGAACATTTGATTTAATCCAGACCATACAACTTTTTGATGTTTAACTTTTAAAAATTCAGTTGAGTTGGAGTTTGAATTATCAATCTGGTCAATTTCCCTATATGCAGGTAATCCTATAGATTCAGAAATATTAATTTTTTCTTTATAAAATGGCGATATACCCCTTAGTACAGATATAGAATTATAATCAGTTCTATAGTTGACGTTGGTTACAATCCACCTCTTATGGGTGTTATAAGGGTAGAGTTGAAATCCACCACCATTTATTGGTTTTAGTGCTTCTGCCATATATTAGTCCTTAGATTCTACTATAAATATAGATTTATAATTTATTAATACTAAGGTTTGGGTATAAACAAAAATTGCCGTAAATATAATAAACACTTACGGCAATTTAAATTATATATTGTTAGTTATTAAAAGTCTAATTTAACCTTAACTAATACTTCATTAGAAAATGATTTAAGAATTGGTTGTGATAACTTAGCAACTCCTAATAATTCTTGTGAACTATTGTACAATCCAACCGTTGTGATATATGATTTAGGATTGTTCGCAAATGTAGGTTGTCTGAATGCACCATTAGACCCAGTTGTAAATGATGGATTATTTGAAAAGTTATACTCAGCATTCTTAGCTCTTACGAAATAGAATGTTGATTGAACTTTCTCTTCGTTTCTTGCAGCGAACCCATTGGAATCGCTGATTGCAGCTGCTCCACTAATAGAGGTGAATAACTTAAATGCATTATCACCATTAATGTTTGAACCAGTAACTGTACCGAAGTTTACGGCTGTGTTCAATGTATCCGCATTTAGAATGATAACACCCTGCTCTGGAAATACTTGTCCATAATAAGTTTTAGGTGAATACACTCCATTAAGGATTGAGCCCGATACTAAGTTATACGTTCTACCAATTTGGGTTGCAGCTTGTTGAGTATCACCACTATCATCAATTAGTTCAATTACTGTGTTTGAAGCCGAAACCGCAATATTAGAACCTGTATTATAAATGTTTGGTCGTGACCCACTCAACTCTGCTAAAGTTAATTCAAAATTACCAGGGTCTAATCTATCTTTTATTCTAGCTCTGTTTATGTTGATTGCATAGATGTGTTCAGATGCAACATCATTAAAAGTAAATGTTCTTTGATTATCTGGAAGTAAGATTTGTGCATATTGTGAATAGATTGCATTAGATGGTGAATCTTCATTCTGACCCAATGAACCACTACCAGCATCGTGACCATACGTTACTGAGAATTGTGCTTCAGATGTTGATGTAGTAGATATCCCATCATAAATCTCATAATAATATTGCTTCTGAGTAGCTGATTGTGCTGATGATGTGTGGAATGATGTTAACGTTCCTACGTTACCACTCCATAAACCTCTCGTTACTTTTTCTACACCACCCTCTACAACATCACCTACTTTAAATGCTGTATAAACTCTTTTTGATGTATTGAACGAACCTGCTGGTAAAACTGCCATATCTATTTCCTTTTAAATTTTATCTTCTAGACACTAAATTGTGAATCCAATGAGTTACCTACTGCAATATCATCATTGTTAGTTACTGTTAATGTAATCTCAGAACGACCACCCGTTTCATTACCAATTATAAATAATTTTGTTGAAATATCAGTATTGTCTGCTAATATTTTTGAAGTAATTGTAAAGTCAGAATTTGTACTGATAGTAACACTTCGTCTATCTTCAGTAGCACCCACCATATCTTCGTTATTTGCAATTCCTGCACCATCACCTATAATAGTGGCTGCGTCTGAGTTAAGTAGTGTTACTGTGTATCCTAATGTTTCGTTACCACCATTAATAGTTGAAATTGTGACTGTTTGTCTCTTTCCACCTTCTGGTAATGTTACTGATGTTGGGTTTGTTTCTATGATAGGTATACGGATTGTATTTTTTGGTAAAGTTAAGAGTTTGTATCTCAATGAATAGTTCTCATCAGTCACTGCTTCTACGATTGGCATATTCTCTATGATTACACCATAGTAATCTGACCCTAGTGGATGTGCTGGATTCCATAGTTCATAATCAACTTCGTCATCTGCTAATGCAAATTGACTGATTGTAAAGAAATCTCTTCCTTTTGCTAATAACTCTCTACCTTTTTTGGTGAGAATAGCGTCTACCGTTATCGATGAATTGTCTAAGTATCCCATTTTACTTTACCTTTTTGTAATATTAATCACTAATAAATATGTAAATAAATTAAATTAAGTTATATTTTTTTAAGTTTACTTTCTGTATGATATGTAATCTTCTTCTGTGTTGTCTTTATTGAGGTCTCTCCGTAGTATTTCCAACCTATCATTTTTCATTTGCTCTTCCATTTCTTTTTTAGAATCAAATGGTTTGATGAGAATGTCACCTTGCTCAGTATAAGTGTTTATATCAAAATCAGATTCTTCACTTTCGACAATATCTCTATGTGGAACTATTGGTCTACCCATTCTAATTTCCATCTCTTCAAATTCTTTCATTTGTCTTTCAACTGGATTTAGTTTTGTAAGTTGTGTATTAATAGCAAGTTTCTGTTGTTGTTCTATAACTATTTCTTCTTCAAAAAAAGTTTGAACTTCCTTTTCGCTTATTTTATTTAATTTTAAATTACCTTCAGTTTCTTTACGTTTCTTTTCTTTTTGCAATCGAGTTAGTTTCTTCTTTTGCAATTGTGTCAATTTGGTTTTGTTTTGTTTCTTCTTTTGTTTTGTTTCTGTTTTTATACGTTCAGTATCACCATCATTTATATTTTTGTTTCCTACAAATTCTGGAAATTCAGTTTTAAGAAATACCTGAAAGTCAGATATCATTAATTGGATGTCCTCATCAAATAATAGTCTGCGTTCTTGTTCCTCAATTTCTGCATTATTGAAATCATCAATTCTACCATCACCCATCTTTCTTCGAGTTTCTTCTTCTAATAGTAAGCGTGCTTCGTCAGATTCGGATAATCTATTTTTATTTTTATCAAATACCTCTACGGTTGGAATCGGTGTGGATTGGGAAATAACTGCGTCCGAAACTTCTTGTATGGGTGTTGCATCTTCTGATTTTATAAATTTATTATCATCTATTAACTCACCAGTGTCAACAACAGTATCTAATGGTTTAATAATAGATTCCAAGTCTGAATCACTAATTGATGGTGACATTGGCGGTTGAGTCATAGGTCTACCTATCAACGTATTTAACTTTGATTTGATAACATCAAATATACTTTCGTTATCGACCTTACGATTACTGTTATTTTCTAATGGTTCTTCCATATCAATAAATATTAAACATCACCAAATGTTGGATTGTCTGATAATGGTGGTT
>Ga0115560_1002936_pt1 | contig 10844 bp, 8 predicted proteins | sample COGITO_mtgs_1105_5_FD_87278 | JGI IMG/M metagenome (GOLD analysis project Ga0115560, IMG submission 87278) | Pelagic marine microbial communities from North Sea - COGITO_mtgs_110509 | ecosystem: Environmental > Aquatic > Marine > Epipelagic | place: Germany:Helgoland, sampling site Kabeltonne... | reverse complement strand
TCGCATGTCTTCAATGCGCGAATTCGTGCAAGAGCCAATAAAAATAACGTCGGGTTTGATATCGGTAATCGACATTCCCGGTTCGAGCCCCATATAAAACAGTGCCCGCTCAAGGCCTTGACGAGCGGTGTCTGTCGCCATCTCCTCTAGCTTTGGCACCCGCCCCGATACGGCAGTGACCATTTCAGGGGATGTTCCCCATGTCACCTGTGGCTGAATCGTGGCCGCATCAAGACGAATCTCGCGGTCAAAGACCGCATCGGCGTCGCTGTGCAAGGTACGCCAGTAAATCTCAGCCTGATCCCAATGCGACTCCCCTGGTGCAAAAGGTGTTTGGGCGACATAACTGAGGGTTTTGTCGTCAAAGCCGACCAAGCCCACACGGGCTCCAGCTTCGATCGCCATGTTGCACAGCGTCATGCGCCCTTCCATGCTCAAGGCACGAATCGCAGAACCTGCAAACTCTATAGCAAACCCGGTTCCGCCTGCGGTTCCAATTGCGCCTACAACCGCTAGGGCAATATCCTTTCCAGTCACCCCGATGGACAATTCACCGTCGACGCTCACCCGGAAGTTCTTCATTTTGCGCTGTATGAGGCACCCCGTAGCCAGCGCATGCTCAACATCGGACGTGCCAATACCGTGTGCCAGCGCAGCCATCGCGCCATGAGTAGAGGTGTGAGAATCACCGCAGACAATTGTCATGCCAGGCAAGGTCGCACCCTGCTCTGGACCCATGACATGAACAATACCCTGACGCTCATCATTAAGCGGTATTTCGGGTATCTGGTATTCCGCACAATTATCATCAAGGGTTTGCAGTTGAATGCGAGATACCTGATCTTTGACCCCGGCAAGGCCTTGAGCCCGCTCACTGGCCTTAGTGGAGACATTATGATCAGGCACTGCAATGTTGGCACTGATTCTCCAGGGTTGGCGCCCCGCGAGCCTCAGCCCTTCAAAAGCTTGAGGTGATGTGACCTCGTGCAGTAATTGACGGTCGATGTAGATCAACGCCGTGCCATCATCACGGGTCTCTACCAAATGACTTTCCCACAGTTTGTCATATAAGGTTTTGCCCATGTGTCGTCTCCGGGATCAGCTATTTCTATGACGCGCCCTCGTCTTTTGAAGGCCATGACTTTCAGAAGTATGCCAAATTGGCTCTAAGGCCTTGACGCCCTGCACAGCAAACACGGCAGGACTGGGGCAGCCTCTAGGTCGAACCTCTAATTTTTGGCGAGCAAAGTATAACACCACAGTATTATTTTTAGGACTGAAAAGTGCACTACGGCAGCCGAATAATCACACTTCCAGTCAACCAGCACCCCGAAAATACGGCACCTCGAATTACCTTCGGTAGTATTTTTAGCCGTGCTAATACCGGTCGCTAAAAAAGCCTCGGCGGCAGGTGTAAATCAAGTGGCCACGTTCAGTCGCATAATCTCTCGGTAAGTACCACTCAGAAACTCTACATACCCGGGACGACGGGTTAAGTTAACGGGTGCTGAAAGCGCCAACAGTGATGTATATCTTTACGACGATTAAAATCTTCCGGGATGGTCTGACGGGTAATGTCTTCGGTGCGATAACGCTGCTTCAATTCTTCTGCCAGCTCAAAACGGCGATGGTTGTTCGAAAAATACAGCGTTCCATTTGAGCTGAGCACGGACATTGCCGCATCCACCAGCGTAATTTGGTCCCGAACAATATCCAGTGTATTTTCAGTAGCCTTCGAATTAGAGAACGAGGGAGGGTCTAGCAGCACCAGATCAAACTTCCGATCACAGCCTTCCAGCCAGGTCATACAATCGGCCCGAACCGCGCGGTGCTGCCGGGCTGACATGCCGTTTAGCGCCAGATTATCTTCAAACCATTTGAGATAGGTGTTTGATAAATCGACACTGGTCGACGTCGCTGCCCCCCCGAGTGCAGCATGAATGGTCGCGGCGCCGGTATAACAGAAAAGGTTCAGAAAATGTTTGCCTGCGGCCTCTTTCTCTAGGGTTAGCCGCAGCGGCCGATGGTCTAGAAACAAGCCCGTATCTAAATAATCGTTTAGGTTGATCAGTAATCGAGCGGAGCCCTCGCGAACGGTAATCCGCTCACCCGTTTGATCGAGCTTGTTGTATTGATCGGCACCTCGCTGACGCTGACGACGCTTAGCAGCAATTGGCTGGTCTGCCGGCCACTCTAATACTTGCCGCACCGCTGCCAATGCCTCTTGAAATCGATGTTCTGCCGCCTCCTCATTGATCGTTTTTGGTGGCGCATACTCTGCCACGTGCGGGATACCTTCATAAACATCAATCGCGACCGCGTACTCGGGCATATCCGCATCGTACAGTCGGTAGCAAGACGTTTGGCTAGACTTGAGCCACGACTTGAGACGGCGTCTATTTTTAACCAGCCGATTAGCCAGCATAGTTGCACCCTCACTCAAAGGCTCTCGGCCCTCTTCGGTCGGGTTGACACCCCCCTCTGTTACCTTTTCTTTGTTGAGGTCCTGTGCAAGTCGGTTGCTAGAACCGAGATCAAACAGTAAAAGCTGGATATCAATGGAGCCGTTATTGAGTGCGTATTGCTTGTGACTGCGAAGACCAACCGCTCTCCCCAACTCATTATGGGCGGTCAAAATACCGGCTTTCCATCCCTGAAATTCCCGATGCATGACCTGACCTAGCTCGCGATACAGTAACTCCATCGTCGACAACTGCCCCAAACGTTCGCCCCAAGGCGGGTTGCAGATCAGCAGCCCTTCTGGCATCGACCGGTGGGTTGGTCTGGTAAGCGTATTGAGGGCTTTCGGGCGCACCCTGATCAAATCATCAAGCCCCAGTGCGGCTATGCTGGCTTCAGCACGCCTTACCGCACGGATGTCACCATCATAACCACGCAACTCGACTCCCTCGGGCGCGGCACGCAGACGGCTTCTACCGTCAGCCTCGATAGTCTGCCACTGGGATGAACTGTGCCCTAGCCACCCCTGAAACCCCCAACGCTTGCGATCAAGCCCTGGGGGTCTTCCCGTGGCCATCATGGCCGCCTCTATCAAAAACGTTCCAGAGCCACACATCGGATCGACTAACGGTTGACCTGCTTCCAAACACTCTGGCCAACCGCTTCGAATCAACACCGCAGCGGCGAGATTTTCCTTCAATGGCGCTTTGCCCGGCTCCGTGCGATAACCGCGCTGATGCAAACTTGTCCCTGAGAGGTCGATACCCACACTGACACGACCTCGATGCAGCCGGACGTGAATACGCAAATCGGGTACACGGGTGTCGACACTGGGTCGATCTAAACCTCGACTGCGAAACACATCAACGATCGCATCTTTACATCGTTGGGCGCCAAACTGGGTGTTCCTGATATCTTCTGAGCGCCCGGAGAAATCAATGGCAAGCGTACTGCTGGGGGATAAATGGTCACACCAGGGCAAATTAGCCATGCCGTCGTACAAGTCATCAGCACGACTGGCAGCAAATTCACTAAGCTGTAAGATGATGCGATTGGCTAAGCGGCTGTGAAGGCAGGCACGGTATCCAACGCCTAAACCCCCATTAAAAGTGACGCCGGCAACAGTCTCTCGAACATCAACCGCTCCCAGCTCTTTCATCTCCGGCACAAGGAGACTGCCTAGTCCCTTAGGGCTGGTGGCAAGAAAACGATACTGAGTCACAAACCACCCTGCTCTATAGCAATAATTTGGCCAAGAATACGTCGCCATTGTGAATACTGTTCATCGAGTGTGCCGCCAAGGCGCACTACATTCTCGCCTAGCTCCAAAACCGTGGGCGCAGTTTCATTATCGAAGCCGGTCGCCAGCTCAAACAAATCCTGCTCCTGAATACGGACTGAGCGATACGCCGAATAGACTTGCTGCATGGCAGCAAAACTGCCCTGCTTCGCCTTCAACTCCCGGCCTGAAGCACGCTCAGTATAGGCCTCAAGGTATTCTGCCTGCTCAAAACTTGACCGGCGCCACAAGCGATAGGTTGGCCCTAACTCGTCACCCAAATCGACATACTGCTCATCAACCGTATCAATAAAGAGCGCTTCCTGGTTACGTATACGTGCTATCCGCGCCATCATAGGATCAGAATCTGCGGGCAATCGATTGGGCTTGAGGCGGCCGTTTTCCTCAGCTAAGTAAGAAGAGAAAACCTCAGGTGCTAGCTCTTGTGCGTAGCGTAAATCTGCGACTCCCAGAAGCCTCGCGACATCTTGAGGCGCTAAACCAACTGCAGCCTCTCGCAACCGGTTGGCAATCGACACAAAGAGCGGTCTAAAAGGTTCGGTTGTGTTATCGAGATAGTCGGCAGCAGAAGTTTGGCTATGAAAGCGGGCATCGAGCCAGACGCGGTTAGTCGCGTCTACCGCCTTCACATCGACAACAAAGTGCCTTCCGTCAGAGTGAACGATCGCGCCGGATAATGTGAGGGCCGCAAAATGACTAGCTCCAGGCAAAACCCGCACCGCACCCCACTGCCCGGACTCAGTCAGGATATCGCGCAGATACGCTGCGGCAAGACGCGTTTCCACAGACCGCAACTTGTCACGGGCATCTCGCGCATCGGGGTTGCTTATACCCTCTTCAAAAACAACAACACCAACTTCCAATGGCAGGGGTTCAAGATCCATTCGTAGCGCAGTATTTACAATCGGTGCTGGCCAGTCAGCATCGCTTGCGGCATAGGCGGGTAAACCGGTGGTCGACTCCCGAGGGCTGCTGCAACCCAGCAGCGCCGTGCTGAGTGACAGTATTAGCAAGAGTGCCGCCAAGCTTGGGGACGTTGCCATCAGTTGGGCTTCTCCGTCGTGCAAACAGTTCCCTTACTGAGGGTTTGCGTACAGCGGTAGCCCGCCTTTGCCGGATCAAATCGGGAATAAACGCGATTGACGATAAAGGGCTCGCGCACGGTGGGTGAATAAACCGCGGTTTGCAGCACCAGGGAATCTGCAAATGCTGAGCGCGTCAATCGGTGACGCACCGACAAACCATCAGGGAGCCTAATATCGAAAAACAGTTGATGGCCATCCCATCCGCACTGCTCTTCACCGAAAGGCGTTTTTGTGACCGTTGGCGGGGGACGATCGGTTACGCAAATCAAGGCGAAACTGTTTTCCCGCTTTACCCTCACCGTATTGTCAGTCTGGATCACTTCTAACAATTCTGGCGCCGTGATAAGTTCCGCCATCTCTGCCAGCGCTAGTAACTCTCGGCCCGAGGACATGGGCGCCCCCGAATAAGTCTGGCCACGCTCAGCCGCTCTGGCTCGACGCTCCGCCTCTTGCTGTAATTGCCGAATAATGGTGTTGAAGCGGCGTTGAATATTGTCACTGCGCGCATAATCCACCTCCCAGTTTCCGGTCATATCAATCGGATCTGAAGGCGCATATCGGGCGGGCTTTGGCCCTTCGGCCTGACACCCGACCAAAAGCAGCAGCGCGGTTAAAATGAGACAGTTTTTCATGTTGCGCAGTGTAGCCTACCTCCAGCCGCCAAAATTCGAGGGTGTATGAATTGTCGTGAATTCAATGGAAATGCTCGCGTAATGGCAACCACAGCGCTTTTCTGAGGACACTCCGCCACCAAGCGCCACCGCGCTTGCTATCACGGGTCGCCTCAAAAACTGTCCAAAACTGCCGTATCGATGACTAGCCTGGACGTGCCGTGCCCCAAATATTGAAGCCCGCCACGCGGGGTGTCCCGGGTAAATACATTTGATCGACATCGTCCAAGCGAAAGCCGTTGCCACCAATAATCTCGACAATATTACGATTGAGGTTGCAGCCCCCAAACAGTCGCTTCCAAACGGGGTTCACCCTAGCCTGCCAACGTGCGACCTCGGCATCGGGCGCTTCACCATGTTCACAAAAAACAAGTTTCCCAGAGGGGCGTAGGACACGGCGAGCTTCTTTTACAGCCGCAGCAGGATCTGGAATCGTGCACAGTGAAAAAGTCAGGAGAACCGTATCAAAGCTCGCATCATCGGCGGGTATATCCTCAGCAGATCCCGCTTTGAATTCCACATCAAAAGGCACGGCACGAACTCGAGGCCTCGCCAGTCGCCAAGATTCCTCACAGGGATCAATGCCAACAACGCGCTCCACCTGGCTAGGATCGTAGTGCGGCAAATTATGACCGGCCCCTAGGCCGATCTCTAAAACACGTCCTTGGGCCTGGGGCACCACTTTCTGACGCTGACGGATAACGGGCTTGGTGCCACAAGCGCAGGTGACGAGCCGCGGTACAACATAACGACTATACAGTCCCATTAGGACAGCACCTCCGCCAAAAAGTCATCGAGGGCCCGATAAGCACGGCGGCTAGCGGTAGCACTGTAAACAGTGCCAAAGTCTGGATCGTTGGCTTCGGGGTTGGTAAATGCATGCAGGGTTTGCCCGTAAGCATGTAACTGCCAGTCACAGCCAGTGGCCGTCATCTCAGTGGTGAAAGCGAGCATTTGTTCGGGCGCAACCATGGGATCATCATAGCCATGCAATACCAAGACTTTAGCCTGAAGACTTGGGTCAGGCAGGTTATCGGCGGGTAGCAGTAAGCCATGGAGCGATACCACACCGGCTACATCTTGCCGGGAACGCGCCAGATCAAGAACACAGAGGCCACCAAAACAGAAGCCAATAGCTGCAACCGGTTCATCTGCTGACTCAGGCTGACTACGAACGGCATCTGCCGCTGCACCAATTCGAGCCTGCAGTATGGCTCGGTCTGACATCATGGGCGTCATCAACGCAGTGCACTCGGCCTTATCGGCGCCTATGGCTCCGCCACCGTACATATCAACGGCCAAACCCACATAACCCAAACCCGCGAGTCGCAGCGCTTGGTCACGTTCAAAATCCGTGCAGCCCGCCCAAGTCGGCGCTACTAGCACCGCAGGTCTTGGTCCCAGGCTATCATCCCACGCCATCGTGCTAATAAAAGTGACTCCCGCCGATTCATAGGTCACCTCACGGGTCTGTATCGTCATAGCTTGCTGCTCCTAAAGGTCATTAAAAGTACTGTATTTGACATCGTGCGCAGGTAAATCCACACCCCAACCCTGGTTTGAGTATACCTCCGGCGTCGCCCTTGCCATGAACGCGATAAAAACCGCCTTAGGACCCGCTTTGAACACTACGACTGCCCATATGCCAAAGGATCTATTACGCGCATTTCAGTCTCGACCCACATTTCTACTCTCGCCATTAATTCTATGGGAGACTCCCCTACTAAAGCGCCCATGGGTTCACCTATCGATACGTCAATGACGCCTGGAGTAAAGCGCCAACTTTTTCTCGGCCAACAACGGCCGGAAGCTACTGCGATCGGAATAATCTTTGCGCCAGTAGCCAGAGCCAAACGCGCCGCACCGTTTTTGTAGTCCCCCTGCTTTCCTCGGTGGGTTCGTGTGCCTTCGGGAAACATAATGACCCACTTGCCCTTATCCATAAGTTTCACGCCCAGATCAGCAACCTTGTTCCAAGCCTGGCCTCGAGCACTGCGATCGATATGCACCATATCAAGTCTAGCCATAGCCCATCCGAAAAAAGGCACCAAAAGCAGCTCCCGCTTAAATACATAAGCCAGAGGATGAGGCGTCATGCTAGGAATAAAAAACGTCTCCCAGGTAGACTGATGTTTAGGACAGAGAATGATTCGCTGGTTATCGTCAACGTCGGGCAAGTTCTCAAGCCCCACCACGCGGTATTTGACCCCGCCGATCCAGCGCACCGCAAAAATCGACGCGTAGAGGTAGGGCTGGGCAAACCACCACCACAAGCGATCGGCGCTAACGAAAAGGGAAAAAATGAGCAGCAGCGTACCCACAGGAATCACTGAGAGTGCAATCCATAAAAATGTCAGTAAGGATCTAATCATCCTCATATCTGCATCACCTTGTTGCCTGAATCACAGGCAGCCCACCTCACTCTCGAAAACACGGCATTTAACCAGAAAAACAGACCTCACGCGCAATCATTAACAACGCTATCGCATGATCTCTCGGTTAAGGGTCGCTATACTACACGGCGATGAAACGCGAAATTTACAAACATAAGGCCAACAAGGCTGATTTGCGCAACGACCTAGATAGAGATATCGAGAGCTTTTTGGCTAGGGGTGGGCGAATCATTAATGTTGAGACGGGCGAGACTGCACTGGAATCCAGCGCCGCTCCCCTTCGCACGCCAATTTTCAACGAACCGAGAACGTCGCGCACGCCACTAGATGAAGTCGTTGCCACATTAGATGAGCGACGTAAAATGCAATTGAAGCGCACACCAACACCCAAACGTGGCCGCAAGCCACTGCCTAGGAAGCGCGTAATATACGACGATTTTGGGGAGGCTGTGCGAACCGTCTGGTCTGAAGAATAAAGCGGCAGTGAACTGCTCGCTGACGATGGTCGTATGTTTTTGCTCATTCCGCAACGATCCAAGCCCTTCATGATTACACTCCACGAAGAGATCACGGTTGAGCGAGATATCAAAGACTGTTTCCGCTATGTCGCAGACTTCAGAACCGTTGCTGAATGGGACGCGACTGCCCTCAATGCCAAAAAGCGCACATCTGGCCCCATAGGTTTGGGCTCAAGATTTACCGTGCAGTGCGCAGTAGGGCCGGCAAAGGTGACGATTGAATACGAGATTACCGAATTCTACCCTTGGGCGTCGGTTGTTTTGGTGGGTAAAAGCCGCTTTTTTGAAGTCCGAGACGTCATTACTTTCACCGAAAGTGAGGCGCTGACCCACATCAGCTATACCGCAGAATTTAAATACCGCTTGGGCATTAGCACCTTTGAGCAACAGCTTGAATCAGGCATGCGCGCCATGGGTAGCGAGAGCCTGCAGGGACTAAAATCTGCCCTCGACAGTTTAAGCTCGCCACCAGGAATTTCTGACTGTACCGCCCGAGCAGATCGTTGGGTCGCCCCGGGTGTTGCCATGTTTTCAAAATGGGGATACCGCCGAAGTATCGCCCAGAGAAATCCAAACTCGCATTTTCTCGATGGTCGGCATGTTGTTTTAACAGGGGCCAATAGTGGTTTGGGCCTCGCCACCAGTGTTGCACTTGCAGAAGCAGGGGCCGATTTGACTCTTGTCATCCGCAACCCGGCAAAGCGTGATGAACTGCTTGAAACTTTGGAGGCAGAGACCGGAAGATCCGATATTACGGTCGAGATCGCCGACCTTTCACTCATGGCTGAGGTGAACGCATTGGCCGATCGACTACTGGCTAAAAATAAAGCCATTGATGTGCTTATCAACAACGCAGGGGCACTATTTAATGACTATGCGTTGACCAGCGAGGGATTAGAGCAGAGCTTTGCGCTGCTGCTAGCCAGCCCATCCCTACTCACCCGCAAGCTGCACCCTTTACTTGAAGGTCACAGCACACCTTCAAGAGTCATCAATGTCGTATCCGGGGGCATGTATACGGAAAAACTTGTCTGCGACCGGCTCATCATGACACCCCCCAAGTATCAGGGGGCACAGGCCTACGCACGAGCAAAGCGTGCCCTCACCGTGTTGAGTGAGTTGTGGGCAGCGCAGTGGCAAGAGGACCGTATTATTGTTAACGCTATGCATCCTGGCTGGGCAGACACCCCCGGGGTAGCCTCTGCCCTACCGACCTTTCGCAGTATTACCCGTCGAATTCTTCGCACTTCCGACGAAGGGGCCGATACCATTATCTGGCTTGCAAGAGCGAAGGAAGCCGGCGAGATTTCAGGCAAGCTTTTTCTGGACAGAGAGCCTCGCACGGCGTACTTACTCGCCAAAACAAAGGAATCTGCTGCCCAACGCGCCCAGCTCGAAAGCTTCATAGACGCACAAATCGACAACGCATCGGCACACTAACTTGGGCAAGGCGACACACCAAGCTGGCCAAGGGGTTGCAAGGTCACCATCCTTTCCAAAACCTTTGTTTAGAAAGCGATGCAGCCTGAGCTAGCGCTGGTCTGAACATGCATCTGCAGATAAGCTGTTTCGCTCCTATAGAACCCTGAGAGCTAACCATGGAATCACCGATCACCCCATTCCAACCTCACATTGAGGATACAGCCATTGCTGACCTTCAACAGCGGCTACAACTGACCCGCTACCCCGACGAGGAAACCGTAGAGGACTGGAGCCAAGGCACACCGCTGGCTTATGTGAGAGAACTGACCGATTACTGGGCTTCTCAGTACGATATGACGCGGGTCGCTGAGACCCTGAATCACTGGCCCAACTTCAAAACCGAAATCGAAGGTTTGAACATTCATTTTATTTATCAACGATCGCCCCACACCCAGGCAACGCCCTTGTTACTGACTCATGGCTGGCCTGGCTCAGTGCTGGAGTTTCGGCACGTCATTGATCGACTGAGCGACCCTACTAAATTTGGTGGTCGCGCTGAAAACGCCTTTCATGTCGTTGCTCCGGCCTTACCCGGCTACGGTTTTTCCGACAAACCTCGATCACCGGGAACCAGCGTACAAAAAATTGCTGACCTTTGGATCGCGCTAATGAAGCGATTAGGGCATGAATCATTTCTGGCCCATGGCGGTGACTGGGGCTCGTTGGTCACTCAGGCTATCGCTTTGGCACCAAACACAACCTGCGCCGGCATACACATCACCCTGCCCGTGGTTGCCCCAGACGCTGAAACACTGGAGACGCTGCTGCCCGAAGAAGTTACGGCGCTTGAAGCATTCAACTTTTATCAGGAATGGGATTCGGGATACTCGAAGCAGCAAAGCACCCGTCCACAAACATTGGGTTACGCTCTCGCCGACTCTCCCACAGGACAGATGGCGTGGATTATCGAAAAATATGCCCAGTGGTGCGATTGC
>Ga0115560_1002914_pt1 | contig 10912 bp, 10 predicted proteins | sample COGITO_mtgs_1105_5_FD_87278 | JGI IMG/M metagenome (GOLD analysis project Ga0115560, IMG submission 87278) | Pelagic marine microbial communities from North Sea - COGITO_mtgs_110509 | ecosystem: Environmental > Aquatic > Marine > Epipelagic | place: Germany:Helgoland, sampling site Kabeltonne... | reverse complement strand
TCATCAAAATCAGGCTGATTTTTGATAACCCCAACCGTCTCAAACCGCTCCATATCTAAATCTTCGTTATCGGTAAAAAACTCCTCAAAGTCTTTTTCCCCCGTGGTGTCACTCTTAAAGAAGTAACAGGGCCATTGTTTTTTGGCGATCAACTCTTCAGCTCTGTCTCGGGCTTCATCCTCGGACTCGCACTCATAAGGCTCAAAACCTTGCTGTCGAAGATAACGAACTGCAATTTCAGAGAAAGTAATCAGGTGTAACTTTTCACTGAGTTTTGGGAAGAAGATATCTCTATTTTCTCCAAGCAGACCAGACAGCAGACAAAGCTCACCCGACTCTTGCGGCGTTACGAAGTAACGTCGTACATCATTTGGAGCGGAGAATGGCTGTTTTTTTGTAAATCTTTGATTAAAACCATGAAGAAGCGAGCCATCTGAAAAAGCCACATTGGCAAAACGTGCCATCGAAATATTTTGGGTGAGACTCTCACGCATTAAAAACATTTCCATTATCCGCTTACTAGCACCCATCATATTAACTGGGTTAGCCGCTTTATCAGTTGATACACAAAAATACTTCTTGGAACCCATTTCTTTTGATAATCGCAAAGTCTTAACTGTATTGAATACGTTAACCATAATCATACGCATAAGCGTATAAGGATCTTTCTCACTTCTAACATGCTTTAGAGCTGACAAATTAAAAACATAATCATATGGACCCTCGTTCTTCATAAGAGCTTCGAATTCAATAGACCCGCAATCAAGCGCAAAAGTTTTAAAATCACCAGAGCCATAACCAACTGTACTTCGAAGATCACGAACAAGCTCAACCATGTTATTTTCAGATATATCAACCACATGGAGTATTGCTGGGTCTCTTTTAAATATCTCTCCCACAACAGCTTGTCCTATCGAACCCGCTCCACCAATTACAAGAAAGCGGGCTTTTGATACTAACGAAACTAGATCGTCATTATAGCTACTCAGATCCTTTTCAAATAACGCTTCATCACGGCCAATCAATGATAAATAATCCATAATAAATCCTAGTTTAAAACAATATTAAATCAAAAAAATAGACTTCACATCCTGGGACTAAAAGGAGGAGACCATTCCAACAATTCTCGAGAACGATCGACGTCTAGCTGAAGATCTGCCATTAAGCTGACAGCAGCTTTCCGCTTTCCTAAAATAGTAAAGATGCACCAAAGCAATTTCAGAGGCAACTTTACCGTCTTAGGTTTTTTACCAATAAGCTTACCCATTAACTCAACAATTTCTAACGTGGATAGGTCATGATCATCACTAACAAGAAATAACTCATTTTCCGCCCTTTGGTGCTCAATACACACTGTTATAAAGCTAACTATGTTTTCGATAGCTACCAAACTACGTTTATTATCAATTGAGCCAAATGGAAGCGGTATCCCATACTTAATAAATTTCTGTATCAGTCCAAAATTTCCAGGCGCATTTTTACCATATATGGCGGGAGAGCGAATGATGACTACGTCCAAAGTTGTACGTCTGGCTATTCCACGTAAGCCAATTTCAGCCTCCAACTTAGAGATGGCATATGGGGAATGGGGAGACGGAGAATCATTAGAACCATAGGGAATACCAGAGGTCACAGCTCCATTAACGCCTATCGAACTCAAAAATATGAACCGAGATACACCACATTCGGCTGCTTGCTCGGCTAGATTCAATGTGCCTTGCGTATTAGTCAACCTAAAAGCCGCAAGTGGATCAGCTATATTATCATTTAAAATATGTGCCCGACCAGCCAGATGCACGACCGTATCGCAACCGTCCAGGGCTTTTCTCCAATCAGTATTCGCGTCCAAACTTTCCACAATGATGTAGTCTTGACCTTTGATCGCTAGAGCTTTATCGCGAACCGAGCCTAAGTAATTATCACCCCTATTCCGCAGCGTCTGACAAAGAGCCTTTCCAACAAAACCATTAGAGCCAGTCACTAGAATTTTATTGTATTTTCTCTGATCCACTCAAGGCCTTTTAGTTTTAATAGCGGTAAGCGACGATCGAATCCCAAGCATACAATCTGATGATTCAATCCCGAAATTGGTTATAAGTTTATTTGAGTTTAGCTGAGACTGTGCAGGCCGTTTGGCCAGAGTGGGAAATTCTTTTGTAGTTATGGCTACAACATTAGGCTTACTCGCAATAACTTTAAGCTCCAAAGCTTCATCAAAAATAGCGCGAGAAAATTCAGCCCAAGACCAACAAACGTTACCCCCAAAATGATATAAACCTGAGTTTAACTCTTTTGATTTAACGCTTTCTAGAATAACAACAATGGCATTGGCTATATCTTGAGCATACGTGGGAGAGCCAATTTGATCTCCGACAATGCGCAGGTCACTAAGCTCAGCACCCAAACGCAACATGGTTTTAAGAAAATTATTTCCATATTCGCTGAATACCCAAGCCGTTCTTATAATTATATGCCTGCATCCTGAGGATTGAATTACTAATTCGCCCTTGAGCTTCGTATCGCCATAAACGCCTTGTGGATTAGTTTGATCATCCTCCTTATAAGGCATTATAGACGCACCATCAAACACATAATCTGTAGATATATGGACTAACCAACAAGCCAATTCATTGCAAGACGTGGCGATATTAGCGACCGCAAGATGATTAATAAGATCCGCCTTGTCCTGCTCTTGCTCAGCCTTATCGACTGCCGTGTAAGCTGTCGCATTAATGACTATATCGGGTGAAATCTGTTTAATTAGACTTTTAGTAGCGTCAAAGTCTGCAATATCAATCTGATCACGGGATGTGTATATAACATTATGATCTGTCTTTTCTAACTGATCATATAGACACCGCCCAAGCTGGCCGTTACAGCCTAAAACAAGTATTTTCATCGCTTCAGATCAGCCAGTCTGTCAGCACTAGCATCTTTATTAGACAAAATAGGATTATCTATAGGCCATGGAATATCTAAATCAGAATCGTTCCATAAGATACTGCCTTCGTCGGACGGATCATAGTAATCAGTACACTTATATTCAAAATCTGCAGTATCTGAGAGCACAACAAAACCGTGCGCAAAGCCTGGTGGTACCCACAGCTGAGTTTTGTTTTCCTCTGATAAAATCAACCCTTCCCATTGACCATAAGTTGGCGAACCATTTCGTATATCCACAGCCACATCATAAACCTGACCCCTCACTACTCTGACTAGCTTACCTTGAGGTTTAGTCTTCTGAAAGTGCAATCCTCGTAAAACACTCTTAGATGATCGCGAGTGATTGTCCTGAACAATCGGCAACGTAATACCAGCTTCACTGGTATATCTTTCAGCTTGGAATGTTTCCAAGAAAAATCCACGCTCATCACCAAACACTTTCGGCTCGATAATTACGCAGTCATCCAATTTTGTCTTAATCACATTCATTTGTAACCATCCGCAACGTTGACTAAATATTCGCCATAACTAGTTTTCTTTAGCTTATCTGCTTGCTTGAGGAGTAATTTCTTCGACAGCCAGCCCTTGTGAAAGGCAATCTCCTCTAGACAAGCAACTTTTAGCCCCTGACGATGCTCAATAGTTTGAATAAACTGTCCTGCCTCCATTAAGGAGTCATGGGTTCCCGTATCTAGCCAAGCAAAACCACGACCCAACAGCTCAACGTTAAGGTCTCCTCGGGCCTGATATGCTTTATTAATATCGGTAATTTCAAGTTCACCTCTATGCGAAGGTTTAATAGACTTAGCTATTTCTATGACATCATTATCATAGAAATATAGACCAGTTACAGCATAGTTTGATTTGGGCTTTAAAGGCTTTTCCTCAATAGAGATAACCTTGCCATTATTATCAAACTCTACAACACCAAAGCGCTCAGGGTCTTTAACATGATACCCAAAGATTGTTGCACCAGATTCCCTTGATGTGGCAGCTTTTAAATTATCAGAAAAGCTTTGCCCATAGAAAATGTTATCGCCAAGAACTAAAACAACATTGCTATTACCAATAAAGTCCTCTCCAATAACGAAGGCTTGAGCAAGGCCATCTGGACTAGGTTGCACTGCGTACTCGATCATCACGCCAAACTCTTCCCCATTACCTAGCAATCGTTTATAACTAGATATATCGTCAGGCGTGGAAATCAACAAGATCTCTCTGATGCCTGCGAGCATCAAAACAGAAATTGGATAATAGATCATTGGCTTATCATAGATCGGCAACAATTGCTTAGAAACACCCCTAGTGATTGGATGTAACCTTGTGCCAGATCCACCAGCCAAAACAATACCTTTGTAATTAGTAGTCATAACACCTCCCCTATCCTTTCCAATCTATAGGCGCCAGAAAGAACTCTCTCCCACCATTCTCGATTATCCAGATACCATTGGACCGTTTTTCTCAATCCGGACTCAAACGTCTCTTCAGGGACCCAGCCTAGCTCACGATCTATTTTTGAGGCATCAATTGCATAGCGGGCATCATGCCCTGGACGATCTTTAACAAATGTTATTAAATCTCTATACTTATCGACCCCAAAATGTTTTTTAGGTTCAAACTCTTCGAGCAGATCGCAAATAGTTTGAACCACTTCAAGATTGGTCTTTTCATTATGCCCACCAATATTGTACGTCTCACCAATACGACTATTAGTCATAACCTTTAATAACGCCTTCGCATGATCCTCTACAAATAACCAATCACGTATTTGTAACCCATCGCCATAGATAGGCAACGATTTACCATGAATTGCATTGAGAATCACATGTGGAATAAGTTTTTCGGGGAAATGATACGGGCCATAGTTATTTGAGCAATTTGTAATAACGATTGGCAAACCATAAGTCCGACCCCAGGCCCTAACAAGATGATCGGAACCGGCCTTTGACGCTGAATATGGAGAACTCGGGGCATAGGGAGTAGTTTCTACAAAAAGCCCGTCCGTAGAATCTAAGTCACCATAAACTTCATCCGTAGACACGTGGTGGAAACGAAAACACGTTCGCTTTTGACCACTCAAATTAGACCAATACTGCCTAGCCGCCTCCAATAAGACAGTCGTACCGACTATATTAGTCTGGATAAATTCTAAAGGAGAGTCAATAGATCTATCTACGTGTGATTCCGCTGCTAAATGCATAATTACGTCTGGCTGATGCTTTGACAAGGCCTGGCTCACCGCTTGAGTGTCACATATATCTATTCTCTCAAATGAATATCGAGAACTACAATCAATACCATTAAGTGAATCGAGATTTCCCGCATAGGTCAGACTATCGATATTAACCACAGAATGATCGGTGTCATTAATGATGTGCCTTACCACTGCGGAACCAATAAACCCTGCTCCACCAGTTAAAAAAATCTTTTTCATTATAACCCTAAAAAATAATGTATTTGAAAAATCAGCGCCATGATCAATTTCCCCTAATCCAGTTCAGACTTAAGGTAATCAAGGTAAATCTGCGCATCAGCGCTTTTCTCTTCAGGAGTACCAAGAAGAAATTCTTTAGCGCTTAGTGGATCAAACGGTCCTTCTTTGACTTCCAGAATTGTAGAAGTAGGAAGCAAAGAAATCACAGTGTGCCATGCACTGGGCTCAACGCACACCCCATATGCAGTTGAATTTCTCGATGAATGTTTCTCAGTTGAAAAATAGCTAACTTTGCTAATATCCCGATTATCATTGAACTCTAGCAAAGCAAATGATCCTTCTAAAGCAAATAGATACTCTTTCTTTTTAGCCATTAGATGCCGGTGTGGACGGATATAGCTGTCACTGGAAATTACATTCATTAGAATTTGACATTGTGCTTTATACGAATCATGGAAATTATGGTGAGCTCTGGCCCTCTCATTGAAAGAATCACTCATCAAAAGTGATTTAATGAGTGAGCTATCCATTACTCATAACCTACTAATAACGCTTTGAAACTTTGGTAATAGAACATGAGCACTGTAATATTCAATGAACCGTTCTCTTGGGTTTGACGAAGTAAGCGCACCACTTTCCCGACAGATCTCGTCGATCATTGAAGCTAATAACTCCGGATTACCAGGGCCGCAATACCAGCCCAAACCGCGCTCTCGAACTGCCAAAGAAATCTCACTATCAAAATCCATAATCGCCAAGATCGGTTTACCCGCTGCTAGCGAAAAATACGATTTGCTTGGAACACCCAAACCTAGCATATCCTTATCTAATGAGACCATCGCAACATCACACGCAGCCAACCCTTGACTTTTTTCAGCCATATCCAACGAACCAAAATAGACAAGATTCTTTGGGCTATACTTACTAATATAGTCACAGACCAGATGGGAATGAGACCCTTCACCAATAAATAGAAATCGTGCATTTTCCACTTTAACGAGACTAATGGCCGTCAAAATATTTTCGATGTCTTGCAACCGACCCATATTTCCGAAAAATTGAAATACTGTAAATTCCGAATTCCAATTGACACTTTTCAAAATAGTTGAATTTTCCCTTTCTATGACTTCAACATCATCTGCCGAAATCCAGTTCTGAATCACATCAATATCCGTATCAGTCAAATACGCTAGTCGGGTCTTCATATCACGCCCAATTACAACTATCTGATCGGCAGAGTCATATATTTTTTTAAATATAAACTCTAAGGAATTGCGAAGAAGTCTGTTTTTAAGATTTTGAGCGACAAATAGATTAAATGGATAAACATCGTGCACCAACAGTACCCATTTCAGCCGCTTAGTTCGCCTCAAAATCGGCATAAAAAACAACAAAACTATCGGGTTTGTCCCAGTTATTACTATTTCATTAGAGTGTACATTCTTGACGATTTTTGCAATTAACGATATCGACACCATAATCAAACCGACCAATCGAGTAAAAAAACCCTCCCTTAACTGATGCGACTTAACGACTATATGATTGGCTCCGGTCCAAGCACTATCTGTAGATATCACCTTCAGATTGTAATTTTTCTCCAAAAAACATACTAATTTATCCCACATATAGCCAGTCGAATTAGACTTACTATTAACAAACTGTGTACAGATTGTAATGTCCTTACTTACACCCATCAGTACTTTTTCCACACTACTCGATTAACGTAATCAGTATAACTATGGATTATGCGCACTACTTTCTCGCTGACATTAGGCATACTGTAGTCAGCAACCATTCTGAAATCACGAGTAACTCCCCGATTTTGTGTATTAACTATAGATAGTGCTTGCAGCACACGCTCAATTTCCAACCCGACCATCATTACAGCACCCTCCTCCATTCCTTCAGGGCGTTCATGAGTTTCTCGCAGGTTTAAAGCAGGAAAATTCAATATAGAAGCCTCTTCATTAATGGTCCCGCTATCAGACAAAACTACCTTAGACTCCATCTGGAGTTTCACATAATCATGGAACCCTAAGGGTTTTAAAAAATTGATCAACGGATTAAACGTAAGCTTCGATTCACTAATTCTTTTTTGGGTGCGGGGATGAGTTGATACGATCACTGGTATATCGAATTTTTCAGCCAATTCGTTAAGAATTACGGCTAGCTTTTGGAAATTGACGTCGGGCTCGATATTCTCCTCACGATGTGCGCTTACTAAAAAATAGCGATTAGATTCCAATTCTAATCGCAACAGCACATCTGAACTGTCGATATGAGGAAGACTATAATGCAGTACTTCATACATAGGGCTTCCGGATTTAATCACCTGGTCAGGTGGCAAACCCTCTCGCAGCAGGTACTCCCTAGCAATGTCGCTATATGTTAGATTAATGTCCGCTGTGTGGTCTACAATCCGCCTGTTAGTTTCCTCAGGCACTCGCAAGTCAAAACATCTATTCCCCGCCTCCATGTGGAAAATAGGTATTTTTCTGCGCTTAGCTGGAATAACTGACAAACAGCTGTTTGTGTCACCAAGTACTAACATCGCATCTGGATTCACCTCAGACAAGACAATATCGACAGCTGAAATTAAGTTGCCGATAGTATTAGCAGCACCGGTACTGCCATTAGCACAGTCTAAGAAGTAGTCAGGTTTTCTTAGACCTAGGTCGTCAAAAAATATTTGGCTTAGCTCATAATCGTAATTTTGGCCGGTGTGAACTAAAATATGGTCACAAAATTGATCAAGTTTTGAGAGTACTCGAGACAATCTGATTATCTCTGGACGTGTGCCGACGACTGACATAACCTTTAATTTTTTCATTCTCAGACCTTACTTGTAATTGTGTCAGGAAATCGTGGGTCGAATATCTCATTCACCCATAGCATAACGATCAAATCATTGGATCCTATATTTTTAATATCATGAGCCCAGCCCGGTATGGTCTCAACAACAGTTGGCACAGACCGATCAACTATGACTTCAAAAGTTTCGTCTGTGTCTAAGCTTCGAAAACCAAACCGAGCAGTTCCATTTAACACTAGAAATTTCTCAGTTTTACTATGGTGATAATGTCCACCACGAGTGACACCTGGGTGAGCAGTAAAAAATGAGAACTGACCACTATTCTCTGTTTTCAGCATTTCGACAAAAACACCACGTTCATCGGCGTGGCAAGGAAGTTGATAAGTAAATTTATTCAATGGCAGATAACTTACATAAGTCGAATAAAGCGCACGTATGAACCCTGTTCCTACCGCCTCAGACACAAGGGTTTCTCTGGATACCTTAAAGCGTTCAATCTGCGCTGCGAGTTCCTCAAGTGTTACAGAGTAAACAGGTGCAATATCTCTACGGTCAAGACCTTTAGATGCTCCACGCAGTACAGATAAAATATCCTCAATTACATCGTCTACGTAAACAAGCGTTAATAGGGCATTTGGATCGTCTATTCTAACTGGTAAATCCCTAGCTAAATTGTAACAAAAGGTTGCAACAACAGAGTTATAATTCGGCCTACACCACTTTCCAAACACTCCAGGCAGACGATAAATGACGCAATTAGTTGAAATATCGGCATACAGTTTCTCAACTATTATCTCTGCTTCTAACTTGCTTGAACCATATGAGTTTTCAAGTAGTGCTTGAGAGGATGATGTAAAGATAACCGGAATCTTACGGCCACTATCTCGCACTGCCGCACAGACTGCCTCGGTAACCCCGACGTTTCCACTGACGAAATCGTCGATGTTTTCAGGACGATTCTCTCCAGCTAAGTGCACAACAGCATCGGCACCGCCGACTAAAGATGGTAGTAAAGAAACCGACATATCTCTAGTAAACAAAACGACAGAAAACTCGTCAAACTCTCCTAGCTTTAAAACTAAATTTTTACCGATAAAACCGTTGGATCCAGTAACTAAAACTTTCATACTATTGGTCTGGGGCAACATAGGCCCCACGCTCAAACGCTTGAATATACGGTAGCTTTAATAAGAGATCCCTCATTCCAGCCACGTCTAGTCTAGTGGTATTGTGAGAGTTATAATCAGTGGTTCTAGTAATTTTTAATTCACCCTCTTCAACATACTTACTATAATTTAGATCGCGCAGATCTGGGCCAACGCGGAAATAACCGCCGAGATCTTCTGCGACAGCCATCTCCTCCCTGCTTAATAATGCTTCATAGAGTTTTTCGCCATGCCTAGTCCCCAAAGTCACTACTTCATGACTAGAAAGACCTGCCAAGTCTTTTAATGCGTCTATTAACGTAGATATAGTAGCAGCCGGAGCTTTTTGAACAAATATCTCTCCAGCATTGCCGTTATCAAAAGCATACTTTACCAATTCAACAGCATCTTCCAAAGTCATCATGAATCTCGTCATTTCAGGATCCGTAACAGTTATAGGCAAACTAGCACGAATCTGATCCACAAAAAGAGGAATCACTGATCCGCGTGACGCCATTACGTTCCCGTACCGGGTGGTACAGATAACCGTATTTAAACTGTTTCTTGCCTTCGCAACGATTACTTTTTCCATCATAGCCTTAGAGATCCCCATCGCATTAATGGGGTATACGGCCTTGTCGGTACTAAGACAAACTACCTTTTTAACACCATTAGCAATAGCGGCATCAAGAAGATTTTCAGTTCCAAGTACATTTGTCTTAACAGCTTCCATAGGGTGGAACTCACAGGAGGGGACCTGCTTCAACGCTGCAGCATGGAAAATAAAATCGACACCACGCGTCACATTAAGCACTGATTGATAATCCCTTACATCTCCAATATAGAACTTAATCTTGTCGTCATTATATAACTTACGCATGTCATCTTGCTTTTTTTCATCTCGACTGACTATTCGTATCTCTTTGACACTGGAAGAGAGGAATCGTCTAAGCACTGCATTCCCAAATGATCCAGTTCCACCCGTAATAAGAAGAGTTGCACCGGCTAGGGTATTGGTTTTATTCATTTGATCCACTCTGAGTTCCTTTTTTAATAAACGCACCTACAAATGACTCCCCTTTGGACCATTTCAATGCCCCAAAAGTCATAAGCATAAACCAATTAACTAGTACCAAAGGCATTTTATTAAACCAAGGAAGCCCCGTAAAAAAAGTGCTTCCGGAAAACGACCGTTCAAATCCATGTCGTTCAATTAAACTTAGCCATTCACCATGTCCTTTAAGCGACACATGATCATCTCTATACCCATGCCAGCCTTCCCCCATTATAGACGCACCATACCCGCTCAAATTGGGTGTTGTAACCACCAACAAACCCCCGGGCTTAAGGTGTTCAAACATATGTTGAATCATTGCTTCAGGGTTATATAAATGTTCCAAAACTTGAAAAGACACCACCACATCAAATTCTTGATCAAGAGAAAATTCCTCTGCATTTCCTTGAACTAAGCTGGCATGAGGAACCTTTTGCTTGGTGACATCAATAAGCCTAGGATCATACTCAAGACCGGTGTAATTTGAAGTCTGATATTGCTCAAGAAAAAATTTGGCAAAATAG
>Ga0115560_1002912_pt1 | contig 10915 bp, 10 predicted proteins | sample COGITO_mtgs_1105_5_FD_87278 | JGI IMG/M metagenome (GOLD analysis project Ga0115560, IMG submission 87278) | Pelagic marine microbial communities from North Sea - COGITO_mtgs_110509 | ecosystem: Environmental > Aquatic > Marine > Epipelagic | place: Germany:Helgoland, sampling site Kabeltonne... | reverse complement strand
TCAAAAACTATATATAATTGTTTTACTAAATTAATTACACTTAGTGTAAATTCTCTGCTTCATTTAAATAAATACAAGTTAAAATAGCAAAAACATATGCTTGAATAAATGCAACAGCTAATTTTAACCACACTAATGCGCCTGGCTTAAATATAATACTAAGCATATTACACAGATATTGCTAGAATGGTAACTATAGGAAGCCGGTCTGTTACAATCCCCTCAGTGCACTGTTTATCTAGTATCCTATGGGTTTCGTAAAACATTTTAGCTTTTTTAGAAGAAACTTATTTTAACCAGTTTCTCCTGTCCTTAAATGACCTTTTAAATCTTAAAAATAATTATTATACTTTAATACGCATTAATATAGCTTCTAGTTTACCTAAAACTGGAACGAATACTAAAAAGAAAGCAAAATATAGTACTGTAGCTACTTGACCGATTTCAATATAAGGTGTTTCTACCTCATTACCACCAATCCAACCTAAAATTAGGAAGTCTAGAATTAAAAACCAATAAAGTTTTCTAAATATAGGACGGAAAGCAGTACTTCTAATTTCAGAAGTATTTAATAAAGGCATAAGTAAAAGCATAACAAGTGCACCACCCATAGCAAGAACACCACCTAATTTATCAGGGATTGAACGTAAAACAGCATAGAAAGGTAAAAAATACCATTCTGGTACAATGTGAGGTGGAGTTACCATAGGGTTAGCTGGAATATAATTATCTGGGTGACCTAAACTGTTAGGGTAAAAGTAAACAACAAAAGTAAATAATGTCATTAGTACTATAAAGCCAAATAAATCTTTTACATAAAGGTAAGGATAGAAAGGTACAGTATCTGTTTTAGATTCAATACCTAATGGATTAGTATTACCATTAGTGTGTAATAATACTAAGTGAGCAATTACTAAACCCGCAATTAAAAAAGGTAATAAATAATGTAAACTATAAAAACGGTTTAAAGTTGCATTATCTACAGAGAAACCACCCCATAACCATTGTACAATAGAATCACCAATTAAAGGAATTGCAGAAAATAAATTTGTAATTACGGTAGCACCCCAGAAACTCATTTGTCCCCATGGTAATACATAACCAATAAAAGCAGTAGCCATCATTAAAATAAAAATAACTACACCAGATGCCCATAAATGTTCTCTAGGAGTCATGTACGAACCATAGTATAAACCCCGTGCAATGTGAATATAAACTACAAGAAAAAAAAATGATCCACCATTAGCGTGAGCGTAACGGATTAACCAACCATTATTTACATCTCTCATAATATGTTCTACACTTGAAAAAGCAAGGTCGATATGTGCAGTATAGTGCATGGCAAGGAAAATACCAGTTAAAATTTGTACTACTAACATTAGTCCAGCTAAAGAACCAAAACCATATAAATAACTGATATTTGTAGCTGTAGGATAATCAATAATATGGTTATTTGCTATACTTAATAACGAATTTTTAGTCCATCGTTCTCTCATAATATGTCAATTAAATACCTATAAGATTTGTCTTACTTGTTTGGGAATTGTAGTACTTCTTGTCTTAAATCTTGATTCCAAGGACTTGTAAAATCAAAATTCCTAAACTCTTGAGCTAGTTCTGTTGGTTCACAAACAACTCTTTTTTTAATCTCATCATATCGTACTTCAACATACCCACTTAAAGGAAAGTCTTTACGAAGAGGATGACCCTCAAAACCGTAATCAGTAAGAATACGACGTAAATCTGGGTGATTAGAAAAGAATACACCATAAAGGTCCCATGCTTCTCTTTCGTACCAATTACCTGCTTGATATATAGACGAACATGATTCTATTGCGGTAATTTCATTTACAGAAGTTTTAATTCGTATACGTGTATTATAACGTACACTTAGTAAATTATACACAACCTCAAAACGAGCCTCTCTTTCTGGATAATCCACTACACAAATATCAATTAAACATTTAAACTGACAGTTTGTATGATCACGTAAAAACTTAAGAGTAGGAACAACATGAGAAGATGGTACAATTAATGCTAATTCTCCTTTAGAAAAAGTAATAGTATATACCGGTAACATATTTACTAAAGATTTACCAAAATTTAACTGGACTTTATTATTTGTCATTTTACAAAAACTTCTTAATCAATAAATAACTTTTAAATGCTACTGGAGAGAAAACGTTCTCTTATTTTTATGGGTAATAACGGACTCGAACCGCTAACCCTCTCGGTGTAAACGAGATGCTCTACCAATTGAGCTAATTACCCTTAATTATTTCTTTAAAAATGGGCTTAAGTAGATTTGAACTACTGACTTTACGCTTATCAGGCGTACACTCTAACCAGCTGAGTTATAAGCCCCTTAATCTAATTTATTGGAGTGTGGCCAAGTGGTAAGGCGTCCGTTTTTGGTATGGAAAATCAAAGGTTCGAATCCTTTCACTCCAAAATATATGTGCTTATAGCTCAATTGGATAGAGCACTAGACTACGAATCTATAGGTTGGACGTTCGAGTCGTCCTAAGCATATATATTGTTTCTTACTTCTTTTTTTACTTCTAAACTTAAACCTGTAGGTAAAATTGCCTTTTGGTAATCAGTTAGAAGTTGTTCTGTTTGTTTACAATTTAAATCTGAAGTTACAACTAGCATTTTGTTATGAGTACGTATCTCAAACTGTTCTCTAGATAACTTGTTTACATGAGGACTACGTAATACAGTAAACCTTTTATATTTTGTTGGGAAATTTATTGGACCTTTTACTGATAAATGAGTACAACTTTTTAGCTTTAAAAGTAAATTGTTAATAGATTTAGCTAAAAGTATTGAATCAAATGCTTTTAGTTTTATACTATATGTAACTTTCATTGAATATTCTTTTTTTATGTCCAAGAGTGGACTTGAACCACTGACCTAAAGATTTTCAGTCTTTCGCTCTAACCAACTGAGCTACCTGGACAATATTAATTAACTATATAAACATATAGAATAAGCCATTTCATGCCAAGCTAATAAAAATGGTTGTGGCATTAACATAAATAATAATATAAATGTTGTAGATAACCCTAAAATTAAAGAGTTTTCTCTACCTATATTATTAAAAGCATTCCATGTACTTACTTTTTCAAAATACATAACTTTTATAAGACGCATATAATAATATGCCCCTACACAACTAGTTAATACTGCAACAACAGCAAGTAAATATAATGATGAATCTATTGCTGCAAGAAATATATACATTTTAGCAAAGAAACCAGCTAAAGGTGGTACTCCAGCCATAGAGAACATGATTAGACTAATTGTAATAGCTAAAAGTGGATTTGTTTTTGAAAGAGAAGTTAAATCAGTAAGGTATTTGACTCTACCATACTTATTTTTAAACTCTAACGATAATACTGTGGTCCAAATACCTAAACTAGTAATCATATAAATTACTATATAAAGAAATAATCCTTTAATACCCATAAAAGTACCTGTAGCCATTCCTACTAACATATAACCTACATGCCCGATAGAACTATAAGCTAATAATCTTTTTATTTTTTTCTGTTGAACTGCACCAAAAGCACCAATTAACATAGAAATAAAAGAAGAAGCAATTATAATCTGATTCCAAAAAGCAGTGAAATCTGAAAATGAAAAATATAATAGTCTAACTAGTAATGTAATAATTGCAATTTTAGGTACAATTGCAAAAAATGTACTTACAGAAGTGGGTGCACCTTCATATACATCAGGAGACCACATATGAAAAGGAGCTGCAGCTAATTTAAATAATAAACCAGAAACTACAAAACATAATCCAAGAAGAATTAAACCAAAACTCATCCCAGTAGTACTTGTAAAGTCAAATAATGCATAAGATATATCTGTAAGGTTTGTTGTTCCAGTAAACCCATAAATTAATGAACAACCAAATAAAATTAATCCAGAAGATAATGCACCTAATATAAAGTATTTTAAACCAGACTCAGTAGAAAAAGCAGAATCTTTTTTTAAACTAGCTAAAACATATAAAGATAAACTTTGTAATTCAATACCTAAATACATTGTAATTAAATCACCACTACTGATAATTAAAAAAATACCTAAAATAGCAAGCATTATTAGTATTGGGTATTCAAAATAACTTAGTTTTTCTGTTTTTGTATAGCGAAATGAAACTAAAAAACAACCTATAGCTGCTAATAAAACAACAGTTTTTGCAGAAGCACCAAATTGGTCGATAACTATAGTATCACTAAAGATTGACATTTCTATTGGATTATTAGCTATAAGAAAACAAGTAATTATAAAAACTTGAATTATTAACCAACTAATATTTTTTACTATTATAGGACGACCATAACTTAAAGAGGTAGAATACACGATACCGTAACTAAAAATAAAACATAAAGCAATTATCATAAAAAGCTCTGGAGAAAATGCTTTAAAGTGATTTGAAAAATCTAACATTGAAAACTAATTCTTTTTTTTACTTAAGTAAAAAAAGTGCATACAATATAATAATTATAAATTTATCTCAAATAACTCAAAGTACTAAAGGGTAGGTAAAATAATACAACCTACCCTTGTAATTAAATTATTTTACTTGGCAATTAATATGCTCAATTAAACCAGCAATACTTACATGCATTGGGTCTAAAAATATTTCAGGGTAAATACCCATAACTAATGTACCTACAGTTAAAGGTAAAAATACCATAAATTCTCGTCTATTCATATCTGAAAATTGTTTGATAGCTTGTACTTTTAAATTACCAAAAGCAATTCTATTATAAAGCCATAATGAGTATCCCCCACCTAAAATCATCCCAGTACCTGCTAAAACACAAATAGTAGTATTTACTTGAAATGCACCAGCTAAAATTAAAAACTCTCCTACAAAACTACTAGTACCAGGTAATGCAATATTAGCCATTGTCATAAACATGAAAACAATTGCAAATAAGGGCATAGTATGTGCCATTCCACTATAATACTTTACCATTCTACTATGGTGTCTATCATAGAGAACACCCACACATAAAAATAAAGCACTTGAGACTAACCCATGACTTAACATTTGAATCATAGCACCTTCTAATCCTTGCATATTTAAAGCAAACATACCAACTAATATTACATTCATGTGTGCTACAGAAGCATAAGCAATAATACGTTTCATATCTGACTGTCTAATTGCAGTTAATGATGTATAAATTACAGCAATTGCTGCCATAGTGTAAACTAAAGGAGTAAAGTATATAGTAGCTGCTGGGAAAAGTGGCATAGAAAATCTAATTAATCCATAAGACCCTAATTTTAATAAAACACCAGCTAAAATAACAGAACCTGCTGTTGGGGCCTCCACGTGAGCTTCAGGTAACCAAATATGTACTGGAACCATAGGTACTTTTACTGCAAATGATGCAAAAAAGGCTAACCAAAGAAATTTTTGTAATGATTCATCAAACTGTACAGTTAATAAATTAGTATAGGTAGTTGTTCCCGCAATAGAATATATTAATAATATTGCTAATAACATTAAAACAGAACCTACTAATGTATATAAGAATAGAAGATAAGCTGCTCGTATTTTTCTTTCTCTCGATCCCCAAATACCTACAATTAAAAACATAGGTATTAATACACTTTCAAAAAATACATAGAAAAGTAATAAATCCATTATTGAAAAAACTATAATTAGTAATGTTTCCATAACTAAAAAAGCGATTAAATATTCTTTTACATGAATTTTTATACTATCCCAACTGGCTAAAAGACATAATGGTACTAATAAGGTGGTTAAGATCACGAAAAAAAGTGATATACCATCAACACCTAAGTTAAAGTTAATGTTTACTTGATCAAGCCATTGCCAATATTCTCTGAATTGAAAAACTGCAGTCGATCTGTCAAATAATACCCATAAACCTAAAGATAAAACAAATGTAAACATAGAAGCTCCAAGAGCTACTTTTTTCATATGTTCTAAGTTTTTTGAATCTATGAATAAAATAAAGATAGCAGCATATAACGGAATTGCTGCTACAGTACCTAATAAAGAACTTTCTCCTAAAGAAGACGTTAAATAAGTCATATTTATTTATAATATTTTAGTTCAATTCATTTTTTCCTATAAAATTAAGGGCGAATAGCGGGACTTGAACCCGCGACTCCTAGAATCACAATCTAATACTCTAACCTACTGAGTTATACCCGCCAATATTAATTATTCTCTAACAATTAAAAGTAACAACTAATATATTATTTATCTATCAACTTCACCAAATACAATATCCTGAGTACCTATTATAGTTACTACATCGGCAACCATGTGTCCTTTACTCATAAAATCTAACGAAGCTAAATGAGCAAAACCAGGAGCTCTTAGTTTACAACGGTAAGGTCTATTAGTTCCATTAGATACTAAATATACACCAAACTCACCTTTTGGTGCTTCAGTAGCAGTATAAGTATCTCCAGCAGGAACATTATAACCTTCAGTATATAATTTAAAATGATGGATTAGAGGTTCCATTGATTGTTTCATATGTGCTCTTGAAGGTGGGGCTATCTTACGGTCATCTGTTTTAATATTACCTTCTGGTATTAAGTTAATCGCTTGGTTAATTATTCTTAGAGATTGACGCATTTCCTCTAATCTAATTAAATATCTATCATAACAATCACCATTAGTACCAACAGGTATACTAAAATCTAATGAATCGTATATTTCATAAGGCTCATTTTTTCTAAGATCCCAAGGAACCCCAGAACCTCTAAGCATTACACCACTAAACCCCCAATTCATAGCATCTTCTGCACTAACTATACCTATATCAACAAGACGCTGTTTCCAAATACGGTTTCCAGTTAACATTTCCTCTAGTTCGTCTAAACGAGTAGCAAATTGTTCAGAGAAAACATATATATCATTTAATAACCCTTTTGGTATATCTTGACTTACCCCTCCAGGTCTAATATATGCTGAGTGCATACGTGCTCCAGAAACACGCTCATAAAACTCCATGAGTTTTTCACGTTCTTCAAATCCCCAAAAGAATGGGGTCATAGCACCAACGTCTAATGCATGACAACTAACTGCTAATAAGTGATTTAAAATACGTGTTATTTCACAAAAGATAACTCTTATGTATTGAGCACGTAAAGGTACGTTAGTATTCAATAATTTTTCTACGGCTAGGGAATATGTATGTTCTTGTGCCATCATAGAAACATAATCTAATCTATCAAAATAAGGAAGTGCTTGAAGATATGTCTTATACTCTATTAATTTTTCAGTACCTCTATGTAATAAACCGATATGTGGGTCTGCACGTTCAACAACTTCACCATTTAATTCTAAAACAAGTCTCAGTACTCCATGAGCTGCTGGGTGTTGGGGACCAAAATTAATAGTAAAGTTTTTTATTTTTTTAGAAAGTTCACTTTTTTTTATACTCATTAAATTACGTAAGCGTTTGGGTAATTACTGTTAAACTTTTATGGTAAGGGCGGGCCCTCATTTATACTCAAGGGTCACTTAGCTAATATTTCCTATAGGATCCATTTAAGGTTAAAAGTACTTTTCTTATGATAATAAGTAAAAACTATAATTAGTAATACTAATAAAGATCAAAGTCTATAAAGGGTATAATACTTCAATTAGTCGGTCGTTTTATTACTTGGTGTTTTTCGGAACACATATGAGTATTTCTGCTGGAGAGTTATCTGCTATTTTAGAAGAACGTATATCTAATTACTATAAAGATTCATCAGTTTCTGTAGACGAAGTTGGTAAAGTGTTAACTATTGGTGATGGTATTGCCCGTGTTTACGGATTAAATAAAGTTCAAGCAGGTGAAATGGTTGAATTTTCTTGTGGTATTCGTGGTATGGCTCTAAACTTAGATACAGATAACGTTGGTTGTGTTATTTTTGGTGATGACAGAGAAATTTTTGAAGGTGACATTGTAAAAAGAACAGCATCTATTGTTGATATTGGTGTAGGTAAAGAATACTTAGGTCGTGTAGTAGATGCTCTTGGTGAGGCTATTGACGGTAAAGGTGCTATTAAAACTGCGGCACGTTCTCGTGTAGAAGTAAAAGCTCCTGGTATTATGCCAAGACGTTCTGTTCATGAGTCTATGATGACTGGTTTAAAAGCTGTTGATAGTCTTGTTCCAGTTGGTCGTGGTCAGCGTGAATTAATTATTGGTGACAGACAGACCGGTAAAACATCTATTGCTTTAGATACCTTAATTAATCAAAAAGCTACTCATGATTCTAATGACGAATCTGCTAAATTATATTGTATTTATGTTGCAGTAGGTCAAAAAAGATCTACAGTAGCACAGTTCCAAAGAGTTTTAGAAGAAAATGGTGCATTACAATTCTCAGTAATTGTTGCTGCTACTGCTTCTGACTCTGCTCCTCTACAATTTTTAGCACCTTACTCTGGTTGTGCTATTGGTGAATACTTTAGAGATAATGGTATGCACGCTGTAATTTTTTATGATGACTTATCTAAACAAGCAGTTGCTTACCGTCAAATGTCTTTATTATTACGTAGACCTCCAGGCCGTGAAGCTTACCCAGGTGATGTTTTTTACTTACACTCTAGACTTTTAGAAAGAGCTGCTAAATTAAACGAAAACTATAAAGCAGGTTCATTAACAGCTTTACCCGTAATTGAAACACAAGCAGGTGACGTATCTGCTTATATTCCAACCAATGTAATTTCTATTACTGATGGTCAAATTTTCTTAGACTCTACTTTATTCAACAAAGGTCAGCGTCCTGCTGTTGATGTTGGTTTATCTGTAAGTCGTGTAGGTTCTGCCGCTCAAATGAAAGCTATGAAACAGGTTTCTGGTGGTATGAAATTAGACTTAGCACAGTTTCGAGAAGTAGAAGCATTTGCTCAGTTTGGTTCTGACTTAGATGCAGCTACCCAAAAACAGTTATCTCGTGGTCAGCGTTTAACTGAAATGTTAAAACAAGACATTAATGTACCATTAACTATGCAGGAACAGGTTGTAATTATTTTTGCTGGTGTTAACGGTTATTTAGATAGAATTGATGTAACTTCTGTTCGTAGTTTTGAGACTGCTTGGTTAGCTTTCTTAAAAGGATCTCATGCTGGTCTATTAGAATCTCTTAGATCTGAACAAGAATTATATAAATCTAACGAAGCTAAATTACATGAGTTATGTGATAGCTTTACTTCTAGTTTTAAAGGGTAATTTCACTATATGACTACTAAAAAAAAATAAATATTTCATGAAAAATACTCAAATATTACAACGTCATCCTTATCATTTAGTCGATCCCAGCCCATGGCCTTTATTAGCTGCTTTTGGTGCTCTATTTATGACAATGGGGGGTGTTATGTATATGCACAATTATGGTGGTGGTGGATTATTCTTAACTACTGGTTTTTTATTAGTTCTTTTCAATATGTACACTTGGTGGCGTGATATTGTTAGAGAAGCAGCATTTGAAGGACAACACACTCATATGGTACAAATAGGTATGAGAGGTGGTATGCTATTATTTATTGTATCAGAAGTAATGTTTTTCTTCGCATTTTTCTGGGCATTTTTCCACTCTAGTTTAAATCCTGTCCCAGAAATTGGGGCAATGTGGCCTCCTCAAGGTATTGAAGTATTCAATGCTTGGGAAGTTCCTTTTTTAAACACTATAATATTATTAACTTCTGGAGCTACCGTTACTTGGTCTCACCATGCTATTGTAGCTGGTGACCGTAGAGGTGCTATATTAGGTCTTGTATTTACTTTAGGTTTTGCTATTCTTTTCACAGCATTCCAGGTATTTGAATACAAACACGCAAGTTTTACCATGTCTGACTCAGTATACGGTTCTTGTTTTTATATGGCAACAGGATTTCACGGTTTTCATGTACAAATTGGTACATTATTTTTAGCTGTTTGTTTAATTAGATTAATTAACCACCACTTTAGTCGAGAAGCTCACTTCGGATTCGAAGCTGCTGCTTGGTATTGGCACTTTGTAGATGTAGTTTGGCTATTCTTATTTGTTACCGTTTACTGGTGGGGTGGTATATAATCCTTTTTTTATCAATAAAACCATTTGAACACTTTAATTATGATCTCAAGCCCTTTAGAACAATTTGAACTTATACCTCTTATACCTATACGTTTTGGGGATTTTGATATTTCAATTACGCACTCTACCTTATTTATGTTAATTGCATTAACAACATTCTTACTTTTAATTAGAATGATTATTATGAATAATGGTGGTACCCTTGTACCAAATCGTTGGCAAGTTATCGTAGAGGGTATTTATGACCTATCTATGATGATGCCTCACGAAACTATCACTGGAAATAAAGGACAAAAATATTTTCCTTTAATTTTCAGTTTATTTTCTTTCGTATTAACTTGTAATATAGTTGGTATGGTACCTTACAGTTTTACCGCAACTAGTCATTTATCGATTACATTAGGATTAGCTTCTATTGTATTTTTTGGTTATGCTATTATTGGTATTAGAAAGCATGGTATTAGAATGTTAGAGCTTTATTACCCCGCTGGTGTTAGCTTAGTATTAGCTCCACTTATTGTACCTATTGAGTTAATCGCTCAAATATCTCGTATCATTAGTTTATCTGTACGATTATTCGCTAATATGATGGCAGGACATACATTACTTAAAGTTATTGCAGGATTTGCATGGCAAATGATGTCATTAGGTACAGCTTTATTTATTGCACACTTAGTGACTCTTGCAGTATTAACTATGTTAATCGGTTTAGAATTAGCTGTTGCATTTATTCAAGCATATGTTTTTGCTATTTTAACTTGTATTTATTTAAATGAAGCAGAGAATTTACACTAAGTGTAATTAATTTAGTAAAACAATTATATATAGTTTTTGA
>Ga0115560_1002911_pt1 | contig 10916 bp, 11 predicted proteins | sample COGITO_mtgs_1105_5_FD_87278 | JGI IMG/M metagenome (GOLD analysis project Ga0115560, IMG submission 87278) | Pelagic marine microbial communities from North Sea - COGITO_mtgs_110509 | ecosystem: Environmental > Aquatic > Marine > Epipelagic | place: Germany:Helgoland, sampling site Kabeltonne... | reverse complement strand
GCACAGCAGCTTGCCTGAGTTGGTTGGCGGCGAGTGGAAGCTGACCAAGACTGTCGTTGCCCTTACAGACGATCAGATCTCAGCGGCTACTGCTGCTAAAGCCAAGGAGATGCGCAAGAAACGTGACGAGTTAATCTCTGCGACAGACTACTTTGCACTAACAGATGTGACGATGGATGCTGCTATGACCACATATCGTCAGGCTTTGCGTGACATATCAACTCATAAAAACTGGCCTCACTTGGGCGAGGATGACTGGCCCGTAGAACCTTAACCGTAAGGAAACATTATGGCAACTAAAGATACACTAGACCAGATACGACAAGCAGCTGAGAATGATTTAGAGTTCTTCATACAACTGGTTGCTCCTCAACAGGTCTTAGGGGATTGCCATAAGGAAGTAGTTGAGTGGTGGACAAGGGAAGATGCTAAAGACTTCCAGCTTCTCTTGTTCCCACGAGACCACGGTAAGTCACGGCTTGTAGCATATCGTGTAGCATGGGAACTAACTAAGAACCCTACACTCCGTATCTTGTATATCTCTGCTACAGCTAACTTAGCTGAGAAGCAACTTAGCTTCATTAAAGGTATCCTTACCTCAGAGATCTATAGACGTTACTGGCCTGACCACATCCACCAAGAAGAGGGTAAACGTACTCGGTGGACTAACTCAGAGATTAGCTTAGACCATCCTCTCCGTAAGAAAGAGAATGTACGTGACCCTAGTATCTTCACTGGTGGTTTGACTACATCCTTGACTGGTCTGCACTGTGACATTGCTGTGCTTGATGATGTTGTTGTAGCTGAGAATGCTCTAACCTCTGAGGGTAGAAACAAGGTTGCTAGTCAGTACTCACTGCTCTCCTCCATTGAAGGTGCTGATGCACAGGAGTGGGTAGTAGGTACTAGGTATCACAGTAAGGACTTGTACAACGATCTGATGGAGATGAAAGAAGTTCTCTATGATGATAACGGTGAACAGATCGGTGAAGATAATATCTATGAGATCATGGAGAAGCCAGTCGAGAACTTAGGTGATGGTACTGGTGAGTTCCTGTGGCCTAGGCAGCAACGTAAAGATGGTAAGTGGTTCGGGTTCGACATACAGACCTTAGCTAAGAAACGTGGTAAGTACCTAGACAAGGGACAGTTCAAGGCTCAGTACTACAACGATCCTAGTGATCCAGATAACGTACCTGTAGGCAGAGAGAAGATCCAGTACTTCGACAGGAAGCACCTCAAACTAGACAATGGTTTCTGGTACTACAAGGATAGTAAGCTGAACCTCTTTGCAGCTATTGACTTCGCCTTTAGTTTAAGATCTAAGGCTGACTACACAGCACTGGTTCTTGTAGGTGTAGATGCTGACAACAATGTATATGTCTTAGACATTGACAGGTTCAAGACTGACCGTATTGCTGAGTACTTCGATCACATCTTTGATATGCACACTAAGTGGTCCTTCAGGAAACTACGTGCAGAGGTTACTGTAGCTCAGATGGCTATCGTTAAACAGTTAAAAGAATTAATCAAGGGACATGGACTTGCTCTAAGTATTGAGGAGTTCAGGCCTAACAAGAACCAAGGTAACAAACAGGAACGTATAGCTTCTGTCTTAGAGCCTAGGTATGACAACTTACAGATGTGGCACTACAGAGGTGGTAACACACAGTACTTGGAAGACGAGCTATCCAGTCGTAATCCGCCACATGATGACGTAATTGATGCCTTAGCATCTGCCGTTGATATGGCTGTACGTCCGACACGCAACCTTAACAGGAAGCGAGAAAGTAATATTGTCTGGGCGAATAGTCGTTTCAGAGCAGGGAGTAGGTAATGGACACCATTGATATTGAACACCTGATTAATCCAGATCAGCTTGCTGTAGAGATTGCAGATAAGTGGCGTCTGTGGCATTCACTTCGTAGTCCGTGGATCGAACAGACTAAGCAACTACGTAACTACATATATGCTACCGATACAACTACAACAGCTAATGCAATCCTGCCTTGGTCTAACACAACTACTACTCCTAAGATTACACAGATCTCTGATAACCTACATGCTAACTACTTCGCTACCTTGTTCCCTCAACAGAAGTGGATGCGCTGGGAAGCTAGTACACGGGACTCAGCCAAGCGAGAGAAACGTGAAGTAATCCAAGCCTACATGGAGAACAAGATCAGCCAGTCAGGTTTCATTACTACAGTATCTGATATTGTACAGGACTGGATTCTCTACGGTAACTGCTTCGCTATGGTAGAGTGGGAAGACGGGTTCGTTAATAAAGAATCAGGTGAGTTCATTCAGAAGTACACAGGCCCACGCCTTAAACGTGTATCTCCTTATGACATCTGCTTCAACCCTACAGCTACTTCCTTTGAAGACTCACCTAAGGTCATTCGTAGTATCAAGTCACTTGGTGAGATTAAACGTATGATTGATGCTGATCCTTCTAACAGCTACCTGAAGGAAGTCCTAGATAAGATGATGGGTGCTCGTAAGGCAGTCCGTTCTTCTGAGGGACACATCGACAAGGGTGAAGGTTTTACAGCTGATGGCTTCTCTAATATCCAACAGTACTACGAGTCTGACTACGTAGAGATCCTCACCTTCTACGGTGACATCTATGACCAAGCCTCTAACGAGTTCATGTCGGATCGTATCATTACTATTGTTGATCGTGCTTACGTCATCGACAACCAAGAGAATCCTTCATGGTTAGGTAAGGCTCCGATCTTCCACAGTGGATGGAGAAACCGTCCTGATAACCTCTACGCAATGGGACCACTAGATAATCTTGTAGGTATGCAGTACCGCATTGACCACCTAGAGAACCTCAAGGCTGATGTCTTCGATCAGATTGCTTACCCTATCCTTAAGATCAAGGGTGATGTAGAAGACTTCGACTTCGAACCCGGTGCTCGTATCTACCTCGGTGAAGAGGGTGATGTAGGTTACATGGCTCCTGATGCAACAGCTCTTAATGCTGACATGCAGATCCAAGTCCTAGAGAACAAGATGGAAGAGATGGCAGGTGCTCCTCGACAAGCTATGGGTATCCGTACCCCCGGTGAGAAGACTGCCTTCGAAGTACAGACACTACAGAACTCAGCCTCTCGTATCTTTGAACACAAGGCTGCACACTTCGAACGTACCTTCCTAGAGCCTATCTTGAACAGTATGCTTGAGATGTCTCGTCGTTATATGAATCGTTCTGACACCATTCGTATCTTGGATGATGCTAGGGGCTTCACTAAGTTCATGGACATTACTCGTGAGGACATTACGTCCAGCGGTAAGATCGAACCAGTAGGTGCTCGACACTTCGCTGAACGTGCTCGTCGTGTACAGAACTTAATTCAGATGGCTGCGGTCAAAGCACAAGACCCGACTGTAGCACCACACCTGTCAGGTAAGGAACTAGCTCGTATCATTGCATATGAACTAGGTGAACCTACACTCTTCGCAGATAACATCTCTGTAACAGAGCAGATGGAAACGCAGTCTAAAGTACAGGACATGCAAGCTGCTAACGAGGAACGCCTGATGGAAGCGCAAGAAATGGGTATTTAATGCACTCAGTATGGATTAAAGGCTTCAAGGGTGATGCGAAGGATAAACGCATCAAAGAGGTGATGAACTACCGCAACGCCTTTGAAGACCTTACCGATGTTATCGAACAGACACTACAAAGAAAAGATGCTGTTCGAGACTACAGCCCCGGATGGGCTGAAAAACAAATAGCTGTCAATGAGTACAATGCTGCTCTTGATGACATCTTAAATCTTATAGACCTCAACCGTAAGGATCGAAAACAATAATGTCAATCTTTGATGAAGCAAAGTCTACTGACTCCCAACCACAGGAACAGCAGACAACAGAGACTACGCAACAAGAAACCCAACCACAGGCATCTTACTTGCAGAAGCTCGTAGAGACACGTGGCGAGAATTGGAAAGACCCAGAAGTTCTAGCTAAGGGGAAGATGGAAGCTGATGCTTACATTAAGAACCTTGAAGATCAACTCTCTCAGATGCGAGATGATCTAGGCAAACAGGACTATGCTGCCAAGCTCTTGCAACAACTAGAGGGAAGGGCATCGGCGTCCACTACCGATAAACCTCTAGAGTCCAATACTAATACAAGTGGCACAGTTACTGAGGGACATACCAACCTTGCAGTCAGTGAAAACGATTTAAAGAGCCTTGTCGAAAAGACACTAACAGAACGGGAGTTGCAAGCAACAGCTAACCAGAACATCTCTGCTGTAGATAGTAAGCTACAAGATATGTATGGTACTGAAGCAAGCAACGTGCTGCTCAACAAGTCTAAAGAACTTGGGATCAGTCTTGAACGTATGCAGAACTTAGCCTCTGAATCACCCTCTGCTTTCTTTACCTTGCTAGGTGAGAAACAGGAGTCCTTCAAGCCAATGACGCAAGGTTCAGTTCGTACTGATGGTGTCGCAATGCAATCCTCTGCACAGCGTGACTGGTCTTATTACCAGAAGCTACGCAGAGAAAACCGAAACGAATACTACTCACCTAAAGTCCATCAACAGCTTATGGAAGATAAGATGCGGATGGGTGATAAATTCGGCAATTAACTTTAAGAAAGGTCTAGCACAATGGCTGGCATGATTTCCTCAAACACAGACATGCAACGTCTGATTCGTTCAGAGGTTTACTCCTCAGAACTCAAAGAGATCCTTCGGGACGAAATGCAAGCACAGCGTTATGTACGTATGCTTGATGGTTTCCCTGATGGTGACACATTCACTATCCCAACAATCGGTGAAACAACTGTAGCCGACTACACTGAAGATGCTGCTGTATCGTATGTCCCAATGGACACAGCAGAGTTCCAGTTCACTGTAGATAAGTACCTCCAGTCTGCTTCTTACATGACTAAGAAAGCTGCACAGGATTCGTTCTACAGCGCACAGTTGGAAGCACGGTTTGTTCCTGAGCAAGAACGTGCAATCATGGAGCACTTCGAGTCAACAACCTTCGCTTCTCCTGAAGTTGGTGTTACAGCTAACTCAGCTGAAACAACTGATGGTGTTGCTCACCGTATCGCTGGTGGTAACGCAGGTCGTCTCGATCTTGCTGACTTCGCCTTTGCTCGTTACGCACTTAAGAAGTCTAATGTTCCTGATCGTGGTATGGTTGCTATCGTTGACCCATCCGTTGAGTACCAGTTGAACACCTTGACCAACTTGGTTAACGTGTCTAACAACCCAATGTGGGAAGGTATTGTTCGTAATGGTATCGCAACTGGTATGCGCTTTGTTGCAAACGTCTATGGTTTCGATGTATATACATCTAACTACCTGAAGGCAACTGTTGCAGATGGTGCACTCCTCGAAGCCGATGGCACAACAGCCCAAGACTTCTCCACTAACAACGGTGTTGCTAACTTGTTCTTCTCTTCCGATGCGGGTGCTAACCCATTCGTCGGTGCATGGCGTCAAATGCCTGAGGTGGATTACGAGTACAACAAAGATTACCAACGTCACGAGTATGTAACTACTGCTCGTTACGGTGTTAAGAAGTACCGTCCAGAAGGTATCGTTACAATCGTATCGAACCCTGCTGTATAATACTACAAGGGTGATCCTTCGGGGTCACCCTACCCTTGCTCTAGGAGAATATATAAATGGCTAACGTCAATCACTCAGCACTTTCAGACCCATACCTCCATGAGCCTAAGGGTGCTTCTACAGCAAATGCAGGTGAAGTGTACATTGCAAACGGCGCAGGTAGTGGCAACTGGACACAGAACCACAGACACGTAGGTGGACACCTTACATTCAGTACTGGTTCTCCTTATGCACACAGCACTACTACATCAGACACTGTTCTGAACCCTACCTTCATATTGGTAGACAACAACGGATTCTCAGGGGTGGCTTCCCCTAATGCTCGTATCCAGTACGATGGAGCCGAGGTTATCTCCGCTGCAGTCACTGGTACGTTCTCTGTTCAACAAGCCTCTGGTACAAGCAGACAAGTACAACTTGTTTTCTATAAGAACGGTGTGGAACTTACAGGTAGTAGAGTTATCGCCACAGCCGTATCAGGAGAGTGGCATCAGGTTACTGTAGCATTCAACACCACACTGGCTGCTAATGATTACATCGAAGTGTTCACTAAGGCCGATTCTGCAGCTACTATCAATTACGCCTCAGGTTACTTGCGTATCACAGGAGTCCCTAGCTAATGAAAAGAACACTCCTACAGATAGTCCAGAACATCCTGTCCGACATGGACTCTGAGGATGTGAACAGCATTAGTGATTCCATAGAAGCTGAACAGATCGCTTCTGTAGTTCGTGATGTCTACTTTAACATGGTGTCAACACGAATGATACCTGAGCATCAAGAACTTCTTACATTAACAAGTCTCTCTAACAGTAGTCGTCCTACACACTTCAGTATTCCTGCTGACGTTAAGAAGATTGAGACTGTACAGTATAACATCTCAGCTACTGGCACAGACTTCCGCACTCTAAAGTACTTGGAGCCTATCGAGTTCCTGAGCTTGAATGCTGAGGGTGATGCAACCATTACAGTTAACTCAGTGAACGGTAACGTACCTGTCCTGATCCGTAACGACAAGGCTCCTTCTTACTTCACATTGTTTGATGACGAGCATGTTGTTATGGACTCCTACGACAGCACGATCAGCCAGACACTGACCTCCTCTAAGACACGATGCTACGGACATAAGATCCCTACATTCTCAATCAACGATGACTTCACACCTGACGTAGATGAAGTATTGTTCCCTTACCTTATTGCTGAGTCTAAGTCAACATGTTTCTCTCTGTTCAAGAATGGTGTAGACCAGAAGATCGAACAGGCTGCACGTAGGCAGAAGTCATACGTACAGAACGACATGCACCGACTCAAGCAAGCAAACAAAAGGCCCACATATGGTAGACGTTGAATTTAGTGTTAACAATGACAAACAGCTCTTAACCGCAAGATGTCCTGAAAAGTCTAGTACAGCTATTCATGTCAAGAAAACACCCGGCGGTTATAAGTTCTTCGAGGTCCATGTCGAGAAAGGCGTAGTACCTAAGGAACTAAGTGGCAAGTACACTTCTCTGCTAAGGGCCAAGGATGCTATCCAAAGATACTTTAATACATTGACTCCTACTAAAGCTGTGAAACGTGAGGCTTTCGGTAAGGACTTTGAGGAGCGGAAGAAACGAAATGCCACAGAATCTAACTCAAAGGGTAGTTAATACTTTCATCAAAGGTCTGGTTACTGAGGCAGGGGAACTTACGTTTCCACCTGATGCTTCTGTAGATGAACTAAACTGTGATCTTCGTCGTGATGGTTCACGCCGTAGACGTAAGGGTATCGCTAAAGAAACTAACTCCGTACTGTCTAGCTTCACTGTATCAGATGCAGCTATCACAGCCACAGGTACGTGGTCTAACGTAGGTGGTCAGTCAGGCCTAGAGTTCCTAGTCTTTCAGAACGGTGCTACTCTTTACTTCTACAACAAAGCAGAGGCTCCCTTCTCAGCTAACCTCGAAGCTCACACAGTTAACCTAGCTACATACGAGACCTCAGGTGGTGTAGGTGCTTCAGAAGCTAAATGTACATTCACATCCCTCAAAGGTTCTCTTCTTGTAGTGTCTCCCTCTATCAATCCTATCTACATTGAACGAGACAACGTAGCAGAAACCTTAACAGTTACACAGATTGATTTCCGTACTCGTGACTTCGACTGGCAGGGTGACACCTCTACCTATACAGAAAACGATGCAAGCCCCTCTAATGAACGTAAGTACGATGCACAGAACACAGGCTGGAACACAGGCAATGGTGCTCCTACGGACCTCACAAAGCGTCTGACACACCCTTGGTACTCAGGTAAAGATGCTACAGGTGCTTACGATGCAGCTGAGTGGGATAAGATCTACACTGGTACATCACTTACTGGTAACGGACACTACATCCTAGACTTCTTCAACAAGAACCGTTCTAGTGTCTCAGGTGTTTCTGGTCTTACGACTGAGGTAGAGACTAGCAGGTTCTCTACTGTAGCTAACTTCTCAGGTCGTGCCTTCTACGCAGGTCTGAACAGTGCTAAGAACACAGACATCATTCTGTTTAGCCAGCTCATAACTGACTTCGATAAACTGGGTGAGTGCTTACAACAGAACGATCCTACCTCTGAGTATATCAGTGACCTCTTAGACACAGACGGTGGTGCTATACGTATTGCTGGTGCAGTAGGTATTAAGGTTCTCTACGTTATTGATGCTTCCCTGTACATCTTTGCTGATAACGGTGTGTGGCGTATCGAAGGTATTGATGGTGTCTTCACTCCTACAGCCTTCGCTGTTAAGAAGGTTACTGACGTAGGTATCGTAGATGCTAGTAGCTTTATTGTTGCAGATGGATCACCTATCTGGTGGAGCCGTAACGGTATCCATACTCTAGACTTCGATGCTGCTAGTGGTCGTCCAGTTGAGAGCAACCTGACACTCACTACTATTCAGACTTACTGGGATGCTATCCCTAACGAGTCTAAGGCTAAACTAAAGACTTCCTTTGACAGTGTGAACAAGAGAGCCTACTGGGCTTGGCCCGATCAAGGTGAGGGTGTTGAGTCTAAGATTAATAATGTACTCGTACTTGATGCTGCACTCAGAGCATTCTACCCTTGGCGTATCGAAGATGCAGGAGTTAACACAGACTGCGTTATAGACTTCGAGTTCTACTCAGGCTTCGGTGCTAGTCTCTCTGCTCTTGATGTTGTGACCAGTGCTGGTGATGATGTAGTAACCTCTGCGGGTGACGATGTTATCTCACAACAGGTTGCTAACGTATCTACCGGATCTCCTGCTATCATTGCTATCATTAGAGACGGTGCTACAAACAAGATCACTATGGGTTCCTTCAGTGGAGACGACTTCCTAGACTGGGGTACAACGAACTACAGCTCATACGCAGAGGCTGGTTATGACTTCATGGGTGATCTGTTACTTCAGAAGACTGCACCCTACGTGACCACCTACATGCGCCTCACAGAGACTGCATGGGAAGGTAACGAAGAAACAGGCTACCAACCAGACAACCCATCGTCTATGCTTGTTAGTTCTTTCTGGGACTTCCGTAGTACTTCCTCTAGCACTCCTCAACAGGCCTATCGCTTCAAGCGTATGCCAGTCGTAAACTCTAGCAACCTTCTAGACTTTAACCACCCTGAGTCAGTAATCGTTACACGTATGAAACTACGTGGCAAGGGACGATCAATGCGTCTTAAGTTCGAGAGTGAACAGGGTAAAGACTTTATTCTTCTAGGCTTCTCAGTCCTAGGTGGAGTAAATAGTAAATTCTAACTAGGAGACTTCATGTCTTACACAATCCGTGACGCTAACCACAGTGACATCTTAGACATTACTCTTGCTGGTAAACAGTTCTCTAAGGAGACTAACCACCCAGCTTTGAATACTCTGAACCTTAATAAGGTAGCTAACTCCTTACAACAACTAATCGACAGTGATGTAGGTTTAGTTAAGGTGTCCTGTTACAACAAAGAGATCGTAGGAGCTATTGCTGCTGTAGCTATGGAGCTACCTATTAACGATTTAATATGTACTCAAGAGTTGATGTTGTGGTTAGACCCAGAACACAGAAACGGTAAGACAGCCCCTAAGTTGATTGATGCTTATGTTGAATGGGCAAAGGGTCTAGGCTGTGACTACGCAAGGTTATCTGCACTTGACTGTGTTCTAGATGGTCGTGCTGGTGTTCTATTTAAACGAAAAGGTTTCAAGCCAATCGAGACCGCTTACATAAAGGAATTGTAATATGGCTGTATTTACTGCTATTGGTGCTATTGCAGGTGGTCTGATCGCTGGCTCTGTAACAGGTGCTCTCGTAGGGGCTGCTATCGGTCTTTCTGTAGGCATGGGTGTTCGGGCTATGAAGAAAGCTGAAGCTGCTCAAACTGAAGCTGCCTCGTACACAGAAGAGATTACAGGCATAACTGAAGAAGTTACTGGTGTAGAGCAAACACGAATAGGTGTTCAAAAGGAACAGATAGCTACACAAGCTGAACAAGAGAAGTTATCTGTACGTAGGAGCCGTAGACAGGCTATCCGTGAAGCACAGATCCAACGTGCTCGTGCTCTTAACGTAGCCTCTGCCGCAGGTGCTGGTGAAAGTTCTGCTGTATCTGGTGGAACAGCCTCTATCGGATCTAACCTTGCTTCTGCACTTGGATACTCTTCCCAACAGTCAGGTCTCTCAGAGAACATCACAATGTTACGTCAAGAAGAAGCTGACCTAAGCTCTCAGATTGCAGGTCTCTACGGTCAAGCTAATGTCCTACAGGCACAGCAAGGTGTAGCTCTATCTCGTGCAGGTATGTACTCAAGTCAGGCATCTAGTTTCTTCGGAATGGGTATGAACATTGCAAGTATCGGTAGTGGTTTTGCTAAAATATAATACGTAAGAGGAAGACCTAAATGGAAAACGAAGACCTCACGTTCATTGAGTCTGACAACACTCAGTTCTTAGATGACTTTCAGACAGAAGAAGAGCAGGACACTTCTATAAAAACAGATGCTGAACTTGACGAAGTATTCCTAACCACAGGTAATCCTCACACAGATGTTGTAGTTGCAAAGAGAGACTTTGTAGAACAGAACAACCCATTGCAGACTTATGCTATGGAACGTCTTGAGTACTTAGATGTAGACCCTGAGCAGTTCCAGAAGAATGTTGATAAGTACTACGAGAAAGAACTTGACTTTCTAGATTCTCAACAGTTCTTCTACGAACAAGCCTTAGGTCTTAATGACCCTGACGTAGAGCCTGTTGATCTCCGTATTGCATCTAACAACCGTATTGCTCAGAGTGTAATCGAGAAGTACCAAGACAAAG
>Ga0115560_1002900_pt1 | contig 10935 bp, 6 predicted proteins | sample COGITO_mtgs_1105_5_FD_87278 | JGI IMG/M metagenome (GOLD analysis project Ga0115560, IMG submission 87278) | Pelagic marine microbial communities from North Sea - COGITO_mtgs_110509 | ecosystem: Environmental > Aquatic > Marine > Epipelagic | place: Germany:Helgoland, sampling site Kabeltonne... | reverse complement strand
TTCCATCTTTTAAAATTATAAAAGCACGGGTGTTGTTAAGTTGAAGAAAATTATAAAGATTATCAATACCAACGGAATCCCAGTTTAGTTCCTCAGGATTTAAAGTTTCCCATTGGTCTGAATTTATGGCTGGAAAATATAGGTCATCAACTACTGGCTCGCTAATCTGAGTTTCATCATTTGAGCACGAAATAAGTATTAACAACAAGAAAAACAGAATTTTTTTCATCTAAATATTAATTAATTTTTTAAAATTAATCAATTAAATTGGTGTAGTTTCATTTTTTCAAGTAAAAAATATTCCCTAAAATAAAATTTATTTTAGGGAATAATGCCGTGGAGAATAGGGGAGTGAAGTCAGACTTTTTTGGGGAGGATTTAGATGTTTGTCAATTTATTACTAGCCATATTAATGGCGATTCATTGGGCTTAAATTAATCATTAATAATTCCCTCAATTTATTAATATCTTTATCTTCAAGTCCAGAATTCTTTAATGCGTATATTAATTCTTCCTGTCTTGGTTGTCCAAATGTCATCCTATACAAGGCCAAAGTGACTTTTAATTGTTCGTATTTTCTTTGGTCTTTACTAAATTTATGAATAGGCACAAAACGCTCAAGGTTGTTTTTACCTTCATCTAAATACCAAAATGGAATTATACCTGTCTTGTCCTCCTTAAATAAAGACTTGGCAATTTCAAATATCGAATTCCAAATAGAAATAGAGTTTTCAGACATTGTTTTTAAAAGCATGTCATCATCAACTATATCGGTTATTTTACTTCTTATAACCAAGCCTTTAAAACGATTAATTCGACCCTCTCGTTGTTCTAAATCAATAGCGTTGTGTGGCAAATTCCAATGAAATATTTTTCTGCAATAAAAATGAAAATCTAAACCTTCCTGACCTACTGATGTGGAAGCAAGAACAAACGGTCTAAATGGAGAATTAAAAACATCTCTAATATTTATCATTCTTTTACTACCTGCGTCTGTACTCATCTTCTGTTCACCATATGCTACAGCATAATGCGCTCGCATTTTTTGCGTTGCATAACTAGAGTCTCTATTTTTTAAATCCACATCAATAGAACTAGTTCTTACAGATAGTATATTCTGCATTAACTCAGCTGTTTCATTGGTTGAAGTAATGCTATTACAATTTTTAAGCATGTAAACATATTCCTCCATCATTGCCAAAAAATTTCCCTCTGCACAATATTTCAGTGTTTTACGCCAGAAATCTTTGTGTTTACTTACTGCTAGTCTAATCGCTGTGATTGATTCTGGCTTATTAAGCATTGAGAAGAAAGAATTTGCAATATAGAATGCTTGCTTTTCAATTTCATCTTCATTACCATAGTTATTCTTTAAAGCAGTAAGAGAACAAACACCAGGGGAAGCCAATGTTACATCAGCTAGAACCTCAAAAAGGTCTGACGGAACCCTACCTAATTTCTTCTCTCCATCAGTAACCTGTGAAAGGATTAGCTTTAAATTTTTTATATGTTTATCGTATCCACTTACTTCCTCAGTTGATTCTATATTTAAATGAATATCAATTGATTTGTTATCCTTTTTTTGAACGGAATCTAAAAGTGGTCCTGAAAGCCAGTACCAAGTCTTATCTTCTCTAGAAGTTGATTGCCCATATTTTGCAACTAAATCAAGTTCATTGAACAACTCACGTAATTTTACTGCCTGTTCTTTACGAAGTTCTTTATATGAATTTTGAAAACTATCAAGATTTCGAATTACACTTACTTCACTAAGACTTTTACTTGGATAGGTTAAAGCAAAATTGGACATTTGAAAGGTTGTGCCACTTTCCTTTTCTGTTGTCTTGTAAACAAGTAAGGGAGCCGGTTTCCTTGGTGTTGAAAAGTAGTTTTCCCTTTCTGAATGTTTGTTTTTTGACTGTAATTTCACATTTGCTATTGTTCGTCGCTCAACTTCATAGGAGAGTAAAGTAGCAATAGCTCTTGGAGCCATAGCCCAGCCAGAAAAAACAAGTATTTTTGAAAAATCATCTGTTTTTCGATATGCACCTGCTGGTTTATAATAAGGTTTTGTTGGAGGAATCCATAGTAATAATTCACCATTATCCTTAAAACATTCATTCGCCAATATTCTGAATTTTCCATTTGGATACGTTGGCATTTTCTTATGGTAGCCCAAAGGCTTATAATTTTCTATTTGCTCGTAATCAATCCAAGCTGATTCATTATTTTCTAGATGTGCTTTAATTTCTGGATTGTCACGGTTAATATCAAGTATCTCCTTTAACTTGTACCCATGAAGAAATGATAAAGGATAGGGCGCAGACTTACTAAACTCCATCGTAGATCCAAATCGATTTCTACTTGACGTGTTTATTTTTTCTAATTTGTTCACCAATTGATCTAATGCAACAAAGTTCTTGATATCATCTTTAATAACATTAACATTTCCATTTGAGCTTTCAATGGTCATGTTGTGGTATTCTTTTGCAACACTTAGGCGCTCGTTTCTTGAGAGAAATTTTCTAAATTCTCGCTCTAAATTTCTCTTTACATTGCTTGCAGATTCTGGATTTTCAATAGCTCCTTTCGGATGCCTCAATATGTCAAAAAAGGCTTGTTGTTGCACTCTAAAATCTTTCCAAAGTTTTTTGCCTTTACTTCCTCCTAAGAACTCTATTAGTTTTCTAAATTCATCGTGGTGGTCTTCCCCGTTTAATTGCTCTAATTGTGTGGTGAATGGCTTAAAAGGTGTTGCAGACAAAAGAAGCACACGGGCCTCATCATTGCGGAGAACAACTTTGGCAATTTCTCCAGCTTCAGAATTATCATCGCCATCCAACAAGCTCTTAAACCTCTGGAATTCGTCTAAAATAAATAGGTCCGCATCTAAATATGCCAAGCAAACTTGAGTTAATTCATTTCTAAGTGCTCTGATAATCTCATAACTGAAATACTTTGGGTTTGTTTCCTCATCTATATTTAAAGCCATTATAAGGGCTTTAATTACATCATAAATAGACGCACTTTTCTTTCCCAAATATTCATATGTTTTTTTGAAACGCAGTTTAGAAGCAGGAACTGTTTTTAAATGATTGAGTAACAATGAAGCTATTTCTGGCCTAAACAGATCATCGTATCGCTCTATCCGGTCTTTTGTCAACCAAGCCCAGCTATCATCTCCAATCATTTTTGTTTGCAAGAGCTTATACAAAGAAGATTTTTCTTCCTTAATCTCTATATCCTGAATCAAAAAGGTATATAGCATTGCTCTTTCTTTTTTTGTTCCTACACTATTGGTAAGTTTAAAAGAAGTTGATGGAGTTAATGAACTTAATTTTAAAATAGCATCTTGGCTCGTGTTATCCTTGTATGCTAAGTAAACCAACCTACTTAGAGGTTTATCTGCCCGACCAATTGGATTTAATTTTGAAATATTCTGTTGCGCCAACACTTGATTAGAACATATGTAAACCACATGAAATGGTCTGTCAGATGGCTTGTGACTCTTAATTGCTTTAGCAATTACACCTTTTGCTATTATTGTTTTTCCAAGACCAACCTCATCTGCAATAAGCACCTTTTTTCTATGCTTAGTGTACATTTGTTCCAACACATAATCCACAGATGCGGACTGAAACCCTTTCAACTGTTTGTCTATTTTGTTAACCGCTAAGTTAATTTCTTTAAGCATGGGCAAATTCTTTAAATACTGTCCAAATGGGCATAAAGTCTTCAAGCACAGAACTATCTTTTTTTTCTAGTTTCTGAATGATTCTATCAATCTCAATTAGTTTTTTAGGCGATCTCGATGCAGCAAACATTAAAGATTCATAGATGGAGTTATTCATCCCTAGTACATCCTGAAGTATTGCTGTTTCGTCTGTATTTTGATTCATTGAATCTTTTATTAATAAAGAACCTTTCAGTTTTTCTGGTGATAATAAGAACTGTAAGTATTCGAAAAACTTGACTTTGCTGTTAATTAGGTTATTGAAAATAACATCTTCCCTTTCCTTTGGAATATCAACTTCCATTTTTATGGTTACTGAACCTTTAAGTTCACCTTTTGACCGAATATTAACTATTAAATAACTTGATAAGTTTACTATGGATATATTATTAAATTCTAATTTATTTAATGTTTCAGTTTCTAAGTATTTAAACTCATCTTTTCTATGAATTAATCGCGTCTCGATAATAAAAGCATCATTCTTAACTTTTGTCAAATCTATATTGAGTTTCAGCGAATAGTTTTCATTATTCGAGTTTTTTTCAACCAAACCTTTAAAAGATTGTTTGGTCAAATAATAAGTTAACTCTCTTACTTTTCGGTTTACAGACTCTTCCTCAGATTCTATAACTTCTTCAGTTGGAATGTATTGACCAAATAAGGTTCCTTGTTGATGAAGTAATTCCCATTTAATTCTTTTTAAGCGCTTAAGTTTTTCAGCTGTATGTACTTTAACCAATAGTTCCACATTTCTCTCAAAAGCTGGGGACGTAGCATTTGCAGACCCCATAAACCAATCTGAAGCTTCGCCAGTATCTCCTATAAATATTTTAGCATGCAAATTTTGTGACATTGATTCCATTCCTTCCGTTTCCAAGAAATCTTCTCCAACTGCAATTAAAGGATTAAGGCAATAGAGTTCCATGCCTCGCAGTTGATTGTGGTCCAATTTATCCAGTTCTTCTTTTCTAGAAAAAACTGTTAGTTTACGACTGTTCCTTTTTAATTTTTTGAGTGTTGTAATGTCTAGAAAAGGAGAGATAACAATCATTTTCTTGTACTTTATATTCTCTAACGGATTATCGAAACCATCGTCATTACTTCTGAATTTATCTATCGGGAAAATTTCGAAATCAGAAAAACCATCTGGAATATCGAAGACTACCTTTTCCAATTCTGTAAAAAAGCTTTGATTTATTTTTCTTCCTGATGTTTTGTAAAATGACTGGAGATAAGAACTTATCTTTTTTGTTTGCTTTTGAACGTGAGTTGTAGGGGTACCATCACAGAAGTAGGATATGTCCCAAGACCTATCAAAGGTTAAGTTTCTACTTAAAACAACCAAACGGTAGACGGTTTCATCATCACTTTCAAAGCGAAGCACCCATAACTTGGGATGAAAACTGGAATCAACAATTGGAGGGTGAACCTCTTCTATGCATCCCTCCATAAAAGATAAAAGATTATTGTAATTGGTAGGTACTTTAATTTTTCCGCGCTGGCAGAATATATCAACTTTCTCTGTGCTCTTTCGGATAGCATCTAAGACATCGTATCTATTCAATTGGAAATCTCCTTCCATACTCTTGGCATAAAAAAGTGCCACAGGTATAGCTAGTAATGCATATAAATCTAAGGAGTAAGTTGTACCAATAGCTTTTGTTAATTCAAACCCTTCAGGTGGAGAAATTAGCTTTCCATAATTAAGTCTATTTGTTTTTACATTAAGCATGTGCCTGTATATCTTTTATAATGTTTTTAACATTGTTAAATCTATATTGAAGACTCTGTATACCAACCCAACTTGTAAATTCACCATTTACACTAGCTAATTTTGCTTTGGCACCTTTCTTTTTTATTTCTTGTCTGTAAACCAATTCATCGAGTAACTTTATATTGAGTTCTTCTTTTAGTACCTCATGTTTCCATAAACGCATGAATTGCTGCGTTTGTGGAGCAGTTCTTGGTGAGACCTCACTGAATATATATTCAAAATTTAAAGCTTGCACATCCTCTCGTTTCACTTCTAGCTTTTTAAGCCAATCATTCCACTTATCATCAAAATTGAGTTCGCCTGATTTTTTGTGTAATTGAATATTGTAGCGAATATGTGCTCCATGCATTATGAAATCAAATAATAATGCAATTTTCAACATCTGTATCGTTTCAGAATGCAAGGATTCATCGGCAATTAATAGATTGGCCATTTCCTGAAAGTTATTAGAATTCGCAATTACCTCTGCTCGTTCTTTTGTGAATAACTGGCTCAGTAAATTATGTTCTTGTTTTAAGCTGGATGTCACATCTTTGAATTGATCACGCAAATAATTTGCTTCCTCTTCGCTTAATTCCATTCGTATGTCTTCTTTTATGGCAGAAAACAAAGGTGCTCTTATGGCAAATTGTTCTTCTATTAAATGTTTATCATCCATTACATCTCCATCAGGGTTAAATTTCGACAAATCGTTTTGAATGAGATATTCAGTAGAGGATAGTTCTGTGTCAATTAACTTGTGTGTTCGAAGGCCATTCCAATATACTGATGATGCCTTTCTAGCCAACTCGCCATTTGTTTGAGCAACCGTAACACCAATTACACCATCACCATCTTTGTATGAATGGTTTTTTGCCAGCAGATGCATGATACGGTGTTCTTCTGATTTCAGATAAGTAGATAGTAAAGGAAGTTTTTCACCTTTTTGATAGCGTTGTAAATACCCTAAAAAAATGTCTGTTAGAATGATAAAATATTTAGGACGTGTTTGAATGGTTGAAACACCTGGAAATAACCAATCTGCTATGTTATCACGTACAGAACCAATTCCTAATTCATCAACTGTGCCACCTGTATTTAATAGTTCGATTACTGAAAATACTTTATCTCTTTGCTCATTAGAAAAATCAATCCATCCAAAACCTGCTCCCATTTACACCTTTTTTTTTAATACCCCCAATCATTATGCACAATTGGAAGGCTGTTTAATTAATTTCAAAGTAATCTCCATTTATCGTCTTTGAAATAATTTTAATTCTAGTTTTGCAGGCGTTGTAATTTTTAAAGCGCGTGCATGATTAATTACTTTAATATAATGGGTTTCATCCTTAAACTGTGTCCAAGGAAGTAGCTCTAATTTAGGCAATCCTTTAACCTTTGCTTGTTCATTTAGTTTTTGCTGTATAATTCTATCAACAGGAAAGTGAGGGGGCTCATCAATATTACCCAAGCACCACTGGTATTTTAGATATAGGTTGAGCATTTTTTGAGCAATGCCAAAATTAATTTTTCCGCCATTAAATATTTCTGAGTATTTTTTGCTGCTATCGCTTAGGGCTTTAATGTTATTTATATGTTGCCCGTCAGTTACTTTGTCGGTTTTGTATTGCGCCAACATGTTTTCTACAACAACTGTTGTATTGTTCTTAAAAAGTACTTTAGTGTCATTTGAAGCATTATCAACATAAGCATAAGCCCTTTGAAAAGAAGCTCCAAAGGTGAGCATCCAAATTTCTTTATTTATAAAATCTTCTTTCATAGCTTATTTTAACTTATATCTTCTTCATAATTATTAAAATTATTTAATCCCATTAATTATTATATACTCAACGAAATATTTTTTATTAAATAGTAAAGAAATTTATTTACCCCACCATTCCTTGAATAAACACTTCCACAAATTCTTTCATTTTATCTAAAATACGAACTCCAATTTCTCTTGCGTGTAATATACTTGGGCGATTATCTAAACATTTAAAAACATCGTCTCGTATAGGTTCTTGGCCACTGTAAATATAACTTTGTATTAATGCGTTGAATTGTTTTGCGTCTAGGTTCTCTTCTTCGCAAAGTTTGTGCAACGCTTTTACTTTTTGATCTTGCCAGTATTGTTCAAATTCGTCTTCTATTTTATCGGCATCATGTATGTGAGGTAAATTCTCTTCAATGAACTTTTCTATGAGTTCTCGCTTACTACGAAGGGTAATATCTCCCCCTAATAAATCAATAATTGCTTTTTTCTGCGCTTCTAATTTACTGGGCTCTTTTTCTTCCTTAAAGTCTTTAAGCAATTTCAGGATATACGCTCTATTTATTCGGTCTCTATGTATTAATTCTAACTCAAAATCAATATCGTCTAAGATAGAAATCTTTTCTTTTTGTGCTTCTTTTTTTACTTTTTCATAGATATCAAGGTATTTGCCTTTGTAGTCTTCAAACTCTTGCTCATTAAGTGGTAAATCATCCCAAGCAAAATCGGTGTAGGATTGCAATACATTTAGTGTACGCATCAATTTTCTAAACGCCTGCACAAAAGCGGCCTCATCTTCTTCACTCTCCAGTTCGTTAACGCTTTGATAGGTAGGAGTAATTTCTTTTAAGTTTTCGAAAGCCTGGTCAAACTTCTTTGCGATGTCTTCATATTCAGGCATCACAACTACCTCTATAGCATCTTTGTTCGAGAACAAAGTAATCGCATCATCTGTCGCTTTTTTAAGGTTTCTAAAGCATAATATGTTTCCTTGTGACTTCTGCTCACCTAATATTCTATTGGTGCGAGAAAAGGCTTGTATTAAACCATGCTGCTTTAAGTTCTTATCTACATACAAGGTGTTTACCTTTTTTGCATCAAACCCAGTTAGCATCATGTTCACCACAATAACAATGTCTAGCCTATCTTTTTCATCATTAAAGTTTTGTTTCTCTCTATCTTTTAAACGCTTGCTGATGTCTTTAAAATAGCCCTCAAACAACTTGCTATCCTTAGTGGTATAGCTAGTGTTATACATCTGGTTATAATCCCCCATAAATCCTTCTAGCTTATCACGTGTATGACTTGATTGATAGGTAGCATCAAGTTCTGCAGCCATGTTAAAATCATCTTCAGGCAAATAATCTTGTGCTTCTTTACCGTCTTCATTAGCGCCATAGGTAAAAATAGTTGCGATGCGTAAATCGTGCTCGCCTGCTAATTTCTTTTGTTGAAATAGCTCATAATAAGCAATCGCGGCATCTATACTGCTTACTGCAAATAGGGCAGAGTACTGCTTATTAAATGTTTTTCGTTTGTGGTTTGCAATGATATAATTCGCAACGCCTTCAAGGTATTGAGGATCATTAAAGACTTCTTCTTTATTAATATCCTCCACCATTTCATCAAACTGTGGTTTGTTTTTGTGTTTGAAAACACTGTAATACTCAATCCCAAATTTTAATACATTTTGATCTCTAATGGCATCGGTAATTACATACTTGTGCAAACAGTTGCCAAACAAATCTTTGGTGGTACGTTTACCTAAATCATTTTTAGAAGCATTTTCTGCAAATATGGGAGTACCTGTAAAACCAAATAACTGGCTTTTAGCAAAGAATTCTGTTATCCTACCATGTGTTTCTCCAAACTGACTACGATGGCATTCATCAAAAATAAATACAAAACGTTCGTTTTTTAAAGGCTCTAATTGCTTGCGGTAATGACCCGAAATAGCATTGTTTAGTTTTTGAATGGTGGTTATGATAAGGTCTGAATCTTTTGCAACGCCTTTTTTATCTTTAAATTTTCCTAAAAACTGATTGACCAAACTATTGGTGTTGGTTGTAGAATCTACGCTTCCATCCTTAAAAGAATTGAACTCTTGCATGGTTTGGTAATCTAAATCTTTACGATCTACTACAAACACCACTTTATACACTTCTGGCAAATCCATCAGAATTTGACTCGTTTTAAAAGAAGTTAGGGTTTTACCCGAACCGGTGGTATGCCATATATAGGCATTGTCTGTATTGGTTTTTACTTGTTTAATGAGCGCCTCGGTAGCAAAGTACTGGTAGGGGCGAAGCACCATTAATATTTTATGGGTTTGGTTAATAACAATGTAATTGGCAATCATTTTACCCAAATGGTCTGGGTTTAAAAATGCATTAGCAAATTCGACCAGTTCAGTAACGTTCTTGTTGTTGGCATCTGCCCAATAAAATGTTTGTTTTACCGATTGCAAGGCGTTATTGGCCAAATACTTAGTGTTGCCACCATTACTAATTACAAATAACTGAACGTATTGAAACAAACCATGATTGCTCCAAAACGAATGTTTTTGATACCTATTAATTTGATTAAAAGCTTCTTTAATTTCTAAACCTCTACGTTTAAGTTCTATTTGTACCAGTGGCAAACCATTGACGAGTAAGGTAACATCATACCGGTTTTTAAACGAGCCTTCTAGTGTGACTTGATTGGTTACTTGAAACAAGTTATTGTTCCAGTTTTCTGAATCGAAGAAGCGCACGTAGGCTATTTCTCCGTTTTCTTTGGTAAAACTAAAACGATCTCTTAGGGTTTTGGCTTTTTCAAACACATTGCCTTTTGCTAGGTGATTGAGTATCCCATCAAACTCTTTATCAGTATAAATAGTTTTATTAAACACTTCTAACTGACTCTTTAAATTAGAAACCAAAGCAGCACCATCCACCACTTTGGTTGATGAATAGCCTAACTGCACCAATTGCTTGATGAGGTTGTTTTCTAATATGGCTTCACTTTGTCTAGACATTTAATGGTATTTTATATTTAATTTTTGAAAATATAAATTAATTTATTCTTACTTAAAGTTTTATTTTCTTCTAAAAAAGCAATTAAAGCGGCTTCTTGATATTTAGAAGCGTTAGAGCCAAAACCTTCACTTTTGCCTTCTAATAAAGCAACATAATTTGCTCTTGTTAAATTAACCGAACTTGCAGATGTACCAATTTTTTTGGCGACATCTTTTTCTATGTTTTTATAATCTTCAGTTTTGTATCTTTTTACAAATTCTGTGATGACTAATAAGCAATCTTCTAAACTCCAATTGTGATTTTTACTCATATCTTTTGTTATTATCTAAATTTTCTAAATGCTTGAACTGTTTGATAAATACCATAACCAACAGCAATCCTGCCCAAAAAGTCAAATACATATGGAATACCATAAAAGGGATATAACTCATCAATGTAATTTATACTATGTGCTGGATTTAGGAAATTAATAAATTGTTTAACTGTATATCTGCTTAACTGCCAGATCAATGATAAGTTCCTTTTGTAGTTCTTCAAATGTATTTAATTGTTTTTTCATATTCTTAAACAAACATTTGCTGCAACAGCCCTTTTTTAAAGGTTTGGGTTTGGGTTATTTGATTATTTACACTTTCTATTTTGGTATCGATACTCGATA
>Ga0115560_1002896_pt1 | contig 10938 bp, 6 predicted proteins | sample COGITO_mtgs_1105_5_FD_87278 | JGI IMG/M metagenome (GOLD analysis project Ga0115560, IMG submission 87278) | Pelagic marine microbial communities from North Sea - COGITO_mtgs_110509 | ecosystem: Environmental > Aquatic > Marine > Epipelagic | place: Germany:Helgoland, sampling site Kabeltonne... | reverse complement strand
CAGTCAGAGCTCGATTACGGCACGGCAGCTTCCCGTAACGCACCCATCGTCCTAAACAAGTCGCAATTGCTAGAAAACCTGCAGAATGTCCAGCGCCGTCGCAACCTCCCTCAGTCCAAAAGTCTCATCGCCACGAAGAACTGCGAGGTAAACCTAGACGTGGAAATGGAGACTGGCACGGGCAAGACCTACGTTTACATCAGAACCATGTTGCAGCTGAACCGCCGATACGGATGGAGTAAATTCATCATTGTGGTCCCCAGCATCGCCATCCGTGAAGGTGTACAGAAATCTCTCGAAATCACCACCGAGCACTTTCTAGAGGACTACGGCAAACGCCCGCGCTTCTTTACCTACGATTCCAAACAACCACATAAACTAGAGAGCTTTTCGTCGGACAGCGGTATCAACGTTATGATCATCAACGTTCAGGCATTCAACGCCACTGGAGCCGATGCCCGAAGAATCTACGAGGAACTGGATGATTTCCAATCTAGGCGCCCCATAGATGTGATAAAGGCGAATCATCCGATCCTGATTCTCGACGAGCCTCAGAAAATGGAGGGCGAAAAAACCACGAATTCGTTAAAGAAGTTCAACCCGCTCTTCGTCCTGCGCTATTCCGCCACCCACAAGACCGAGCACAACAAGGTACACCGGCTCGACGCACTGGATGCCTACAACCAGAAACTGGTCAAAAAGATTCGTGTCCACGGCATCGCCCAGAAGGGGCTCAGCGGCACCACGCGCTACCTCTACTTGGAGTCCATCGAGGTTTCCCGGCAAGCCCCGATGGCTCGGCTAGAATTTGAAGTCAAAGACAAGGCAGGAGCCATACGCCGAGTATTGCGTAAAACGAGTGTCGGCGACAACCTCAAAACACTCTCAAACGGTCTGAGCGGCTATGAAGGCTTCGTGGTATCAGAAGTGCATGCGAACCACAACACCATCAGCTTCACCAACGGTGTGGTCCTCCATGCCGGTACCGTCACCGGGGACGTAAATGAGATTACCCTGCGGCGTATCCAAATCCGAGAGACCATCCGTGCCCACTTCGATAACGAACGCAGCCTCTTTTCTCATGGAATCAAGGTACTCAGCCTGTTTTTCATCGATGAGGTGGCCAAATACCGCCAGTATGATGACGACGGAGAGAAGCCCGGTGAATACGCCCGCATCTTCGAGGAGGAATACAACCTCCAACTTAACGAAGAGCTATTACTGGAGGACACGCCCTATCAGCGCTACCTAGGAAGCATCGATCCTGCCAATACCCACAACGGCTACTTCTCCATCGACAAGAGATCAAAGCATCTGGTCGATCCCAAGATCTCCAAAATGGGAGAGCTGGCCGGCACTACGACCGACGTGGACGCATACGACCTTATTCTCCGCGACAAGGAAAGCCTGTTGTCCCTTCCTGATTCAAAAGACGACGAGTCCACCCACCAGCGGAAACAGGTTCGCTTTATTTTTTCACACTCCGCCCTACGCGAGGGCTGGGACAATCCGAACGTGTTTGTCATCTGTACGCTAAAGCACAGCGATAGCATGATCTCCCGGCGGCAGGAAGTCGGTCGCGGCATGCGGCTCTGCGTCAACCAATACGGTGATCGCATGGATAATCCCGCCACTGCTCATGACCTCAACATACTCACGGTCGTTGCCAACGAATCCTACGAGGACTTCGTAAGAGGCCTACAATCCGACATCGACGATAGCCTCTCGGATCGCCCCCGCGAGGCAAACGAGGCCTACTTCATCAACAAAGTGCTGGCAGGCTCCAGCCCAGGAGGTCCGGATATGACCGTGTCTCCGATCATGGCCAAGCAGATCTACCGCTACCTAGTGAAGCACGATTATTCGGACGATGCAAACCACATCACTGATGCCTACCATCAGGCAAAAAAAGATGGAACGCTTGCTGAGCTGCCTGATGACCTCAAACCACATGCCAAGCAAATCTTGCAACTGGTTGACTCTGTCTATTCGGAAGGCGCACTGCCTAACTACGAGAATAACCGTGAAACCAAGCAGAACGTGCTCAACGACAACTTCCACAAAAAGGAGTTCCAAACGCTATGGCAGAAAATCAACCGCAAGGCTGCCTATACCGTATCCTTCGACTCTGATGAGCTGATCACCAAGGCGGTGAAAGCCCTGAACCTAGAACTGAGGGTGGAGAAGCTCAAGTTCATCATCAAAAAAGGAGAGATGAATAGTTCCCTCGGCAAAGACGAGCTCGCCACCAAACGCGCGTTCACCATGCAGGAACAAATCACGCAGACGGCTAGAGGCAGCATCCAAGCTTCCGTCAGCTACGATTTATTGGGCTCCATTGCTGAGGCTACTCAGCTCACCCGCAAATCAGTAGCTGCCATCCTTTCAAGACTGGATTTACCGATTTTCAACCAGTTCAAAGCCAACCCTGAGGCCTTCATCTCACGGGCGTCCGTAATCATCAAAGAACAAAAGGCAACTTTGATCATCGAGCACCTCGCCTATGATCCAATCGACGAAACCTACGACTCGCTTATCTTCTCATTAGAGAAGAACAAAGAGGATTTTTCTAAGGCGTTCCGGGCGAAGAACCACATCTACGATTACGTATTTACCGATTCAAAGGTCGAGCGCGCGTTCGCCGAGGAGCTGGATACTAGCACCGAAGTCAAAGTATACGCCAAGCTGCCCCGAGGCTTCTCGATCCCCACGCCCGTAGGCGACTACAACCCTGATTGGGCCATCGCCTTCGACGCAGGCAAGGTGCGCCACATCTATTTCATCGCCGAAACCAAGGGCAGCATGTCCTCGCTCGAGCTCCGCGAGTCTGAGAGCGCTCGCATCAACTGCGCCAAGAAGTTTTTCGCTAAAATCACTTCCAATGACGTCAAATACGACGTGGTCAGCAGCTACGAGAAGTTGATGGAGTTGGTGAAAACATAACAACGAGACATGGAAAGACCCATAGCCATACCCACCTAACACAATCCTATAAATACATGCCTTGACATTACAAAACAACCCCTCCACGATGGGCAGGTTGTCGTCACAAGTGGCGGACAGAAGCTGACCATCTCGCGATGTGTTACATCGACATCAGGAAAAGAACTGACTGTCAACGGCGAGAGGAAAGAGGTTATCCCACACGATCTGATTACCGGCAACAAATCGATAGCGAACATTGTGAATTCTCGCGGATAAAACTAAATGAACAACAAAACATATTCTGCTATCTCTCTTTTTTCTGGAGCCGGAGGTTTAGACCTTGGATTTCATAATACTGGGCGCGTAAAGTCATTGGCGTGCTACGAGTATGATGAAATATTCAGTGAAACATTACACCTAAATCTACATCGCCTTGATGTTGATGGACAGCGTCCTAATATTCATCAACAAGACCTTAGTAGCGCAGAGGTAATTACTGAGGTCAACAAAAAATACCAAGGGGCAGACATTGTCTTTGGCGGACCGCCCTGTCAGTCATTTTCTATTATGGGGAGCACGTCGTCTGGTGAAAAGTTAGGAACGAAAGATCCTAGAGGGCAGCTTGTATATTCTTTTCTTGATGTAATACAAAGTGTGCGGCCATTGGCTTTTCTATTCGAAAACGTACCCAATATTGTTAATATTGATAAGGGCGCAGTTGTCGATAATTTGACCAAAGCTTTTCGCGAAATGGGATACGGTTTATGGAGCGGCATAATATGTGCTGCTGATTTTGGAGCTAGAACATTTCGCAAAAGATTCTTCATTATCGGAATCCGGGACGCTACGGAGGTGCCTGCGCCGACAACTACGCATACAAAAGATCATCAGCTCGACATGTTTTCTACTACCAAGCTCCCATGGAACAACTCAGCAAGTATTTTTGAGGCAATCAAAGAATATGAGATCTCAGGGCATACGCTGGCGAACCATGAGAAAGTAAATCATACAGAGGCGACAAAGGAGCGCTTCGGAAAGTTGAATTTTGGCGAGACCGATAATATTAGAAAACGTAACAGGATAGATCCTTTCCGCCCAGCTCATTCAGTCTATGTTGGTGGGAAGGTTGGGAAGCTTCAGGCCCGAACGCATATTCATCCCTATGAACCTCGAGAGCTTACGGCTAGAGAATGTGCGCTGATCCAAGGGTTCCCAATTGACTGGTTGTTGGCAGGGCGTACGGATGCCGCCGTTCAACAGGCAGCAAATGCAGTTCCAGTTGAACTGGCCTGCGGCTTGGCCAAACACATTGTGCGCCAGCTGGACAGGCACGATGTTGAATCATGTGTCACCCCCTAATTGTGCACTAACATATTTTCCATTGGCCCGCTACAACAGTATCATCAAAGGTCTGAGGAATTACACACCCCCTTGGCGATCCATCACTCGATATTTAGCCGGTTTGTATGATTTTGCATATAGGTCCAGTCGGTGAATTGATGCATCTAAAAGGGGTCAGGCAGAGAAATGATGCATTAATCAAGCCCGACGGCTCACTTAAACTTAAACTGCCGCCTAGCGGCTCCCTCCTTGCACTCCCCTCATCTGCCTGATAGATCTTAGCGTGTTCCATGCGCAATCTATCCAAGTCCAAGATCATCGCCTACCGCCAGTGTCCGAAGCGTCTATGGCTGGAGATCCACAAGCCTGAGCTCAGGGATTATTCCGCCTAACATGCGGAGTAATTTTCATGCCTCAAAAATCATTCGGGAACAAAATTGTCATCATTATCAAATTCGTCTTCTTTTGAATCTTCTGGAAATTCGACATTTAGTCCTACTATATCAGTCAGATAGTTCGCAAAGAGTTTGATCCGTATTGCAATAAACGCATTGTAATTATCATCCTGCAATTTCCCAACTGCATCTTCACTAATAAAATGACTTTTCAAAATTGACAAAAACTCCTGATCACCAAGCTTTTCACTTAACTCTGGGATATACACAGATGGCTTTTTGTCTCTTATAAACTTGTTAGATTCCGCCGTTAAATAGGCGAAGTTAAAGACGCTGTTTATGTTTGCGTTTTCTTTGAAAGCCGCCTTTGGGAAAACATGATGCAACTGAGACTTTGTTTGCAGACCGCTGTTGTATCCAACATTCTCATTGCTGTAAAAATCTTTAAGTTCTTGGTCGTTCATAATCGTAAGTATAGCCTTACCAAAAGCACCATTCTTATTAGCCATTGCTACCTTGGCCATAGCCAGATACAGAGGAGAAGCTATAACTTCTGGCTCATCATTAGAGTCCAACCATAGTTTGAGCATTGCGTAATCCTCCTTCATTTTGTTGTCTGTACCCTCAGTGTATCGAGTTTCTAGAGATACTTTGTAATACCATTTCCGTATTTTATTGCGCATTTCCGCCTGCTCCAGCGGACTCTTATCCACATATCCTTTTTTAACAAGTGTAGCTGCTACAACTGGAATCATCGGGAAATAGGGCACAAGTTGTGTTCCATATGAAAGTCCAACTCCTATTTGATCAAAGACTTCGACCACAGATATCATTCCAATTACAGCATTACCCCATTCATCTCTAATATCTTGAGCTCTTAGCTCTTTAGGTAAATTATTTTTCTTGGGAGACCGGTTTGCAAGCATAGCAATAACTTGCAATATAATAGTTTTATCCCCTGCTATAAGTGGTTGTAAATCAGAGTTGTCATCAACAACAGAATCGAGCATCTGCTTGAGATTCAAACCATCTGGCATGAAGGTTGCCACGCATATATCATACGCAGTTAATTTCAGACCTGTTGTATTAATTGATTGGAAAACTTTACAAACACCCTCAATTGTCAATCCTGCAGGGAGTTTAATCACAGGGAAGAGATAGTCGAAAAAAGGATCCAGGAAATTCTCTAATTGCATCTCAATAAAATCCAAAAACTGATCACGGTCACCCGCTTCTCTCAGGTTTTTTCTATAACTTACAATTCTGTCTCGATACTCCTTCTTGGTTTTCAAGAATGAAAAAGGAAGCAAATCATTATCAAATAAATAAGCATCGGGTTGATCTATGTGCTTTTTTGCTACAATGATTTTATCTTCCAATAAATCCATTTTTTCGAAGTCCTCACTGAAATTCTCATATAGCTGGTTCAAGTCTATAAAGTATGTATTCATACCTCGATTGTAATAGACAGAGTGACATGATGTGAGCCTTTGCTGCCCATCTAAAACCAGAAAATTCGGCTCGCTTATATCTTCTTGAGCAGTTTCCACGCTCCTAATCTTCTCGTAAGCAAACTTTAGGTTCTTATCCCTCTCCAGGAACAAAAGAGCCCCGGCTGGGTGAGCTTTGTGTATGGAATCAAGTAACTTCATGACTGCACTGGTTTTCCATTTGTATGGTCTTTGAAAATTAGGCAGTTGCAACTCGCCATTCTCAGCCATCTTCATCAGCTCGCTCAGGTTAGTTTCATCAGTGGTAAATTTGTGATTCATTTATTTATATTAGTTCATTAATTGTTTCGATTTTCACACCAAGTTGCCCTTCTTTCGCTTTTTCTATTAATCCAAATTCTTTCACATAGTTATTTGGCTTTATCCACTTATCTTCTTTTTCGCTAAGTGCATAATGCAGCAACAAGGTAATTTCTCGCGATGTTAGTTGTGATGTGAAAGTCTCGACAAAGAAAATTTTCTCTTCCTCTCTTAGTTTGTCTGTCTGCTTGTGCAGGAAAGACATGACATGAAGTATGTGATTAAAATATATTTCCAATCTGCTTTCCTGGTCCACTATTACAGAACTCCCCTCGTCCGTAACCCAAGTGTCTAGACTCGTTTTGATTTTTCTCAGTAATATCCTCCAGTCCTCATCATCATCAGGATTCATCAAGTCTTCGATATGCTTTTTTGATAAAAGATTCACACCTGAGTAGAAATAGTGGAAACCAATGGTTGCTGCGCCTTTATCCGTCAGTAGTAATTTATCGTCACATTTCCTAATTCTTTTACAACACTCCAATAGCTCTAATGACATTTCTTTTAACGCATACAAACCTTGGTCACTTCTATATTTTATGCGGTCAACGTTTTCGCGGTGCAATCTTAGCAACTCGAAAAATTTACTTTCAAATTGCTCCGTAAATAGAGCCTCCCGCTGAACTTTGTTTGCGTCATACTGTATGTAAAACGCAAGAAATGTAAGTATCACTCCAATGAAACCAATAATCGGGCCCAAAGTGCCACCCATGGAATCACCTATTAAAGCTGTTTTATTATCATACCCCCATGGCAATTTCCATCCCGTGATATAGAATGGCACAAGAAAGCAAACAAGTAGAACGAGCAACATTGCAATAACAGTTGTTATACAGGTTTTAATTTTTCCAGCTTTCAATGTATTTTTGGCTAATTCACAGTTAGTAGTGATAAAAAGAAGATGCTTTGTCAACACCACCTGCGGAAATAAGGAGCATTATTTTCGCTATCCCCTCCCTCCTTGCACTCCCCTCACCTACCTGATAGATCTTAGCGTATTCCATGCGCAGTCTATCCAAGTCCAAGATCATCGCCTACCGCCAATGCCCGAAGCGTCTATGGCTGGAGATCCACAAGCCTGAGCTCAGGGATGATTCCGCCTCTCAGGCGGTCTTTGCCATTGGTAACCAGGTAGGTGATATGGCTCAGGAAGTTTACAACACAGATGGCACGGGTGTTCTGATCGATATCAATGAGATCGGCTGGCCAGAGGCCTTTGCAAGGTCGGGAAAACTGCTTAGCGAGGGTAAATCTATCATCTTTGAGGCCGCGATGAAGGCCAATGGTGCGCTGGCACTAGCAGATGTGATGATCCCTGTGCAGGATGATTCTGGTGATCAGGGGCTGAGCTGGGAAATGATCGAGGTCAAGTCCGCCGCCAGTGTCAAAGACTACTACCGAGATGATATTGCGGTGCAGTCCTACATTGCCACCGCATGCGGTGTTCCCCTCTCATCCGTCTCCCTGGCACACATTGATACCAGCTTTGTCTACCAGGGTGATGGTGACTACAGCGACCTGTTCCACCGCGCTGACCTCACTGAGGAAGCCATGTCACGCCATGATGAGGTGGAGCAGTGGCTGAGCGATGCACATGAGATTGCTGACCGGGATGAAGAACCTGATATCTGCACTGGAAGCCACTGCTGCTCTCCTTTCGATTGTCCGTTTATAGCTCACTGCCAAAGCCAGGAGCCCCAGCCTGCGTTTCCTATTTCCTGCCTACCCCGCTTTACAAAAGCCAATAAAGAGCTCCTTGCTGCAGATGGCATTACTGAGCTGAAGGATGTGCCCAAGAGCATGCTCAATAGCACTCAGGCGATGGTTCAGAAAAACACACTTGCTGGCACTACCTACTTTGATGCCGACGGAGCAGCGGCTAAGCTATCGGGTGAGACTGTTGATGGAGCTCCCCACTACTTCCTCGACTTTGAGACCAGTAACTCCGCCATCCCTCACTGGAAAGGCACCCGCCCCTTCCAGCAGGTCCCCTTCCAGTTCAGCATGCACACACTGCACCCGGATGGCACGCTGGAGCAGGAAACCTTCCTCGATCTCAGCGGGGATGACCCACGACGCTCCTTTGCCGAGGCCCTAGTAAAAGCCTGCGGCGATACTGGCCCTGTCTTCGTCTACAACGCCAGCTTTGAGAAAACCGTGATCCGCAGAGAAGCGATCGCCTTCCCCGATCTGGCTGATGAGCTCAGCGCCATCGTTGAGCGCATTGTCGATCTGCTCCCCATTGCCAAAAACTATTACTACCACCCGAGCCAGAACGGCAGCTGGAGCATCAAATACGTCCTCCCTGCCATTTGCCCAGATCTCCACTACAGTGAGCTAGACGGTGTGCAAGACGGCCAAATGGCCATCTCTGCCTACCAGGAGGCCATCATGCCTGGCACCACTCCCGAACGCAAAGCCGAGATCTATTCCCAGCTCGACAAATACTGCGCCCTCGATACGCTTGCAATGGTTAGAATCTGGGAATTTTTCTCTGGGAAATAGTCTGGTCAGATAATCAAATCACCCATGTCAGAATACCAACACCTCGAAGATGTCTTGCCCGGATTTACTGATGCGCGTGACATCATTAAGGGTGCTGACGATTCCATCTTCCCGCTCCAGTATAAGGGAGACAAATTTGAATTCTACCGCTTTGCCAATCGCTATCGCATGGCAAAGCGATTTCGCGGTATCGAATTAGATGGATTCGAGCAACCGACCCAGGATGGCTACTCCGCACTCATCCGCGTATTCTTGGTATGGTCTGTCTTCGAGCGCTACACGGACTTAGCCGACGATCCCCCACCCTACGGACAACTTCTCTCCCTCGTGCCCAAGTTCGATTTTAATAAACTGGCAGACCACATCGAACGCCACGACACGGATCATAAGCTCTATGACTTCCTCTACGATCTCTCACTAGAGGGCAACCGCCATTATCTGGAACGATACCGCAACGGTGACCGGCGTGGTGTGATCTTTTACGCCGCCGCCATCCGGCACATCTACGCACACGGCCACCTGACCGCGCACCCCAGCGGCTGCAGCCCCGATGACGTCGTCACCATTTGTGATGCCCTCGCGGACTTCCTACTGGAGCTGATGCATAAAGATTTCTCCCGCCGCGTTAAAATTGCGCTAGCAGGAAAATAACATATCTTGGGTATTAGCTCGTAGATAGAAAAATACTAAGCCTGTTATTTAGCACCTCGGAAAATTCGGTAAGGCCGTGTGCCAAACTTGTTCGGTCCAGAGTCTCCCTTTACTGCAAAGCAATATATTGTAAAAATAAGCCCTACTAAGGCTCCCACCACTGGAAGGGCAGCCAAAGGATATAACAATAATATCCAAGCAGAAACTCCTGTATCATGAAGCCTTCGTGCAAGTAGCGAAAAGTTGATCCACACAACACAAAGAAACAAAACTACGACTAATACCATTACAAGGTCTGATTGAGATGCTATCGAAACCACCCCACACAATATGACCAGGCCAACTTTCAACAACCAGCAGCGAAAGTATTCCATTCTTCCTATCCGCCCTTTAAAGGTGGTCAGCCTAGCCAAGAAGTTATCAGAAACACCTTTCTCTGGCTGACTCATTGCCACTGCGTTTGTGAAATCCTGCTGCAAGCCTGATGAACCCACAGGTATAGGGGGTGGCTTTACTGGAACAAAATCGGGCACCTGAATTGCTCCTCCGCAAGCCGGGCAATTGGATTCAGATCCTGCCATTTCAGCTGGAGCATCAATACGCTGCCCACAATGAATGCAGTGGAATTTAGACATTCCTAGACCCTAAAATCATCCAATATTTTAGCGAGTTAAAAATACATCATCTTCTAGCAGCGCCTAACATTTAATGGTGCCAGCCATCACAATAAGGCAGAAACCCCTATGCTTAGGGCATTTTTGACAGCTCCCCTGATCGAATAGCTGTCCTGCTTATATAGGTAGGCGCTCATTATTTAGCTGTCCTGCTTATATAGATGGGGGCTCATCATTTAGCCGTCCCACCTCAAAGCATGAGGTCGGACCATATCCTCTATGGCACCAAACCGATCGCCTCCCTCACGTGTGCGCGCGCGATTATATTATTATAGAGGGCACGCTCTTCGTCGCCGTCACCAAAAACAAACTACAAAAAATACTGAACCAAATATGAAAAAGAACCTAAATTCAACATCACCCCTGCTGAAGATCAACAAGCTCGCCAAGCACCTGGAGCATGACGTGCGCAGCATTGCCTTGGAGAATGGCCGCCGTGTCGGCACCAAGGGCCACGCTATTGTGGAGGAGCTCCTCGTCGAGCGACTGGAGCAGATCGGCTGTGTGCCCTACTCAGGTAAGTCCTTCCGTCTGCCCTATACGCAGCACGGCATCGGCTTCACCAATATCGTCGGTGTGATCCCGGGCAAGGACCGCAGTAAGCAACCCCTCCTCATAGGAGCGCACTACGATAGT
>Ga0115560_1002881_pt1 | contig 10996 bp, 8 predicted proteins | sample COGITO_mtgs_1105_5_FD_87278 | JGI IMG/M metagenome (GOLD analysis project Ga0115560, IMG submission 87278) | Pelagic marine microbial communities from North Sea - COGITO_mtgs_110509 | ecosystem: Environmental > Aquatic > Marine > Epipelagic | place: Germany:Helgoland, sampling site Kabeltonne... | reverse complement strand
GGTGAGCGGTGCCCATCTGGTCACCACAGATGTCTTTGCCTCAATGGGACAGGAGAGCGAGCAGCAGGTGCGGCTGGCGCATTTTGCCAACTATCAGGTCAACCACGATCTGATTGGCCATGCGGCTGATGATGTGCTGTTTATGCACTGCCTGCCAGCGCACCGGGAAGAGGAAGTCTCTGCGGCGCTGCTAGAAGATGAAACGATTTCGGTAGTCTGGGATGAAGCAGAGAATCGATTACATGCGCAGAAAGCGCTGATGGTATTTTTACTGCAGGCCAGTAAGGCAGCCTAAAGCGCCACTCCACAAGTCTTCTGTCCGAGAATAGAAAGCGTCGCAAGAGAGACCAGGTTCTCTCTTGTCGGACAGACTCCTAGATAAACTCAACATTGTCGATTTCATACTCGACGTCGCCGCTCGGCGCCTTAACCACAACAACTTCGCCAATTTCTTTGCCCATCAGCGCCCGCGCAATAGGAGACTGGTAGGATATTTTATGTACCTTAACGTCGGCTTCATCGTCTCCGACAATTTTATAGGTCACTGTTTTGTCGAGGTCGAGATTGATAATGGTAACGGTTGACCCAAAGATCACCCGATCACCATGGGGCACCTTATGAATATCGATAACCTGAATATTAGAGAGTTTTCCTTCAATATCCTGAATCCGTCCCTCGGTAAAACTTTGCTGTTCACGCGCCGCATGGTACTCGGCATTTTCTTTCAGGTCGCCGTGCTCTCGGGCCGTTGCAATCGCTTCAATAATGCCTGGACGAACCACTTTAATAAGATGCTCAAGCTCTTTACGTAGAGCAATTTCACCTTCAACTGTCATAGGGGCCTTTTGCATTACACTATCTCCTGATGCAGCGTTTGAATACGTCGCACAGTGGTTTTACCATCAAAGTTAAGGGCCTGGCAAACCGCATTGCCACCGGCCATTGTCGTCGTGTAATAGACTCGATGCTGTTCAGCGCTGGAGCGAATCGCCGAGGAATCGGAAATCGCCTTACGCCCCTCAGTGGTGTTGATAATCAGATCGATTTTATCGCTCTTAATCATATCGACAATATGCGGGCGACCCTCTTGAACCTTGTTGACTTCAGTCACATCTAAACCAGCTTGCTGAATAACCTTTGCGGTCCCTTTGGTGGCGACTAATTTAAATCCAAGATCGACCAATTGCTTGGCCATTGCCGGAACCTGATCTTTATCGCGTTCGCGGACGCTGACAAAGGCAGTGCCTTTGGACGGAATTTCGTCGCTGGCGCCGAGTTCAGCTTTACCATAGGCCTCGGCAAAGGTTGCACCCACGCCCATCACTTCACCCGTCGACTTCATCTCTGGCCCAAGAATCGGATCAATGCCGGGGAACTTATTAAACGGGAACACGGCTTCTTTAACGCTGAAGTAAGGCGGAATAATTTCTTTGGTAAAACCCTGTGATTCTAGCGTTTGACCGACCATGCAACGAGCGGCAATTTTGGCCAGCGATGTGCCGATACATTTGGAGACAAAAGGTACTGTTCGCGAAGCTCGCGGATTGACTTCAATCACATAGATCAAGCCATCCTGAAGCGCCAGCTGCACATTCATTAAACCGCGCACGCCCAGTTCCAAGGCCATTTTCTTGCACACTTCGCGCATTTCATTCTGAATATCGTCATCGAGACTATAAGGCGGCAACGAGCAAGCGGAGTCACCGGAGTGAATGCCGGCCTGTTCGATATGCTGCATGATAGCGCCAATAACCACCTGTTCGCCGTCACTGACAGCATCGACATCCATTTCAATGGCATTGGGCAAGAAGAAGTCGAGCAGGACAGGTGAATCGTCGGATACCTGTACAGCGGTCTTCATATAGTGCCGCAGCTCGTCTTCTTTGTAGACAATCTCCATCGCCCGTCCACCGAGCACATAGGAGGGACGCACAACCAGTGGGTAGCCAATCTCTTTGGCCAACTCGACAGCTTGATCGGCACTGCGCGCGGTCGCATTTTTTGGCTGCAACAGGCCGAGTTTTTCAATCATTTGCTGGAAGCGCTCACGATCTTCCGCGCGATCGATCGCATCCGGCGTGGTGCCAATAATCGGCACACCGGCAGCTTCAAGCGCGCGGGCAAGCTTAAGCGGCGTCTGACCGCCGAACTGCACAATCACGCCCTTGGGTTTTTCGATACGCACGATTTCGAGCACATCTTCAAGGGTTACCGGCTCGAAAAACAGTCGGTCAGAGGTATCGTAATCGGTTGAAACCGTCTCTGGATTGCAGTTGACCATGATGGTTTCATAGCCATCTTCACGCATTGCCAGTGCCGCGTGAACACAGCAGTAATCAAATTCAATACCTTGACCAATGCGGTTGGGACCGCCGCCAAGCACCAAAATCTTATCGCGCGCGCTGGGGCGTGCCTCGCACTCTTCTTCATAGGTCGAGTACATGTAGGCGGTATCAGTTGAAAACTCTGCGGCACAGGTGTCGACACGCTTGTAAACGGGGTGCAGGCCAAACCCGTAGCGCATTTCACGCACAGCGGTTTCGCTACAGCCTAAAACATCACCAATGCGGCGATCGGAGAAACCTTTGCGCTTGAGGCGGTAGAGGCTTTTCTCATCGAGATCGCCGAGGCTGCGTTGCGCCAGAGCCAGTTCATCTTTAACCAGATCTTCAATCTGCACCAGAAATCAGGGGTCTACTTTGGTTCGCGAAAACACTTCATCCAAGCTCATGCCTTGTCTAAAGGCATCGGCCAGATACCAGATGCGGTCAGGGCCTGGAATAGCCAGTTCACTGTTCAGCACCGCTTCAGGATTTTCAGTTGTCTCGGTGATCTTCGGGTCAAAACCAGCAGACCCTACCTCAAGGCCACGCAGTGCTTTTTGCAATGACTCTTGGAAAGTGCGACCAATCGCCATTACCTCACCGACCGATTTCATCTGTGTGGTCAGTGCCTGATCAGCTTGCTCAAATTTTTCAAAGGCAAAACGCGGGATTTTTGTGACGACATAATCGATGCTCGGCTCAAATGAAGCCGGTGTCGCGCCGCCGGTAATTTCGTTCTGCAACTCGTCGAGGGTATAGCCGACCGCCAGTTTGGCAGCCACTTTTGCAATCGGGAACCCGGTCGCTTTGGAGGCCAAGGCTGAGGAGCGAGACACGCGCGGGTTCATTTCAATAACGATCAAGCGTCCATCTTCGGGATTAACCGCAAACTGGACATTGGATCCACCGGTTTCAACGCCGATCTCACGCAACACCTTGATCGAGGCATTACGCATAATTTGATATTCTTTGTCGGTCAGGGTTTGTGCCGGCGCCACGGTAATCGAATCACCAGTATGGATACCCATTGGGTCGAGATTTTCAATCGCACAGATAATAATGCAGTTATCTTTGCGGTCTCTGACCACTTCCATTTCAAATTCTTTCCAACCAATCAGCGACTCATCAATCAGTAGTTCATTGGTGGGTGACAGGTCTAGTCCGCGGCGACAGATTTCTTCAAATTCTTCGCGGTTGTAGGCGATACCACCGCCAGAGCCACCCATAGTAAACGACGGACGGATAATGCAGGGGAAGCCAAAACGGTCAGCAACCTGAACGGCCTCTTCCATACTGTGGGCAATACCAGAATTAGGGGTATCCAGACCGATCGCTTTCATTGCTTTATCGAAGCGCTCTCGGTCTTCAGCCTTATCGATGGCATCGGCATTGGCGCCAATCATTTCCACGCCATACTTTTCCAGCACGCCGTGCTTAGCCAAATCCAACGCACAGTTCAGCGCTGTCTGACCGCCCATGGTCGGCAGCAGTGCATCCGGTCGTTCCTGAGCAATGATGTGCTCGACGGTGCGCCATTCCACCGGCTCAATGTAGGTGGCATCAGCCATCGCCGGATCGGTCGTAATCGTCGCCGGGTTGGAGTTAACCAGAATCACCCGAAAACCCTCTTCGCGCAGCGCTTTGCAGGCCTGCGCGCCAGAGTAGTCAAACTCGCAGGCCTGACCAATAATAATCGGTCCGGCGCCAAGAATAAGGATGCTTTGTATATCAGTTCTTTTTGGCATGTCTTCTCCGAAAGCTAGGAGCGTCTAGCTTCCATTAACGCTATAAAGTGATCAAATAGTGAGGCTGCATCGTGAGGTCCGGGACTGGCTTCCGGGTGCCCCTGAAAGCTAAACGCCGGCTTATCGGTGCGGCGAATACCCTGCAGGCTGCCATCAAATAGCGAGCGGTGTGTTGCCACCAAATTGTCCGGGAGGTTTTCTTCATCTACCGCAAAACCGTGATTCTGGCTGGTGATCATCACCACATTATTAGCCAGGTCTTCAACCGGATGGTTGGCACCGTGATGGCCAAACTTCATCTTCACAGTTTTCGCACCTGAAGCCAGTGCCAGCAATTGATGACCTAAACAGATTCCAAATACTGGGATATCGGCGTCAAGAATTTCCCGAATTGCCTCGATAGCATAATCACAGGGTTCTGGATCGCCTGGGCCATTGGAGAGAAAGACGCCGTCGGGCTGCATCGCCAACACATCGCTGGCCGGCGTTTTAGCCGGCACCACAATCAGTTCGCAATCGCGATCAACCAGCATACGGAGAATATTGCGCTTCACACCGTAATCGTAGGCAACCACTTTGTATTGAGTGGTGGCTGGATCCTGCGGTTTATGACCAACACCCAACTCCCAGCTGTGCTCTGTCCACTGGTAGGTGGTGTCGGTGGTGACCTCTTTGGCCAGATCCATACCTTTCAAGCCAGCAAAACCCCGGGCGGCTGCCAGAGCCGTCTCGTCGTCAACATGACCGGCCATAATACAGCCGTTTTGAGCACCGCTTTCACGCAGAATGCGCGTCAGCTTGCGGGTATCGATGTCGGCGATAGCGAGGATATTTTTATCGTTAAGGTAGCTATCGAGAGATTGCTGGCTGCGAAAGTTAGATACCATCAGAGGCAGATCGCGGATCACTAGACCAGACGCCCAGACTCTATCCGACTCGGCATCTTCATCGTTGACGCCGACGTTGCCAATATGGGGGTAGGTTAGGGTAATGATTTGCTGAGCGTATGAGGGGTCAGTAAGGATTTCCTGATACCCGGTGAGGGCTGTATTAAAGACTACTTCACCAACAGAGCATCCATCCGAACCGATGGCAGTTCCTCTGAAAATTGTTCCGTCTGCTAGCGCAAGTACGGCTTCCCGGTGAGTCTGGGAATTCACGCAACCTCCTAATTAGTTAACATATAGCGTAGACCTGAAATCAGGCAACTCCGATAACGGCATCAGTCGATTTTGAATATTTGTAAAAAAGCGAGATGAAACTCTACGTCTCATCTCGCTAAATAAAATATTCTGCTGTGCTCTAACCTCTCGGAATGAGACCGCATCTTAGCTGCGGTGTTAGGAGTGTATTCTATTGAATGGGTCGGATTTTGTCCATCACTGATGCAACTATTTTATGCGGCTATCAGCCTACTATTTAAGCCCAAGTACATCTTGCATATCAAACAAGCCTGAGTCTCTGGCTGAGAGCCACAGCGCCGCTCGCACAGCACCGCGGGCAAACGACAGCCGGCTCGAGGCTTTGTGAGTAATCTCTACTCGCTCACCCTCTCCGGCAAACAATACAGTATGGTCGCCGACAATATCGCCACCTCTAACCGTGGCAAAACCAATGGTCTCAGGATCACGTGCGCCGGTCTGGCCTTCGCGACCATAAACTGCAACCTGATCGAGATCGCGACCCAGGGCAGTGGCAACCGATTGACCCAGAGATAAGGCAGTGCCCGAGGGCGCGTCGACCTTGTGACGATGATGGGCCTCAATAATTTCAATATCAGCTTCATCGCCGAGCACTTGTGCCGCCAGCTCAGCCAGTTTGAAGCACAGATTGACCCCGGTGGAAAAATTGGACGCCATACAGATGGCACTGCTATGAGCCGCCGCAGACACTTGACTCAGCTGCTCTGCGGTCAAACCGGTGGTACCGATAACCATTTTCTTATTGTGCGCAGCGCAAAAGGCGGCATTGGCTGCCGTGGCACTGGGCACACTAAAGTCGATAAGCACATCAAACTGATCGACAACCTCTTCAATAGAGCCTGCCACCAAGACCCCGTTTTTGCCGATACCAGCCAATTCGCCAGCGTCGACGCCGAGCAGCGAGCTTTCTGAGTGTTCAAGTGCCGCAGTCAATTGCGCGCCGTCGCTCAACAATATAGCGTCGATCAAGGCCTTACCCATACGGCCGCCGGCACCGGTAATCGCTAGTCTGCTCATCATCTCTATCCTATCAAAGTGAGTTATTAGCCTGTTCCAGGCGGGCGTACTCTACCCATATTCTATATAAACTCTGCCTATTAGGCAGATGGATTTTAGCGGGTCAAATTATCAAAAAACTTTTTCACCCCATCAAACCAGCTGCTGCTGCGTGGCGAGTGCTTACTCTTGCCATCCAAACTCGCTTCAAACTGCTCTAACAGATCACGTTGCTCGGCACTCAGATTAACCGGCGTTTCTAGCACGACGCGGCAGAGCAGGTCTCCCACTCCACCACCGCGAACCGGCGCCACCCCTTTGCCACGCAAACGAAATAGCTTACCGCTCTGAGTTTCCGCAGGAATTTTCAGCTTAACCTTGCCTGATAGCGTCGGCACCTCAAGTTCACCACCGAGGGCGGCCTGACCAAAACTGATCGGCACTTCGCAGTGCAGGTTGCTGTCATCACGCACAAAAATCGGATGATCGCGGACTACCATCTGCACATATAAATCACCAGCCGGTCCACCCTGAGGGCCGGCCTCGCCTTTGCCGGCAAGACGAATTCGATCGCCGGTATCAACACCAGCCGGAATTTTAACCGACAGGGTTTTGCGCTCTTCTTTAACACCCTGACCGTGACAATCACCACAGGGATCGGAAATCATCTGCCCACGACCTCGACACTGCGGGCAGGCCTGTTGCACTGAAAAGAAGCCCTGAGACATACGGACCTGGCCGGCACCGTTACAGGTGGTACAGGTAACAGGGGAAGAGCCCTTGCGCGCACCTGAACCATCACAGGTATCACAGCTGCTAAGCGTTGGCACATCAATCTGGACTGTTTTTCCGCGTACCGCGTCCTCGAGATCTAGTTGCAGGTCATAGCGCAAGTCGGAACCGCGCGCCGGACCGCCGCGACCACGGCCACCGCCGCCACCAAAAATATCACCAAAGACATCACCGAAAACATCACTAAAGCCACCGGCACCGCCGCCACCGCCACCGCTGTTGCCATCGACACCAGCGTGGCCAAAGCGATCATAGGCGGCCTTTTTCTCTTGGTCGCCAAGAATCTCATAGGCTTCCTGAGCTTCCTTAAATTTATCTTCGGCATCCGCCCCATCGGGATTGCGGTCCGGATGAAATTTCATCGCTACACGACGAAATGCCTTCTTGATTTCAGCATCAGAGGCACCTTTGTCCACACCTAAAACATCATAGTAATCGCGTTTAGCCATAACTTATTTCTTTCTTCCAAACTGAGACCAATATAATTAGGCGCGGAACTTTGCCCGCGCCTAATAAAAGTAGAAAAACGATTAAAGAATTATTTCTTGTCTTCTTTCTCTTCTACTGTTTCCTCTTGTACTTCTTCGAACTCAGCATCCATTGCGTCATCGCCAGCAGCTTGCTCACCGCTCTCAGCTTGGCCCGCTTCTGCTTGTTCCGCATAGAGCTTTTGTGCCAGAGCGGCAGACGCGTCAGAAAGAACTTTGGTGGCAGCTTCAATGGCATCTTTATCTTCGCCCTGAACGGCTTCTTCGACCCCTTTTATAGCCGCTTCAATCGCTGTTTTCTCTTCTTCAGATGCTTTGTCGCCGGCTTCGTCAAGCGTCTTCTTCGCAGCGTGAGCTAAACCATCAGCGGTGTTACGCGCTTGAACCAGATCGGCAAACTTCTGATCTTCTGCAGCGTTGGCTTCAGCATCCTGAACCATTGCATCAATCTCTTCGTCAGACAAACCTGATGAGGCCTTAATAATAATCGACTGCTCTTTGCCCGTTGCCTTGTCTTTGGCACCAACATGCAGGATACCGTTGGCATCGATATCGAAGGTTACTTCAATCTGCGGCATACCGCGTGGCGACGGTGGGATATCAGCCAGATCAAAGCGACCCAGTGATTTGTTACCAGTAGCCTGTTTGCGCTCACCCTGAACCACGTGAATGGTTACGGCAGTTTGGTTGTCATCAGCGGTTGAGAAAATCTGTGATTTCTTAGTCGGGATCGTGGTGTTTTTCTCGATCACTGGCGTAGCAACACCACCCATGGTTTCAATACCCAGGCTCAGTGGTGTCACGTCGAGCAACAGCACATCGGTAACATCACCGGCCAGTACCGCACCCTGCAGGGCAGCACCAACGGCAACAGCTTCGTCGGGGTTGACGTCTTTGCGTGGCTCTTTACCGAAGAATTCAGTCACTTTTTCTTGAACCTTAGGCATACGTGTCTGGCCACCAACAAGAATAATCTCATCGATATCGCCAACCGACTTTCCGGCATCTTTTAGGGCGATTTTCAGCGGCGCCAGTGAACGCTCAACCAGATCTTCAACCAGAGATTCCAGCTTGGTGCGCGTCAGTTTAACTACCAGGTGCTTCGGACCCGTTGCATCAGCAGTGATGTAAGGCAGGTTAACTTCAGTTTGCTGGCTTGAAGAGAGTTCAATTTTGGCTTTTTCAGCAGCTTCTTTAAGGCGCTGCATAGCCAGCGGATCACCGTGAATATCGATGCTGCTTTCACGCTTAAACTCAGCTGATAAATATTCGATCAGGCGCATATCAAAGTCTTCACCACCGAGGAATGTGTCACCGTTGGTTGCCAGTACTTCAAACTGCTTTTCGCCATCGACATCGGCGATTTCAATAATCGAGATATCAAAGGTACCACCACCGAGATCATAAACCGCGACCACGCGATCACCAGCAGTTTTATCAATACCGTAAGCCAGTGCTGCTGCAGTTGGCTCATTGATAATGCGCTTAACGTCGAGACCGGCAATACGGCCGGCATCTTTAGTTGCCTGGCGCTGGGAATCGTTAAAGTAAGCGGGCACGGTAATAACCGCTTCAGTGACTTTCTCACCGAGATAGTCTTCCGCAGTCTTCTTCATCTTCTTGAGTATTTCAGCTGAGATCTGCGGTGCTGCTTTGCTGTCACCTTTGACTTCTACCCAGGCATCGCCATTGTCAGCTTTGACGATTTTGTAAGGCACCATTTTGATGTCTTTCTGCACTACGTCGTCTTCAAAGCGGCGTCCGATCAAACGTTTTACGGCATATACCGTATTGTGTGGGTTGGTGACCGCCTGGCGCTTTGCCGACTGTCCAACCAAAATTTCACCTTCGTCGGTGTAGGCGACAACCGATGGTGTGGTACGAGCGCCTTCTGCATTTTCTATTACTTTGGGTTTATCGCCTTCAAGTACGGCAACACAAGAGTTGGTCGTTCCGAGGTCGATTCCGATAATTTTGCCCATCAGTTAAATCTCCATTACTTGTCTTAAAAGCCTGTTTCCAGGGTTTGTCATTGTCAGTTTGTGTTCATGATTGTTTATGTGGGTGCGAGTTGCGCAAATTCAAGGGCTGCACAGTTTAATTTTGACTGCCAGCTGTCATTACGACCCCTGTGACACCACCACCATCGCCGGTCTAATCAGCCGCCCGTTGAGCGTATAACCCTTCTGAAATACGTCCATCACGGTGTTCGGTTCAAGATCAGGATTAGGTACCATTGACACCGCCTGATGAAGATTGGCATCAAATGGCTGGCCAGCGGGATCGACCGGCTCAATTTTGAAGCGCGACAACACATCGACAAAGCTCTTGAGGGTCAACTCAATACCCTCTGCCACGGCTTTCTGGCTCTCATCGTCAACCGAAATAGCGCTCAGCGCTCGCTCAAGATTGTCGACTACGGGCAACAGGTCAGCGGAAAATTTGTCGAGGGCATATTTGTGCGCATTTTCAATATCGCGCTCGACACGGCGACGTACGTTCTGCATTTCAGCTTGAATTCTCAATACTTGATCATTGGCATCGGCAACCTGCTGCTGTAACTGTTCGGTTTCAGACAGCTGCTCTTCTTGCATTAGCTCTTGCTCAATTTCTTCATTGCTTACCGGCTGCGCCTGCTCGTCATTGTTTGCATCAGACTCGACGGCATCGTTCTCGTTAGTTTCTGGTTCTTGCGACACACCAATTCCTCACATCGTTGGTTATATTGGCCATTAAATTTGGCTCTTCCTCAATATGGGGACAAACTATTCAGTTTCAAGCGATTGCGTAACGGCATTCTGTTCTGTATAAAACCGGTAACGTTGTCAGGTATCTAAAAAGTGCTGCTATCCATCCATATCATGAACTATACGCTGGTTGAGTCTCTCGAGATCGAGTTCGCCAGCGGCACCACCGCCATCACCGGTGAAACGGGCGCGGGTAAATCGCTGGTGCTGGACGCATTGGGGATGGCGCTCGGCGATCGCGCAGATACCGGCACTATTCGTCACGGTAAAGCGCGCGCAGAAATCACCGCGACCTTTGATATTGCCAAGATTGAGCCGGCGCTTGCTTGGCTGCATGAGCATGATTTTAATAGCGATGATAACCAGTGCATTTTACGCCGCCTTTATACCACTGAGGGGCGCTCTAGGGGCTATATCAATGGCCAGCCCTGCACCATGCAACAACTGCAGGGGCTGGGCGAGATGCTCACTGACATCCACAGCCAACATGAGCATCAATCACTGCTGCGTCGCGACACTCATCGCCGCCTATTGGACGAATACTGCAATGGCATTGATTTAGCCACTGAGGTCGGCAATCATTTTAGAGCCTGGCATGCAGCAGATAAAAAACTCGCGTCGCTGCTGGAGCGTTCGGACGAACTCATTGCGCGCAAAGATTTATTGAACTTTCAGGTGAATGAGCTCAAGCAGGTCGACATT
>Ga0115560_1002880_pt1 | contig 10996 bp, 10 predicted proteins | sample COGITO_mtgs_1105_5_FD_87278 | JGI IMG/M metagenome (GOLD analysis project Ga0115560, IMG submission 87278) | Pelagic marine microbial communities from North Sea - COGITO_mtgs_110509 | ecosystem: Environmental > Aquatic > Marine > Epipelagic | place: Germany:Helgoland, sampling site Kabeltonne... | reverse complement strand
GTTTAACCTGTTGCGGTCGTTCCTTCGCCTTCCCAAGTAAACTTTTTCGTGCCGCGACAACAGTAGAGCCCTCGGTTCCTGCACTAATTATAGAATAATGATTTTTAACGATAACCATCCCTTTACCTAATTGTGGATAAGGTACGTCTTGTATAATCATATCGCCTGAGCCTAGTTTTTGTGTGAGTTGTTGCATTTAAATTTTCTTTTATTTTATAAATAATTGAGGTTTCATTAATAAAATGCCAAAGATACCCCAAACCAAAATATTATAATAGTAATACACACCTGGAACTAATCCTATTGTATCAATTAAATACATTCCAAGCAGCATCATGCCGAATACACTAATTTTTTTTTGAATTTTAAACATAAGTTTAATTTGCACCATTATAAAAATTACTAAAAATAAAAGTCCAACAATACCATTAGCCATTAAAACCCTTAAGTATTCGTTGTGTGCTGGTCTCACAATACCATCACCAAGCAATTGAAAAAACACTGATTGTTCATTTACCCAAAATTGCCAATAATCATCCCAAATATAACCCCTACCTGCTAGGGTACGACGCGCATCTGTAACTTGACCTGATTGGTACCCAATTTCTTTACTAAATAACTGCTCTATATTGCTTGAGACTGCGTCTCCAAAAACTAAAAAAATTACGGAGAGACCAATAAATATTGAAAAACCTTGCTTTATTTTAGATTTTGAGAAAAGTAACAAAAGTACGAGCCATAAACCTAAAATGGCGATTGCTGCCTTACTAAATACCAAATAAACAGACAAAAATGAACCTGCAACCAAAAAAAATGCAAATACTTTAAATAACAGACCGCGAAACTTAAAAATAATTTGGTATAATAAAATAGTAAACAAGGTCATTAAACCATAAAATCGTACCGGAAAGGCATCGTGATAAAGGCCTACAAAACGCGATAGACCAACAGTAGAACGTTCAGAAAAAACCACACCCGTTTGCCACTGATAAAAGCTTATGATAATCGGAAAAATACCGCAAATCATCATGGCAATCAAGAATTTTTTTAAATGTTGTTTATTTTGAATAAATATCGGTATTAAAAAAAAACCGAGATAAATATTGATATTAAGAATCAATGTTTCAAAAGTACCCAAAGGAATCTCTATAAATCCAAAGATGAGACCAAATGAAAGGGCAATAGAGTATATGGATGCACTTTTAATCCATAATTTAGGTAATATATTCTTTTTTTTAAAAACCGGTAAAAACATCAATGGTATTAAAATTCCTTGAAAAGCCATAATGGAAAAAGGTCCCAAATTTATATTCCAAAACATATCAATAATTGATTTGGTGGCAACAAAGAATAAAAAAGCAGCAAACATTCCTTTATATAGACGTACAATAATAAATATAGTAATTATAGTAATTGGAATTAAAATCATCTAATATCTTTATGAATTTTAGGCAAATGAATATAAGGCCTTTCTAAGTATTTAATAATTTTTATAGGATTTCCTGCGACCACAGCCCCATCAGGAATATCTTTGTTAACCACCGAGCCTGCACCAATAATTACGTGGTTACCAATAGTGACATTGCGCATTACTACAGTGTTTACACCAATAAATACGTGGTCCCCAACAGTTACATAACCTGAACCATTATCTTCAGGACTTATCACATGTGCAGCTCCATCATGAGATAAAATATAACAGCCATGTGTTATTAAACAATGATCGCCAATAGTCACTTTACCACGTCTAACATCTATTTTAGCACCCAGACTTATCATGGTGTTTTTCCCAATTTTAGCGCCTGATGCCTTTAAAAAAAGTATCTGAAAAAATCTAAATACATTTCCTAAATAATGTACTGTTTTTCTTATCAAAAATTTCATATTTAAAATTTTATTACGTGTATTTCATTTTGCAGCATATTTGAAGCCGTAGTCGTAATCATAGAAGTCCTTTCTAGGTGTTTAAATGTGTAATTGAATTTATTGTCCTCTAAATTTTTACTAAAGTCAAGGTACATTCTCTTATGTCCTTTATCTCTTCTAAAATAACGCTTAACTGTTTTCTTACCACTTGATTTAATATGTGTGAATTTTAAATTATCCTCAACTAAAATTGTATCATTTTCATATCTTATTTCTGCTAACTCTTGTACACCCCTAAGAGAATTACCCTTATCCGAGCAGGTAATATTTACTAGCGATCCATTTTTATAGGCTATTGATAAATTAAAATCATCCAAACTATTACCTGAAAAATTCATAGTTAACGAAATTGGATCTTCATCGACCCAAAAGTTACCTAAATCTATCCAATGAACTAAATTACCTGTCAATCTTGTACCTTGGTTATCCCAATTATACCAATGGTTTGAATTAATTAGCACTTCTTTGATTGAGAATGTAACAAATATTTGTTTATTTCTGACAATCGACTTAATTTGATTATTTAGCTTGACATACCTTCTATTAAAACCGATTTCTAATTTTGTCTCCGAATTGTATAATTCCCTTAATAAATTTAAATCTAAATTAGTGACGCAAGGTGGTTTTTCAATAAAAATTCTGGTGTTAGGATTAATACTATGAACCCATTTTGCTAGCAATGAATGATCTGAATGATAAGTGGCTATTACAACTACTGGCTCCTTACAAGACTCTAACAATCCTTTAGTTTGGTATGGATGATAAAGAGCATGTTTGAAATCAAAGCGCTCGCTAAACTCAATGGACCTTTCGGCTTTATAATCAACGCAAGCCAACCTAGGTAAATGCTTTAACCCAGGTAATATATGCGTAAAAGCATAACCGCCTAGACCGACAATAATTAAGCCATTAGTTGAGTTTTCTTCTTTTATTAAACTATAATTTTTTGGTATTTCTATACTCTCTTCTAATCCTTTTAAATCAAGGTTCGAGATTTCATATTGGTTGAAATATTTTAAAAAGTCATATCCTTTTAACTCATCAGCCTTTATGATATTCTCAAAATCTTCTTTTTTAATAATTTTAAAAAACTTAGAATTTAAAATAAAATTGTTTTGGTCAATCTGTGATTGTAAGGAACAACTAACAAAGTAGCTGGTGCCTTTTCTTAATAGCATAAAAGTTGCGTACTTTTCTATGTGCCTGTTATACCATTGTAATGATTTATATTTTTTTAGTGCCTCTGCAACGCCTTCTCGCAATGCAAAAAAAATAAATTTACGCAGTTTATTTGGAAAGTCAGGAAGGTTTCTTTCTCCAATAACGAATTGCTTACAATCAAGCACCTCATCAAAATAGTCCTTAACATCCTTGAATACGATTAAATTATCCATTATTGTTAAACTTATATTTTATTAAAAATTTCAATATACCTGTGTACGACATTTTGAATTGAATAATTTAAAACAACAGTATTTCGATTTGTAGATGATATTTCATCACAGACTTTTGGGTTATCCAAAAGTGTAATAATAGCTTTCGCAATTTCATCTACATTACCAGGTGAAACCAGGTAACCATTTTCTTTATTCGCAATAATATCTTTTAAGGCTCCCACAGGTGTTGTAACGACTGGTTTCCCCATAGACATAGCCTCGAGTACAGCCATTGAAAACCCCTCTGAGAAAGAGGGTAAAACAAATAATTGCGACTTATTAAATTGTGCTATTTTTTTTTGTTCATCAATAATCCCTATATAATTATAATTTTTGGCATAACCGTTTTTTAATAGTTTCGTTAAAGGAATAGAACTGTTTTCATTTGTTAAAGGCTCTTTATTAGTATAATCATTAAAAACATTTCTTTCGTCTTTAAGTTTTGAACCAGCAAATGTAAATAAAGCATTAGGGTGCTTTTCAATAACCTTTGGCATGGCACGCAAAATGTCATTATACCCTTTTGCTTTTGTTAAATGGCCCATAAAGAATATTTCTTTTTGATTTTTGACACCGCTTTCAGGTTTAAATAGATCTGTATTAATCATGTTATACACAAAGCCAACCTTGCTTACTGGTAAAATTTCTTCAAACTGAGACATTAGTGAAAATGATTGAGCAAGCCCAAAGTCCACATATTTACATACTTTTTTAATTATTCTTTGTTGAAAGCTATACATTTTAGAAAAATTATAGTCAAAATGACCTGCACGCATATGAATCACTACTTTTTTACCAAACAGCTTAGAGACTAATATCAGCCAAATATCCTTAAAAAGCCAACCTACTTTAGTTGCTGTAACGTAATAATAAACAATATCTGGCTGATAACGAACTAACCTAATAATTAATCCAAAAATAAATTTCACAAATATTTTTACAGCTGTTAATCCTAATTTTCCCTTATCTGAGTTCGATTTTCTAAAATTTGTATCAAAAAGAACGACATTAAAATATTCATGAATATTTGATTCTAAGAATAACTTTGCCGATGTTTCAGGGCCAGAATATGGTGGAGGGTATGGAGCAACAAATAGTATTTTTCTTTTTATCATGTTATTAGATTGTGCCTCATTTGTTCTACCCAATTATCAATAGTCAAATTATTTTTAGACACTTTAACACCTTTTCTTAATTTTGAATAGGATTCAGTATCTGTTAAATTGAATTTTAAAATTTCAATATCGCTTTCTTCCTCACCTGTTAATAATAAACTATTTACATTATTTATTAAATAATTATATTCAGGTGGATGATTATTATAATCCTTACTTGTGATATATGGTTTTTCATAAGCAAACGCATGATTTATAGATAAGCCAGAATGTCCAGGCACAAATACAAAATCGATTTTAGTCATAACTTTACTTATGTCTTCCTCATTAACTAAACTGCCATAAGAAATCACATTTTTATACTTACTTGATAATTCTTTAATTTTATATAACTCAGGACCGTCACCAATAACATGCAGTTCTAGTTCTGGAATGGTGATTATGAGAGCCTCATAATATTTAATTAATCTATCAATCCATCTATACTCCAACAACCTACCTATTAATAAAATACTTGGAGGGTTTAATAGTGTATTACGTTCCTTTAAATATTTTTCAACTTCAAAATTATCAATAGTATTATTAGCCCAAAATGCTTTTTCAGAGGTGATTAATTCTTCTTTTATTGCCCATTTACAACTATCCTCTGTATAAAAAATGACACGATCTAACTTCTTATAATAAAACTGGGTGATTAATTTATCAAAAAATGTGATTTTACCATTAGCCGATTTTAAAACAGGATGGTTATATGAAAACAATTTTATATGAGGGTGCTTCCTTTTTAAGTTCAAAGCTTTAAGAAATAAAGGCAGATTTTTTTTTTCAGCAGGTATTAATATCCAATCAAATTGAGAAAACAGTTCTTTTAATTTGTTTTTTACTGATTTACATCTTCCAAATTGTTTTTTTGTTACTGGCAACTTTATGTGATTAAAATCCCATTCGTTATAAATTTCTTGGTCACCCATTCCTATGCGACCAGTTCCGGACAATATGGTGAGATCTAAATCATCAGTTTTTGCCAAATGATTTAGAAATCTTGCTTTATAATGATTTAAATTTGGTGAAAGCCAAAGCAATCTTAATCTTTTATCCTGCATTTATTATTTTTTCAGAACATAATACACTGCCACAGGTGTGAACCTCTCATATAAGCGATCTGGATGGTAGCGATAATTCCATTTAAACAAACTACTAAAAAAACCATCTATTTTAACTCCAAGAGTGCTATTAAAAATAGGAGTGTCTGAAAATTTTTCCCATATTTTAATAAGTGGTCTGAAAACATATATTTTTTCATTTACAATATTCAATTTATTATCAGAAATAATATTTCGAAAAATGTTTAATGGAATTCCTCTTTCATTTTTAGTTAAGTATTTACGTGGTTTTTCCCAGTCCCCTTGTGAACATAGCGGGTCTCTAATGAGCATATAGCCACCTGGCTTTAAGCATCTTGTCATTTCGCCTAGAACGAAAGAAACATTAGGAATATGATGAAGTGTACTTAAACACAATATCAAATCAAAACTATTGTTTTTAAATGGTAGTGAGCCCGAAGTTTCAGGTTTCACATAATCTATTGGTATACTAAGAACTTCTTTGGTTGAAAACAAATCTGATGGCTCAATTATAGTTAGGTGACCAATTTTTGATTCAATAGGTATAAATTCATCCCCAAAAGCACTTCCCATTCCTAGAACATTATTAAAAGTATGATCAGACGGTAAAAAGTTAAATCCAGCAAGCTTATTCAGGGCATGATATGAATATCTGTACCCTTTATTTTTATTACGATCTCTTACCTTATCTGCATAACCTTCAGCTTCTTTATCGAACCACTCATTTATTTCTTCAATTGAAAAATTATCTCCATATAATTTGTCTCCTTTTAGATATTCATTCATAACTAAATCTTATTTTAAAATATTCTTCTTAGTAATATGTATAATCTATAATTCATGGAATATATTTTATAGTTTAATCCTTTATTATTCCATAAGTTTTTTGATGAAGTTATTTTATTTAAAATATTTTCTTTTTCTTTTGAATTTAAAATTTTACTGTCTATAAATATTGTTTGTAATAGAGATCCTCTGGATGACCAATCTAATTTGTCTAATGCAAATTTACGCGTTTCTTTTTTTTGTTTAGTAATAGTTTTTGATTGTACAGCAAATTCATCTAATTTATTGACTAAGTCATTATGATCTATTTCGTTCATTGGCCAATAATAATCATCGTTTCGTTTAAAAGTTTTAGCAATTTTAACTAATTTTCGATATTTTCCTCCAAACTCATTCATTGGCTGAATATCCGGTATAACTAATTGAAGACCGCATAACAGTGCTTCGGCCATAGTTAACCCTAAACCATCTAATCGTGATGGGTAAACATAAATATCACCAAGGTGGTATAAACCTGGTGCTGAAACAGTTTGTGATATTACTTCACATTTATTATTTTCAACTAGTTCCTTAAGTTTTTTTGCACAATCTTTTGGTAAGTCTTCAAATAAGTCTATTTGTGCGTGAATTATAAGTCTTGCTGTGTTTTGCATTTCATAAAACGCATTTATTAGTAAATCAGTACCTTTTCTATAATATGAAAATCCACAACTATGGAAAAATGTAACTATTTGTTTTTCTGCCAAATCAAATGATTTAGGCTTAAACAAATCTACATTAGTACCCCATGGTAAATAAAAAGCCTGAGGATGGTTTTTAAAAACACCATAATGCATTTTTGTGTTACAAACTAAAAAATCGTAAGCCCAAAATAGTTTAACTGTTTTTTCGGTATAATAATCAACATACGCACCTGTCTTTATATTCAATTTATTACAAGTCACTATTGGACTCATTTCTTTTTGTTCATTGAATAAAACAGTTTCGATTTCATTATTTGTCAACCATTTAGCAAATATATCTTGGTCAAACTTGTCAGGATAAGGAGCTGGTAGAGGTTTTGCTCTAAATACATTTTTTGTATTACCAAAATTTGAATCATGGCTTTTACCTCTAGAAAATATAAATACCTCATGTCCTAAATGCTCTAAAAGTTCCTGATATTGCATCGAAACATATGAAGCACCTCGTTCGAACCATGTTGTAACTATTCCTATCTTCACTGTATTATTTTTTTTAAATCTATTAACAATCTTATTAGAAGGCTCTCATGTGTTATGGAGTTGTTCGTTTGATTCATGTTTTTCTAATTCAAATTTTAGATTAATTTTTTCTTATACACGATTACGAATCATTTTAATTGGACTACCTGCGTATACATTATTTTCCTTAGTATAAGTCTTAGCCAACACTAAACTATTAGCTCCAATAACACAACCATCTGCTAATATTGCACCTTTTAATATTCTTGTTCCTGCTCCAATCCAAACATCATTACCAATTTTAATATTTTTCTTACTTAATGATTGTTGATTTATTTTAATTCCAATTTGAATTTGGTGATCCCCATCGCGTATACTAACATACTCAGCAATTAAAACATCACTTCCTATTTCGATGCTGTCAATTGAACTTATAATGATGTCTTGTGTAAAATTGGTTCTATTCCCTACAGTTAAGCTGCCTTTATTATTAATGTCAAAAGTAATTCTGAACCCTATATTTACATTATCTCCTATAAAAATATTGCCTTTAGGTATTGACCTAAATACAGGAAACCTTTTACATTTTAAATTAGAGCCAACCCTACATCCATGTAATATTAAGTAACACTTTAATAGCGTTCCCTTAAATAAAAAAGTAATGTTTTTTATTTTTTGTTCAATTTTCATGTAATAATTTTGATGTACGTAATAAAATAACAGATTGAATAAAGTGCAATGTATAGGAACCAAAATATGCTGCAGCTAATCCAATTGCACCTAAATCATAAACCTTGACTAATATATGTGATAAAATAATGAACTCGACAGCCCATAAGATACTTAGCTTAAAATTAAGCCACATTTTATCCTTACTCGCATATACTTTTCCTAAAATATTTGTAAGCCCCATAAAAACAGCTGTAAATACCATTGTTATTAACACCCAATTTCCTTCTTCATAAAAAGTTCCATAAATCTTCATCACGTGGGAAGAAAATATTGAAAGAACAAACGCAATTAAAAATGTAGATACACCAACTACAAATAAGTTTAATCTCATTATCTCATTGAATTTACTATCATTCTTTTTTTCAGAACTTAACATTGGTAAAGTTATCTGTGAAATGATAAATGGAATAAAAATCACTAATTGATTAATTTGTTTAGCACCTTCAAATATTGCATTTTCGCTATACCCATTAACACCATTTACTAAAAATATTGACCCAAACCACATAATTGGTGTGACAAGCAGATTAGTTAAAAATACTGGTACGGTAAATTTTTTTATTATTTTAAACTCTGGTTTGACTAACGAAAAATTGTATTTCACTTTTATAAAATCTTTTGTCTGCTTATTTGTCGAATAAATATTGAGTAGCAATAGAAATAAGTAATAAATTAAGAGACCTAGTATTGCACCAAGCAAACCCCATTCATATAAAAAATACACCTGTAATGGAAACGTCAAAAAGCCTCCAATCGTATTATTTATTGCAAGAGATTTAAATTTTTTCAAACCTATTAAAACACCTGAGTAAACACCGTTTAATGCAACTATAACCAATATCATAGATGCTAATTGTAGTTCAATTTTAATCTCAGGTGCATTTAAAACATTTGATGAAATATAACCTGAAAAAAATAAAAATAAAGTAAATGTAAAACCGCTGGTTAAAATGGCAAACCATTTTGTCAAAAATATAATTTTTTGAACCTTATCATTATCTGTTCCAAAAAATTCAGATACATATTTAGTTGCTGTAATTCCTAAACCAAAACTTGCAAACAATACATAAGTGTTTACAGTCGACTTTATAATTCCAAATTTTCCAAAAGTTTCTACTTCTAAAATTCTTGCAGCAACAATTGTTAAAAAAAACAAAATTCCCCTTGAAAATAAAGCTCCGAGTAAATTCCAAATAGTACCATTTATAAAACTTATTATTGTTTTATTATTAAAATATTTATTTATGTAATACGATTTTCTCAAGAATTTCAAAAAAGCTTCATATCATTAAAAAATTTAGGATTTGTTTATAAGTTTTTTCTTACTTATAATCCCACAAAAATCCAACACTACTTTATCATCTGCAATTTCTAAATCCTTAAACTCATCATGAGCCACTAAAAAAGCAATAATATCAGACTGTTCTATAGCCGTTTGATAATTTGTTAATTTAAATACATTGTGCTCTTTTATATTTGGTTCTACAATAAAATACTCCCCATTACTGTCGTTTTGTAATACTTTTTGAGCAATATACTTGGCTGGAGATTCTCTCAAATCGTCAATATTTGGTTTAAAGGCTAAGCCCATTAGTGCCACTTTTGGTTTCCTGCTATGCTCAAGTTCAAACTTAAGTTTCTCGGTTTGTATTTTCCCTGCACACCAAAACGACTTATAGTTATTCACTTCTCTAGCTGTGCCTATAATTTTAGATTCCTCAGGGAAATCTGATACGATAAAATAAGGATCTACGGCAATGCAATGCCCACCTACTCCACATCCTGGTTGTAATATATTTACTCTTGGGTGTTTGTTGGCAAGTTTAATGAGATCCCAAACATTAATACCTGCTTTATCACAAATGAGTGATAACTCATTTGCAAAAGCAATCTGAACGTCTCTAGATGAGTTTTCTACCAGTTTACACATCTCTGCGGTTTTGGCATTGGTAGCATGCAACTCCCCTTTTACGTGTTTATGATAAAAGGCAATTGCTTTTTGAGTAGAAGCCTCATTCACTCCACCAATTACGCGATCGTTATGCACCAATTCATGCATTACGTTTCCTGGCAATACGCGCTCTGGGCAGTAGGCTATGTGTACTTTATTTGTTAGTTCTGGGCGAGAGCTATAGATAAGATCCATCATTTTTTCTGTAGTCCCTATTGGAGAGGTAGACTCAATAATGTATAAATCTCCATCTTTTAATAAAGGCATAACGGCCTTTGTAGCTGCCTCAACAAAAGAGATATCTGGCTCATTCTTCCCTTTAAAAGGGGTTGGTACTACTATAATATAGGTATTGGCCTCAACAGGTGTTATAGCTGCTTTTAAATAACCGTTTTTAACAGCAGAAGCAACAGCGATATCTAAAGAGGGTTCAACGATATGAATTTCTCCTCTATTAATAGTTTCTACCACCTTAGGGTTAATATCTACCCCGTGTACTTTTACATTATTAGATGCAATGAGCGCTGCTGTTGGTAGGCCTATATATCCTAACCCAATCAGTACTACTTCTGGTTGTTCCATTAATTTAATTTAAAATTTATACCGCTTAACGCTTAGAAATTTAATCAAGTTTATTTATAAAATCTACAATGCGCTTACAAGCTTTACCATCTCCATAGGGATTATGTAAAAGACTCATTTGCTGAAACCTATTAGCATTGTT
>Ga0115560_1002879_pt1 | contig 10998 bp, 8 predicted proteins | sample COGITO_mtgs_1105_5_FD_87278 | JGI IMG/M metagenome (GOLD analysis project Ga0115560, IMG submission 87278) | Pelagic marine microbial communities from North Sea - COGITO_mtgs_110509 | ecosystem: Environmental > Aquatic > Marine > Epipelagic | place: Germany:Helgoland, sampling site Kabeltonne... | reverse complement strand
GGGCGGCCTTTAATCAGTGAACGCAACGGCTGCTAAAGAATCTTCGCAACAACGCCCGCACCTACCGTACGACCGCCTTCACGAATCGCAAAACGCAAGCCTTCGTCCATCGCAATCGGCGCGATCAACTCAACTTTCATCTGGACGTTATCACCCGGCATTACCATCTCAACGCCTTCAGGCAATTCACAAGCGCCTGTCACATCAGTCGTACGGAAGTAAAACTGTGGACGATAGCCTTTAAAGAATGGCGTGTGACGACCACCTTCATCTTTGCTCAACACATACACTTCAGCTTCAAACTTAGTGTGTGGATTGATGCTACCCGGCTTAGCCAATACTTGACCACGCTCTACGTCTTCACGCTTAGTACCACGCAACAACGCACCAATGTTCTCACCAGCTCGACCTTCGTCAAGCAGCTTGCGGAACATCTCAACACCTGTACAGGTCGTCGTTTGTGTTTCTTTAATACCAACAATCTCAACTTCATCGCCCGTGTTAACAATACCGCGCTCAACACGACCGGTAACAACCGTACCGCGACCTGAAATAGAGAAGACATCTTCGATGGGCATAATGAATGCACCATCAATCGCACGCTCAGGCTCAGGGATGTAGCTGTCGAGTGTCTCAAGCAGCGTCTTCACCGCAGTAGTACCCAGCTCGTGATCGTCTTTGCCTTCCAATGCCATCAAGGCAGAACCTGGAATGATTGGCGTATCGTCGCCTGGGAATTCGTAGGTATCGAGCAGCTCACGCAGCTCCATTTCTACCAACTCAAGCATCTCGTTATATTCTTCTGAACCGGCACCGCCGCAATCTTCAGCTAGCAAGTCGGCCTTGTTCAAGAACACAACGATATAAGGAACACCCACCTGACGCGACAACAAGATGTGCTCGCGTGTTTGAGGCATAGGGCCATCAGTTGCACCACAAACTAAAATCGCGCCATCCATTTGCGCAGCACCGGTGATCATGTTTTTTACATAATCGGCGTGACCTGGGCAATCAACGTGAGCGTAATGACGCTCTGGCGTATCGTATTCAACGTGTGACGTGGCAATGGTGATACCGCGCGCTTTTTCTTCTGGCGCATTATCGATGCCATCAAACGCAACCGCTTCACCACCAAACTGCTCTGCTGCAACACGCGTTAACGCTGCTGTGAGCGTCGTTTTACCGTGATCAACGTGACCTATTGTGCCCACATTGACGTGGGGCTTCGTGCGTTCAAACTTTGCTTTTGCCATTGTGACTAACCTCTAGTGACGGTTGGTTTAACGGTTAACACATTGTCGCAGATCGACATGTTCCGATTTTAAAAACTGTTTTTCTTTAATCTACTCTTGCCTGACTCTTGCCTGACCTTTCGAAACTACCACTTATTCAACAAGCCTGTCATATGCTCGGGCCCCAATCTACAGCAACCCTTCACACCAAGCTTGACTCACCCCTTACACACCCCTGCGCAGCGCCGGGTAAGAGAAATGGAGCTCATAACCGGATTTGAACCGGTGACCTCTTCCTTACCAAGGAAGTGCTCTACCGACTGAGCTATATGAGCACACTGCCTACATTCACAAGCGCGCACATCAAACTTGGAGCGGGTAGCGGGAATCGAACCCGCATATTCAGCTTGGAAGGCTGATGTTCTACCATTGAACTATACCCGCACCTTAAACCTGAAACTGCGAGCCGGCCTGCCAACCCTATGCACAAAACACTTTACTTATCAAACATTTACAAAAACTGGTGGAGGGAGGTGGATTTGAACCACCGAAGCTTACGCGTCAGATTTACAGTCTGATCCCTTTGACCACTCGGGAACCCCTCCAAAATGAGCGCGACATAGTGCTGGTGTAAGCCCTTGATGTCAACAGATATTTGGGGGAATTTAGCGAGATAGGCTGCAACGAAAATTAGCTGCAAAACGGCCTAGTTGGCATGACTGACGAGCAGCAACAGCAGTGGCCGCGCGCGCCAAAAAATAAAAGCCTTGGGTCGGCTCAGCAAGGAAGCTAGCTAAGCGCCGCAAAAAGCGACGCTTAGCTCACCTATAGCACCCAAAAAAGCGTCGACCTAAACTCGGTCGAGGCCCTCTGAGGAGAGCTACGGCATCAAGGCAGCAGCTTTTTCGCTAGCCGCCGCTTCCACCTTCTCAGCGGCATCATCAGCCATATCATCCGATGATTGCATTGCATCACTGGCCATGTCGCTCGCCGCATCCGCTGCGGTGCTCGCGGCCTCAACGGCATCATCCGCAAGTCCTGCAGCTGCATCTGCAGCACTATCTGCCACATCCATAACAACATCAGCTGCCTCGTCAGCAACGTCCACAACGGTATCTAGCGCATCTTTACTCATATCACTGGCTGCTTCACCAGCACTCTTCGCAGCCCCTCCTATTTTGTCCATAGCACTTGAACCAGAATCGTCTGCGCCACATGCAGCCAGCGCGAACACCACAACCAACAATAGAATGTTACGTTGAATCATCTTCCTTCCCTCGTTTTTGTTTAAGTGCAATCAGGCCGGCAAGAGCTGCCAGCACATTCAGTGTATACCCGTGCGCATAGCCAACACAACGACCTCGCCCTAAGACCCACCCAAGGTCAGCACCGCGCTATATTTTGACCCGATAGACTATAATTTGTATTGACTGCTATCAACAAACGGCTATCGGCAATACGCAACCCGCTCAGCCAGCAAAAAAAAACGCTCAAAAGTTATTCAATACCAAGTTTGTAAGTATGAGACTGTAATACAATGCATTCCATTCGCTTTTCTCACACCCTCCGGAACCAGCCATGACGCTTCGCATGCTTAGGATTGCACTCATGATCAATATACTAACCGCATCCGCGGCTAGCTATGCTGCGCTAGCTCCTGTGGACCTCGATGGTGACCTTAGCAACGGCCACGAAGGGGTTTACGACGACATTCTCAATATCACCTGGCTTGCCGACGCCAACTTGGCAGACAGCCTAGGATCCTATGTAGCAGGAATCAATGGCGACGGAGCGATGGACTGGGATACCGCCGAAGCTTTCGTCACCAAGCTAGGCGCAGATAGCTACCTCGGTACAACCAACTGGCGACAACCTACCGCATCGAACTGCATAGGAGCCTCCTGCGGCGATGCTCCCGCTAACACGCCGAATGAGCTTGGCTATCATTACTTTCAAAATTTTGGCGCCCTGTCGGGCAACGCCGTTACCGATGGTGCAAACTCAGCCAACCTAGCCCTGTTCACCAAAATTCAAAATACACTTTACTGGACCGGCTACGAGGGATTAGCAGGCGCCACTTATTTTGACACCAGCTCTGGCACACAATCAGTCTTTCCAAAGTCAGCTGACTTTGCTGTTTGGGTAGTGGCCGATGGTAATGTTGGCGCCCCTATGTCAACAACGATACCCATTTTGCCACTGGCCGCTTTAGGCATTTTATTTTTATTGCTGTGGAGAATAGCCAGCACGAAGAGGATATAGCCAAGCTATGAATCAACTTAAAAAAAGAAAAACGTCCATGCAATCCGTCACCTACGTTGCCGCGACCCACGAGAGCAACTCATGGAAGGCAAAATTTGTTGCTCTCATGCTGGCCGGCCTGCTTGCGAGCGTCGTAACAGCAGAGCCTCGAGTACTCCTTGAGACAAGCTTGGGTGATATTGAAATCGACCTGCACCCCGATGTTGCGCCAGGTCATGTGCAAAATTTTTTAAACTATGTAAACGATGGTGACTACAACAACAGCTTTATTCACCGCAGCGTAACTGGCTTCATCATTCAGGGAGGCGGCTTCAGCTTTAATGAATCACTCTTTAACTATGTACCCACCGACCCTCCCATTGAAAACGAGTTTGGGCTGTCTAATGTTCGCGGCACGGTGGCTATGGCGAAGCTTGGTACCGATCCGGATAGCGCCACAAGCCAATGGTTCATAAACCTAGCCGATAATTCAGCAAACCTTGACCAGCAAAATGGTGGCTTCACAGTATTTGCAACCGTCGTTGAAGGCATGGATGTGGTTGATGCCATTGCCTCCCTACCCGTTACCGGTATTATAGGCCTCGAGCCACTAGGTTCGGCCGTGCCATTGCGCAACTGGACACCTGCGGACCCCTTTATTCCGCAAGATAATCTGGTGATAGTCAGCAATGCGGAGCAAAGCACTAGTTTTGAAATACCCGCGCTATCTCAGCCATTTTTTTGGGTACTAGCGATCGCGCTTAGCCTTACCGCAGGCAGCATCGGGTATAAAAAAACAGTCAGTGTTCGCGCACAAGGCTAACTTCGCCCCTGCCAACAAAAGATACCCGGCATCAAAAGCAACCACTTTACACCTAACGATGCGGTGGCTTCATAGACCAGCAAGCGCGGATCTATGCACTCATTGTATTGCTACCACTGTTAATAATTAATTAAAATTTATGAGAGCACCTCAGAGATAAAAATCACTTATCATTCGAGCTCTTAATACTTGGCTCCCTTGTTGAAATATTAAGAGTACCGATATTAAACTGACCCGAGTCGGCTTACGTGAACGTGAAATACCTCCCGAGTAGAAATAGCATCAGTCGCACTACACGATTAAACCACCTAATTTCAAGTGCTGATCGACTTGCCACTTCAGCCACTGACTTTGCAAAATCCTAGAGTTAGCATGCCACAAACTTCCAATGAGACAGAGGAATACCCATGTCAATGATCGTCAACCGCAGAGACCTCGACTTTATGCTTTATGAAGCCCTGGACCTAGATACACTGCTAGAGTCGGAGCGCTATGCCGACTATGACCGGGAATCTTTGGATGCCATGCTGAGCTTATGTCAATCGATTGCCGAAGACGAATTCCTACCGTGCGCAGCAAAATTAGATGCCAATGAACCCCAATTTATTGATGGCAAAGTCGAAACTATTCCAGAATTAAAGCAAGCCATTGCTGCATTTAAAGAAGCCGGCTTAAGCGCCTCAGGCTACGACGCCGACATTGGCGGCATGCAACTACCGTGGATGGTCGACCAAGCACTCAATGGGCTTTTTGTCTGCGCCAACAATCCTGTCCACATCTATCTTTTTCTAACCCAGGGCGTTGCCAACATGCTCAATGCCTGCGGCTCTGATGAGCTCAAAGATATCTACCTAGGCAAACTGGTTGCAGGTGATTGGTTTGGCACCATGTGTCTTTCTGAGCCGCAGGCAGGCTCGTCACTGGCCGACATCCGCACCAAAGCCGAGCCATTGGCCGATGGCAGCTATAAAATTTCTGGCACAAAAATGTGGATCTCAGGCGGCGAGCAGGATTTAACCGATAACATTGTTCACATGGTGCTTGCCAAGGTACCGGGCAGTCCAGCGGGAGTGAAGGGCATATCCTTGTTTCTTGTGCCCAAAGTACGCGTCAATGATGACGGTAGCCTAGGTGACAGTAATAACGTGGCTCTTGCCGGACTCAACCATAAAATGGGCTGTCGCGGCGCTACCAACACCCTGCTGAACTTTGGTGAAAATGGTGACTGTTTGGGCTATTTGGTTGGCCAAGAAAATCAGGGCCTTGCCAATATGTTTCATATGATGAATGAGGCCCGAATATCGGTGGGCATGTCTGCGGTAATGACCGCCTTGGGCGGCTACCTTTACTCATTAGATTATGCGCGCAATCGGCCTCAGGGTCGCGCACTCGAAAACAAAAACCCCGAGCTACCGCAAGTTATGATTTCGGAGCACGCCGATATAAAGCGCATGCTAATGACCCAAAAGGCCTTTATTGAAGGCGCACAAATGCTTATGTACTACAGTTCGCAAATCATCGACCAACAAAAAGTATCCGATGACTCGACACAAAATCAGCGCATGGGCTTATTGCTGGAACTGCTCACACCCATCTGCAAGTCTTGGCCGTCTGAGTACTGCCTTGAGGCGAATAAGTTGGCCATACAAGTTCTGGGAGGTTACGGCTATACCAGAGAATATCCCGTCGAACGTCTTTACCGCGATAACCGCTTAAATCATATTCATGAGGGCACTTGGGGAATTCAGGGGCTGGATATTTTGGGCCGCAAAGTGAACATGCACAACGGTGCGGCAGTTGTTATTTTACGCGAAGAAGTGCAATTGACTATCGACACGGCCATGGCATACCCGCCGTTAGTTGATTACTGCAATCAACTAACGAAAACGCTAAGTCAGATTGAGCGCACCATTGAGGCAGTCAATTGCTGTGAAGATAAATCCTTGGCGCTGGCCAACGCGACTATTTTTCTTGACGCGATGGGTCATGCGGTTATTGCATGGATGTGGCTAAAACAAGCGGTAGCGGCAACGGCTGGATTGGCCGATGGAAACAGCAGCGATAGCGATTTCTACACCGGAAAACTGGCTGCTACAGCCTTCTTCTTTCGCTATGAGCTACCTAAATCAAAAGCCAGCTTAGAACTTGTGGCCAGCCTAGATAGCACCTGTTACGACCTGACGGCCGAGCAATTTCTTGGTAACTAACCCATTAAAATAGAACGAGCGGATGGAAATCAATGGCGAACCAACCTTCGCCACACGCACTAAAACACTATTTTTACTGGCACTTACCTGCAAGCGCTACTGCTTAAGACTAAGGCATCAGAATCACTGAAACTGCACGCCTTTTTGCAAGTCGAATATTGCAGGGGCAATGGGTATTGACGCTTTGAATTCTGCCGCACGTTGTTTCAGCCGCTCAACATCCTGCGGTTGCGCTGCGGCTAGATCGGTAGTCTCGCCAATATCACTGACCAGATCAATCAGTATGGGTGGCTCATGAACGGTAGTTGGCCCCCCAAACTCATCGTTAGTCACAAAATGTAGCTTTTGATTGCCCAGGCGAAAAGCGCGCAACGTCGAGTTACGATAAAAGGGCACAAACTTTCGCGGGCTTGGCGCATCAGCGGTCAATGTGGCCGAGAGATCATAACTATCTACCGCACCCGATTTTGGCGGGATATTTGCCAGTTTCAGGACGGTATTAAACAGATCAGTATCCATTCCCATTTCACTAACAAGCCCCGGCTTTATGCCTGGACCTTTAAAAAAGGTCATGACGCGCATGCCACCGTCATAGGTTTGGCCCTTGCCACCGCGCAAAGGGCCAGCCGAACCCGCGTGATCAGGCGCGAAGGTTAGCCAAGGACCATTGTCACTGGTAAAAACCAAATAAGTATTGTTTTCTATTTGCTTATCTTCTAGTGCCTGCATAATTTGACCGACACTCCAATCAATTTCTTCAAGCACATCGCCATAAAGGCCTAGTGCACTCTTACCAACAAACTGAGGGGAGCGAAATAATGGCACATGAACCATGCTATGTGAGAGAAATAAGAAAAACGGTTTATCATCATTGACCGATTGATTGATAAAGCGAACCGACTCATGGGTAAAGCGCTGCGTGTATAGGGCTTGATTGGCAGGGCGTTCAATAATGCTATCGGTATAAGATTGATCAGCATTGACAACACTGCGCATCAGCGGCACGTTCCAATCTTCCACCCTTGGAGCAAGAAGTTGTTTGCGATAAATAGGCCCAGCCTTTTCCCATTTTTTATGCGAGACGGACAAATCAGCATTGACATTGGTGCTAGTGATTTCGCCAACGGTCCAGTCCATATCGTTGGAGTAAGGAATACCGAGCCACTCATCAAAACCATGACGGGTAGGAAGGAAGGCGGGTGCATCACCTAAATGCCATTTACCAAACATGCCCGTGGTGTAGCCATGCTGTTTCAAGGCTTCAGCAAGAGTCTCCTGCTCGGCTGGCATACCCGTTTCGCTACCCGGCCAAAGTACCGCTAGATGATTGCCATAGAGCCCCGTTCGCACCGGCAGGTTACCTGTGAGCAATGCGCCACGACTCGGGCTGCAAACTGAAGCGGAGGTATAAAAATTTGTCCAGCTCTGCCCAGCGTTAACTAATTTATCAATAGAGGGCGTAGCGAGCTTGCCGTTTTGATAAGGGCCTAAATCGGCATAGCCCAGATCATCAATATACATAATAATAAAGTTGGGTGTCTTTACTTTACTTTGCGAAATGACATCTGTAGAGGCTGCAATGCTCGAGAAGGAAACCACCCAAAAAAGAGAAATAATCAATGATGAGCGTAGAAGTCTTTTAATCATTTTTTATAACCCCTTTGAATTTTTACTCTTGGCGGTTTTTTTGCTCAGGCTCTAGCTTTGCACTTACTAAAATCGAAAGACTACGCCGGCTTCGTAGTTAGTATAATCCCAACTATCGTAATCTCTGATGCCTATCGTAAGGCTGAATACATCGGATAGCGCATAATCAATTTTACCCATTAATTGCCAATCATCGAAATCGGTGTCTAAATAGCCCGCTTGAGCCACAGCCTTCCAATTATGGGTGAGATTTTTGACGTAGCCTATATGCACGCCATAACCATCGTAGACTTTCTGTGCTGTGTCGATACTCTCAACGGTTATTAATGAATAAAATTTTCCGATCTCATGATCAAACGAAAACCCAACCCCTAGCTCAGCCCAACTTTCAACATCAACGTTGCCGACATAAGGTCCACTGGCTTTAAAGTCAGTTTCATTAAAGTAGCCACTCAAAAACAAGCCATTATCAAAATAAAACTGTCCACTAATAGCGTAGCCACCTGTACTTTCGAAAGGTTTGTAATCAGGATTAGCTACGGAATAAACAATCGAAACCTCTGAATCGGCAACGATGTTATTTGAAAGAAGCAGCGTTGGCAGCAAAACCCCTTGCAGCCGCATAAAGAAAGTCATTGGCTTAATCCCCTGTTTAGGATGCTTTTACTCGTTAAAAAAGCAGTTTGATGCTGAGATGCTGGGCCTGATTTTTTTAACAGCGGCGGCATGATAAAGGGTGAACAGTGTACAAACATACTATGTGAGGCTCAATCAACACGTGCCATTCTGACCACTCCAAATGGCCACCCCACCTTCGACCAGCGCAAAGAAGCCAGGCAATAAAAAAGGGCTACCAATGGTAACCCTTTAATATAGAAAAAATGGAGCTGGCGAGAGGAGTCGAACCCCCGACCGGCTGATTACAAGTCAGCTGCTCTACCAACTGAGCTACGCCAGCCCACTTTTGAAACTTTTTTCAGCGCCCTAATGGCAAAGGCACTCAAGCCTGCAAGTCATATGCTAAGACTAGCTACACTTGCGAGGCGGCGCAGTTTATTCGAGTTAGGCCAGCGGTGCAATGCTACGGGCCTATTTCTTTTAAAATTATTGCTCAAGGTAGTAATTGGGCCAGCCCGGACAATACGAGATGCGGCCGATGGAGCATAGGTAGCCCGCTTAAACCCTGCAATAATTCGGCATCGCCACCGGTTATAAAAACCTGTGGCGATGCACCCTGAGCCATTTTAAATTGTGCAACGCCTCGCTCTATATGCGCGACGATTGATGCGGCAATACCCGCATGCACGGCGTCACTGGTGTTACTACCCGGTGCAATGAGCTCTACCGACGCCTGCTCACCGGCCATCACTTTTTGGGTGCCTGCCAGCAACGCTTTTAATTGCAAATAGTAGCCGGGAGTAATGTAACCGCCGCAATGCACGCCAGCAGCACTGACAAAATCGAGTGTAACGGCACTGCCTGCATCTACTATGCAAAAGGGCTGGGGCTTTGCTTGGGCTTGCATTAACGCAGCAGCTGCGGCTATGGCGCTCCAGCGGTCTACACCCATCGTATGTGGCTTTAGGTAGCTATTTATAACGCCCCCGGCCTCAGCGGTTGTCTGGGCAAATTCAGCTGCCACAGCAAAGGCTGCGTGTAATGCACAAGCTAAGGCATCTTTTTCTTGCTGGCTACGCACGCAGGCCACACGTATGCGACTAACTGCCGCGCCACTCATATCGTGCTCGGCGAAGGTGGCTGTGATTTCAGAGGCAACCTCAGCAATAGGCTTTGCTGTGCACCCAACCACGACATTTTTAGACCCAGACGCTATTGACCACTTGCTGCGGGTGTTGCCAATGTCAATATCGATATTGAGCGTCATACGCGCCTCAAGCTAATTTCGCCGCCACTAAAGTTCTGCCTACCCTCGTTAGTCTCAAGCCCAATTGAACCGTCATCATTCACACCGCAATAGGCGCCTGCCACATCCTGCCCCGGCCCCAGCAACATCTGTACCGACTGTCCCGCGCAATGATCCCGGCTAGACCATTGCTCTTTAAATGCGGTGAAACCCGCTTGCTGAAATTGTTGGATATCGGGTACCAATTGATTGAGTAAATCAGCCACAATGCGGTTTTTGTCGGGCACCCTGCTTTTATCAATTTGCGTCAAATCAACCCAAGGTTGATCGATATCTGCACCGGGCTCTGAGGGCATGGCTACATTCACGCCAATGCCAATCACCACATCACAAGCGCCCGAAACATCACCCGAAACCTCGAGCAGTACGCCGGCAAGCTTTCGATTTTGCCACAGCACATCGTTAGGCCACTTCAGGGTCAAGTGACGATAACCTTGATGCTCTAATGCTTTCACCAGCGCTAAACCCACCACTAAACTCAAGCCCGCCAACGACCCCGCCCCCGCCTCGAAGCGCCAAATCAGCGACATGTAAACGTTACAACCCAGCGGACTCACCCACGTACGACCGCGCCTTCCTATACCCGCGGTTTGTTGCTCAGCCAACATGACATAACCGTTAAGATCAATAGTAGCCGTGCCCTCGCGCCTCGCCAACAAGTCCAAGCACGCTTTATTGGTTGAACCTAGCGATAACTGTGCATCTATTTGCGCAATACGCTGCACCGCTGCCCCCACTAAATAAGAGGCAAGGGTATTGGCATCAAACCAATCGACACGGTCTAGCAATCGATAACCCGTACCCCGATCGGATTCTATGGTAAGCCCTTTAGCGCGCAGCTGAGCAACACGCTTCCAAATAGCTGTGCGGCTGAGTTCAAAGTGCGCGGCGAGCTGCTCACCCGAATGCCACTGCCTATCCGCC
>Ga0115560_1002875_pt1 | contig 11005 bp, 7 predicted proteins | sample COGITO_mtgs_1105_5_FD_87278 | JGI IMG/M metagenome (GOLD analysis project Ga0115560, IMG submission 87278) | Pelagic marine microbial communities from North Sea - COGITO_mtgs_110509 | ecosystem: Environmental > Aquatic > Marine > Epipelagic | place: Germany:Helgoland, sampling site Kabeltonne... | reverse complement strand
TTAAGTGCATTCCCGGCATACACCACTTTTCCTGCTGCCGCGGCAACTACACTAGCGCCTTTCTTTCCTTTAATGTCTAAACCGCGTTTACTGCCATCACTGCCCACAGTGGCAAGGGTTCTAAGGCCGTTTGCTGGCCAAATCCATGGCCTTGATGTTGCTTTTATTTCGGCAATAATCGATGAAGTGTCTTTAACACTATCAGATTTTCTCGAATTTTTTGGGCTTATATTCTGGTTTTTTCGATGGTTTTGAGGCGTAACTTCACCATACGCCCGCTCGTCTTTAGGGTCAATAACTATTTTGTCTGATCTTTGAACAGTATGCGCTGGATCAATCTTAGGTTCGATTTTTGAGGTGTTTTTTGTGTGCGATAGCGACATTTCAGGCACTAAAGCAATGCGTTGCCCAATGGCAAGGGAATAAGGTGGCGAAATGTTATTAAGTTTAGCGAGTTCGCGATAATCGTTACCGCTGTAAAATGCAATGGCGAATAAGGTGTCACCGGCTTCTACCGTGTAGCTATTACCCGTAATTTCCGTTAAATTTTGAGCGCTTGCGGCAACCGTTGAAAGGCTTACCACCGGCGCGGGCTCAAATCGCGAACTACAAGCAGAAAGCATGATACTTACTGCGGCAATACTCATAGCAAGGGCAAAGACGCGAGTGACTTTCATGGTGTTGGTTTCCCTCTTAATTATTTCCTATTCCTTATTTCGAGTAATGATTCCCAGTAAGGTAAGTGTTTGTTTTGGCGAATGGCTACTGCGCAGTATCAGAGCACCGCGCCGGCGACTAAAGGCACGAATTTAACGTCTTCAATGACACGCCTGTGCAGCTTATCACCCTGCTTATCGATACATAATAACTGCTGGGTTTGCTTACCTATGGGGATGACCAAGCGGCCACCATCGGCAAGCTGAGCAACTAAGTCTTGTGGCAAGTCAGATGCAGCTGCCGTTACGATTATCGCAGCGAAAGGAGCTTTACTCTGCCAACCTTGCCAACCGTCTCCATGCTTCATCTTTACGTTGTGCAAATCAAGTTGGTTTAAACGTCGTTTAGCCTGAAACTGCAGGGATTTTATGCGCTCAACGCTACAGACTTCTTTGAAGATGCTTGCTAAAACCGCCGTCTGATAACCTGAGCCGGTGCCAATTTCGAGTATTCTAGACGCAGGCGCAACGCTTTCTAGCAGTAATTCGGTCATTTTGGCAACCGTATACGGCTGCGATATGGTTTGCCCTTGGCCAATCGGTAAAGCAGTATTTTCGTATGCTTTATGTGCAAGCGCATCGGGTAAAAACTTTTGACGCGGAATGCTCGCAATAATGTCTAGCACTTGGGGCTGCGAGATCCCTTCATTTTGAAGAATTTGTGCGAGTTGTAAGCCTTTACGCGTTGCCATTTGCTGTCCAAAAACGCCATCATTTGATGACGACTACTGTTGATTGTGTCTAAAAAATTCGCCCCAAAAGCCGGCGAATCCATTCTTACTAAATAGTCCGGTGTTTAGCATAGCCATAAAACTAGGCGTAAGCTACTGCTAAGGCGAAATCTAAGCAAGCTTAAATCTACGCCCCTGAGCACACTGCAGTCTAAGCTCCTACTTTAATTTCGGCTATTTCCCGCAATACGGATGTTGCAAAACAACCGCTAGGTAGGCCAAAACTAAGCGTAATTGTCGGTTTATTGTTGTCCAATGCAAGGTTTGCTTGCAAATCTGTCGGATGAATCAATAATGCTCTGCGCTGCTGTTCTAAGCCAAGTTCGGCCAAAGCCTTGCAGACTAGGGTGTTATTCTCAGCAAAGGCCTGTTCAAAATCAAAAGCAGCCGACTTTGTATCAAGCGAACCTTTGCCCCACAGCGGCGCTGTGATATTTACGTCGCGCTCGGCGATACGAGTAGGTATGTGCTCGCTTTCTTTCGCATTTTGATCGTAGATAAAAAAGCTATTTGTGCCGCTCAGTGCGAGGGCATCACCATTGAGCAAATGATTCGAATCTAAATGGCTTAAGCGATGGCTTACAGCTTGGTTAAATAACCAACTGCGCAAGGCGGAAATAGCCATCGAACGCTTATTTCTATTGCGGATCTCTTCGCCATTAATTAAGCGCTCCGCCATACTCAAGTTGCCGCCTAACTGCACACTACCATCAGCTTTAATCATTTCGCCAAACCGCTGATTGCCATAATAATTAGGCGCGCCGTGCTTACTTATCAGTGCGAGCCTTGCTTGTAAGCGTGGCATTATTTGAGTTTCAGCATAGTCCAACAGCGTTGTACTAGTGTGTGCAGTCGATTCGTCAAAAATGTCGCGCATGACAATCACAAACTGATTGCTTTTAATCGCTCCGGTGCGAAGTTTGCGTTGATTATTGGTGTGCTCAAGCAGCTTTACTCCAGGGATAGAAAGCGTGTTCCAATCCGGCTGCGTTTTCGGTTTTGTGTGCTTACCGCCAGAATATATACCAAACCATTGCCGGGTGGTCGCGTATTTGTCTTTGCGTCCAGCGTAGCTAACAGCACGTAGAGGGAGCTGAGCGAATTTGGCGATCTCTTCTGCCACGTATGCCGTGTTTAGACCGGTTTTTTCAATATATAAAAAGGTATGTTCGCCGTCACCGCTAGGTTCGAAGCTTAAGTGTTCAATCACTTCAAAATCACTTAATTCAGTTTTTATGCTGGCCGAAAATAAAGGCCCTGAGTGAAGATACTGCCAATTCTCTACGCTAAGTTTTAACACGCTCTATGTCCCTACTTGAGTCAGCAATATAACAGCATGGGCTTCTATGCCTTCCTTTCTGCCGACAAAACCGAGCTTTTCGGTAGTCGTTGCTTTTACGCTAATTTGATTGATGTCGACCTTTAAGCAACGTGCAATATTCGCCCTCATACTGTTGATAAAGGGCGCTAGTTTAGGCGCTTGTGCAGCGATTGTAATATCCGCATTGGCTAATTCAAATTTATGCTCACGAATTAAGGCATAAACGTGTTTGAGTAAGCCTATAGAGTCAGCATCTTGGTAAGCGCTGTCGGTGTCGGGAAAATGCTTGCCAATATCACCTAGCGCGAGTGCGCCAAGCAGAGCGTCGCACAGCGCGTGCACTGCAACATCACCGTCGGAATGCGCAATTAGGCCTTGCGTATAATCAATTTTTTCACCGCAAAGTGTAATGGGCCCGTCACCACCAAATTTATGTACGTCGTAGCCGTGTCCTATACGCATCATGCGTCTCTTTCCTGTGTCGATAAATAAAATTGTGCCAAGGCTAAATCGCTTGGCCGCGTAATCTTGATGTTACTTGATTGCCCTTCTACTAACTGCACCTTATAAGCAGCGAGCTCCATCGCAGAGGCTTCGTCGGTGATCACAGCCGAACTGGGTTCAGCACTTAAGGCGTGCTCAATCGCATTGAGTAATTCATGGCTTTTAAACATCTGTGGTGTTTGCGCCTGCCAAAGTAAAGTTCTGTCTATGGTCTTGTCGATAAGGGTATGCTCATTGGCGCCGCTTGCTTGTTGTTTTATCGTGTCAGCAACGGGCACTGCCAATATACCTCCGCAGCTATTGCTATCGTGCATACAGGCATCAATCAGCTTATCTAAATCGCTTTGCTGTAAACAAGGGCGCGCTGCATCGTGCACCATAACCCACGCCGATTGCTCGGGATTGTCGCTGATTTTGTTTGCGATAAAACGCAGCGCATTAAGTACTGAATCAACGCGTTCATTGCCGCCCACTACCACATTGATTCGGGGGTGCTTGGCCATCGCTAGGGTATTAAACAAGGTGTCGTTTGGGTGCAGAGCGAGTGTAATTGAAGCAATCCGAGGATTGTGTAAAAAGACCTCAATGCTATGTTCTAAAACGGTTTTATTGCCAAGCTTTAAGTATTGCTTTGCGCATGCTGCGGCCATGCGCGAGCCAATGCCTGCAGCAGGGATGATTACCGGTATTGGCGCCATGTTGTTGCCAATAGTCTCTGCAGTACTGTTAGATTGTGTTGAGTTTGCGGGAGGCATAACTACTCTTTGGGAAGGATACGATAAAAGGTTTCGCCTTCTTTTATTAATCCAAGCTCATTTCGAGCGCGCTCTTCCATCGACTCAATACCAAGCTGTAAGTCGTCGATGTCGGCTCTTAACAACTGATTGCGCTGGCGTAACTTGGCATTTTGACTCTCAATTTCGAGAATTTGCGCTTGTTTAACTTTATAATCGGGCACGCTATGCTTGCCAAACCACAATCGATATTGCAGCGCGGCAAATAAAACAATCAGGATAAAAGCGACCCATTTGTTCTTCATTATTAGCGGTTACCTAATGTCTTAGTGCTTAACTAATTTGCGTGATTTATTCACGTGACTAATTCGAGTCGTGCCCAAATTACCTTGTTTGAATGCCTTAATCATAACACAAGCTAACAAATACGCACGCTCTACGTAGTTGATAAGATAGCCTAACGAGCTAAGCAAACTTTCACATTTCACGATAAGCGGACGCCGATTGCGCTGAAAATATCGTCGTGCCCCTTGCTACGATGTGCAGCACATAGGTATGAACATTACTCAAAAAATGTCCTCAATTAAACAGTTTGTTTTTTAGCTTGTTCAATACATCTTCTTTTTTATCAGCTATTTGCGCATTTAATAGCTCTGTAAGCGCATCGGTGTCGCCCTTAGCGGCATCCAGTAAGCTTTGCACTGCGTCGAGTTTGTCGGTATTTGTGCCTAGTTGCGCCGCCGCTTTAGCGTTTAGTTTTTGCTTAAGCTCGGCTAATTTAGGGCTGTTTGCGAGGCCCGCGCCCAAAGAGCTAAGAAGTTTAGCGTCTAAATCAGATTTGATTGAGACTGATGGATTTAGCAAGCTCCCACCAAAAATGCCAATTAACTGCATGGAGGTCTGCTCATCCAAGACGGCAGCGATGGTATTGGTTAAATCGTTAGCGCCTTGTGCACTTAACTTAAGATTCGATAAATCAAATCTCGATTCGCCGCTTAACTGGTTACTAGAAATACTAAGTGCACCTTGGCTATTTAAAAGACCGCTGTTAAGCACTGCCGTAAGTTTTTGCTGTGCATCGGCCGGAATAAGCGCTAAATCTTTGAGGACCACACCTTTTATATCCCACGACTGCGCAGAGCTGACCATGCCGTTGAGGATTTCTAGCTCACCGTTTAGATTAAAGGCTTGCCAATTTTGGGCGTTTGACGAGGCGATGCTGAAAGTGGTCGGCGCATTCACTTTGGCGTGCTGGTCAGTGATGTTAGCCCAAGTACTGCTTAAACTTTCATCCAGCCATTTTACGCTTATATCCGCGTTCTTTATCCAAATGTTGGGGAGTTCAGGATAACTGTCTACGCCTGTTTCTGCTTCTGAGTCAGCTGGTGCACTGTTTAGTAGCATATCGGCGGCGACGACTAGCGCCTTGGTGTAAAGCTCGGCTTTTTCACCAAACAGATGCTGGGTGACTTGACCTATAGCCGCTTCGTCACCCGCAACTAGGCCCTGCAAAAGCGCGTAGTCTTCTTGCGGTGCGGTTTTAAGTGCGCTTATGCTTGTTGCCATGTCTACTTTGGCTTTCTGCGCCAGAGCAACAAAAGACTCAACCTTATCCCGGTCTTTTTTAATGTCTTCTTTTAGCGCAGCAAACTCCGCTGTCGCTTTTGCAATTTTGGCTGGATCTTTAAAATCCATGTTTTTAAACGCTTCTACGCGTTCTTTGTACTCGGCTAACTTTTCTTTTGACGGCAATGTGTCGTATTTTTCTTGTAAAGGGCCGTCATATTTAGCATAGGTTTGCTGGGCTTGTGCCACCGCAGCAGTGGTTTTTAGAGGTGAGTTCGCTAAGACCTCGTCAACGCTTGGTAAATCTTCAAGCGTAGGGAAAGCAAAACTATTACTCGCGTCGGCCGCACGATAAACGTCACCGGCGCTTGCGCGCTCGGTGCCAAAGGCCACATTTTGCGCGACTAAATTTTCGATAATAACTTTACCCGACAAAAGCGGCATTAAATCCACATCCGCAGAGGCATAGTCAAATGCAATTTTGTTTTGACTTGGTGCGGCATTGTCGGTCACTTGCAACTTTGTTAAGGCGATACCGAAGGGGAATATAGAGTGGTCGACACTTTCGATGTTAGCCTCAGCGCCCGCGGCATCACCAATTGCAGATTCTGCCATACCTCTTAAAATGCTGTTGGCAAACAGTATATATACGATTAAAGTGAGTGCAATAATGCCACTAGGTATCAAGAGCCACAGCGATATTTTGCCGGTTTCAGCATTGCTGGTTTGAGCGTTGCCGTTTTGCGCGTTGTCGTTTTGAGCGTTGCAATGGCTTATACTTGGAATCTGTATCTTTTTCGGTATCATGAATACATCCTCTATCAATTAGGTGCCGTTTGCTATCTCACATTAGACGCCTAGCGATTTGATTCTCAAAGGTCCAATAATTTGCTTTTTTATAAGACGCATTTACATCAATTAAGTCACGCATACTGCTTAGTGTAAAGAACTTGACTACGACTTGCCAGTAAGCTGAATTTATTTTTCGACTTGGCTGGCAAAATGCGGCTGTAAGCATTATTGTAGCGCAAAATTGATAGCCAAGCCGAAACCAAAGTGCGAGGTAATATATAGATGTTATTGAAGACTGATTTTGTAAGTGATTCACCCTTACGCCAAAAAATACGCGATTTTTATCGTATCAACGAAGCACAAGCTATTGAGCATATTTTGCCCGAAGCAGAAGTTAGCATGCGTGCCCGCAGCCGCGCATGGGAGCGAGCGCGCACCATGGTGCTCAAAATCCGACGCGAACAAGAAGGGCACGGCGGCGTAGATGCTCTACTAAACGAATATTCATTGTCGACCGAAGAAGGCGTTGTGTTGATGTGCTTGGCAGAAGCACTGCTGCGTGTGCCAGACAAATCAACCCAAGATGCGCTTATTCGCGATAAACTTTCGCAGGGGCAATGGTCGTCACATTTGGGCAACAGTGATTCTTTGTTTGTGAATGCATCGGCATGGGGCTTAATGTTTACCGGCAATATGGTCAATTATGCAAATGAGCGCAAAAAAGCGCAATTTGGCTTACTCAAAAAAACCTTAGGTCGCATGGGCGAACCGGTGATCCGGCGCGCAATGAACATTGCCATGAAAGTCATGGGCAAACAGTTTGTGATGGGTGAGACCATACAAGATGCAGTAAAACGGGCTCAAGAAAAAGAAAAAATCGGCTACGTATATTCCTACGATATGTTAGGTGAGGGCGCGCGTACCGCACGAGATGCCGAGCGCTATTACAAATCTTACGAAAACGCTATTGATGTCATAGGCAAGGCCGCGAAAGGCAAAGGGCCGCGCACTAGCCCCGGGATTTCAGTGAAACTGTCGGCAATCCATCCTCGCTATGACTTTGTAAATTATGAGAGCGCCGTTGTTGAAATCAGCAAACGCTTAAAAGCTTTATGCTTGCGGGCAAAGCAATACGATATTGGCTTAACCGTGGATGCAGAGGAGTCAGAGCGTTTAGAGATATCGATGGATATTATTGAACGGGTGTTTTCTGATCCAGATTTAGGCGATTGGAACGGCTTTGGTTTGGCGGTGCAGTCCTATCAAAAGCGCGCAATTTTTGTGATTGAATGGCTGCGTGAGTTGACCTTAAAAGTCAACAAAAAGCTTATGTTGCGTTTGGTTAAAGGCGCCTACTGGGATACCGAAATCAAGCATTCTCAACAAGGTGGTTTCGATGACTTTCCAGTGTTTACTCGCAAAGCGTCTACCGACGTGTCGTATCATGCCTGCGCGAACCGCCTGCTGGCCTATCGAGATACTATTTATCCGCAGTTTGCCACGCACAACGCCTACACCGCTTCGGTAATTTTGGAGCTGGCAGGGGACGATAAAGAAGGCTTTGAATTCCAATGCTTACACGGCATGGGCGATACCTTATATGATCAAATTGTTAAACAAGACAAAATACAGTGCCGCGTATATGCACCGGTAGGGCAACACGAAGATTTACTTGCTTATTTAGTGCGCCGTTTGCTCGAAAACGGCGCAAACTCTTCGTTTGTGAATGCCATCGTAGACGACACCAAAGAGGTTGAAGAGTTACTTACCGACCCGGTTGAGCATACTCAGCGTTTGGCTAAACGCGAAAATAATCAAATCAGTATGCCGGTGAATTTGTATGGCGACAGCCGCGCAAACGCAAAAGGCGTCGACTTATATGATATTAACAAGGTCAATGATTTATCAGCGTCGATTAAACGCTGGTTTGACATGCACACCAGCAAGCTTACACAAGACGCCGCAACAAACGATGAAAGCGCTTATGTGGTGAAAAACCCCGCTAATCATAGCGAGATAGTTGGGCACCATATCTTTGATAACAAAGCGCAAATGCAGACGAAGTTAGACGCCGCAGATAGAGCCTTTGCAAGCTGGTCAAATACGCCTGTTGCAGAGCGATCCGACATTCTGATGCGCACGGCCGACATCCTTGAGCGGCATATGGATGAGCTGATTGGTTTATGTATAAAAGAAGCAGGTAAAATTGCCCAAGATGGTATCGACGAGGTGCGCGAAGCGGTTGATTTTTGCCGGTACTATGCGGTTGAAGCACAAAAGCTCGATAGCGATAATCGCCTCGCGCCACGAGGCGTTATTCTGTGCATTAGCCCCTGGAACTTCCCGCTGGCGATATTTTTAGGTCAGGTTTCGGCCGCCTTAGTCACTGGCAATACGGTGATTGCAAAGCCTGCTGAACAAACCAGCTTAATTGCGGTGCGAGCAGTTGAATTAATGCATTCAGTTGGTTTGCCAAAAGATGCATTGCAGCTTGTGCTGGCGCGTGGCCCCGACGTTGGCGAAGTGATGTTGCCAGATGAACGCATACAGGGCGTAATGTTTACTGGTTCAACACAAACTGGCACCTTAATTTCGCAGGTGCTTGCTGAGCGTTCGAGCACGCAAATACCGTTGATTGCCGAAACAGGCGGTCAAAACTGCATGATTGTAGATTCTACCGCACTGCCAGAGCAGGTGGTGGACGATGTAGTGCAATCGGGTTTCCAGAGTGCTGGACAGCGCTGTTCTGCGCTTCGCGTATTGTTTGTGCAAGAAGAAATTGCTGACGATCTGATAGAGATGATTTCTGGCGCAATGCGAGAGTTAACGATTGGCGATCCGCAGTGGCTGGCGACTGATATTGGACCTGTAATCGATAAAAAGGCCTTAAACGCGCTTAACGAACATGCGGCATATATGCAAGAGCATGGAAAACTGCTGTACAAATGTGAGATGGACGAAAGTTTACAGGGGACCTTTTTTGCGCCTCGCCTATATGAAATTGATGATATTTCCGTATTGAAGAAAGAAGTGTTTGGCCCTTGCGTACATGTGGTGCGATTTAAAGGAAAACAGCTTAACCAAGTCATGCAGCAAATCAATGATACCGGCTATGGTTTAACCATGGGCATTCATACGCGCATAGAAGAGCGTGCTTATGAGTTAGCTAAACTCTCGCGTGCAGGTAATGTTTATATTAACCGCAATATGATTGGCGCTATTGTGGGCGTGCAGCCGTTTGGCGGCCGCGGATTGTCGGGCACCGGACCTAAGGCCGGTGGGCCTAATTATCTGCCGCGCTTGATGATTGAAAAAATTACGCCGAGTGAGGCAGATACGGGCTCAGAAAATACCGATGAATTTAACGATGACGAGGCGCTGTCGAGCGACGCAGAAGCCTTTAAAGAAGTTGACAATATGATGGAGCAGGCCAATAAAGTCGTACAAACTTGGCGCTTAACGAGTCTTACCTCTCGTTTATCGGCTGTAAGACAATTGCTGGCTAAAATCGCCACAGTGGATATTGTGGAGGAGTTGGCAGAAGATTTGAATGCCACATTAGCAAGCGCACGCTCACAGTTAATTGCTATTGAAAAGCGCCTTAAAAAGCCTCAGCAATTGCCTGGACCAACCGGTGAGTCGAATACTTTACACCTTGAGCCGCGGGGTATTTTAGTCACTTTTGCAGATAAACAAGTGACCTTTGAATATTGGACCTTGTCGATTGTCACGGCCTTGGCGACCGGTAACATAGTAGTCGCAGTCGTGTCTGATTTATTCTACGAAGAAGCCTTAGCATTCAAGGCCAAGTTTGAAAGTTCTGGTGCCGAGAAAGGCGTGTTTCAGGTCGCGCGCTTAAAACATGTCGAGGCATTACTCGAGCACAAAGATATTGGCGGTATGATCGTAGACAGTAACACCTCGCGAACTGCGTTATTTGTGCAAAAAATGGCAGCAAGGGAAGGCGCAATTTTGCCTGTTATTACCGCTGAGCATAATGACAATATGATTCAGCGCTTGCTTACTGAGAAGACCATAAGTGTTGATACGACCGCATCGGGTGGTAACACCTCGCTAATGACGTTGGATGAGGATGATGAGTAAGCAAAGTCCTGCTTTATTCCGCAATAAGCGTGTAGCTTGATGACGAGAAAAGGTGACTGCTTACATTAAGCGGTCACCATTCTTGCGTTTACGGCCAAATAGGCCCATAAAATAACCAAGTAAAATACTGATACCTGCTATTATCGCGCCGCGAGAGAACCACTCCATATTATTGGTGCGTTCGCGCTGAGTAATTTTTTCGTTGAGTCTAGCGATTTCTTCTAACTGCTGCGTAATTTGTCGGTTGAGTGCAGCCTTTTGCTCGTCAAATTTGGCAAGGTTGGTCATGACTGCATTCATGTCTGCCTGCATTTGCGACATTTCTTGATCTTTTGTCTCGACATGATTTTGCATGTCGTCGAGCTGATATCGAATGGTGGGGATACGGCTTACAAAACGAATTTCAACCCAGCCTGTACGCTCACGATCATCAACGATTTCGGCATAGCCTGCTTCACGATCCACATTCAAAAGACTCACTCTTGAGCCGGCATCAATAGAGCCGAGTAAGCGATAGTCTTGACCGGGTCCGGCGCG
>Ga0115560_1002871_pt1 | contig 11010 bp, 9 predicted proteins | sample COGITO_mtgs_1105_5_FD_87278 | JGI IMG/M metagenome (GOLD analysis project Ga0115560, IMG submission 87278) | Pelagic marine microbial communities from North Sea - COGITO_mtgs_110509 | ecosystem: Environmental > Aquatic > Marine > Epipelagic | place: Germany:Helgoland, sampling site Kabeltonne... | reverse complement strand
TCCGCCCATGCTCAGCACGCGGACTTGGTTGCCATACTTCTCGCCGAACAGTGCCATAGCACCTTTTGCGATCGCCTCGTCCATGCTCATTACCTCAGTTTGCACTGGGGTATTGCGCAGTATTTCACGATTTACTATATGTTCAATTTCGCGTACCTGTTGCGCACTCACTGCTTCACCATGAGAGAAATCGAAGCGCAGACGCTGACTGTCGACTAGCGAGCCTTTTTGATTAACATGCTCGCCGAGCACCTGTTGCAGCGCGGCATGTAACAGATGCGTAGCAGAGTGGTTGAGCGCTGTTGCTTGGCGTACAGAGCAATCGACAATCGCGGTGACTGACTGACCCACTTTCAACTCGCCGGATAGTACCTTGCCTATGTGTAGATGATGATCACCGGCTTTGCGGCAATCGGTGATTTCAATTTTGGCCGATGGCGTTTGTAGATAACCACTATCACCAACCTGACCGCCGGATTCAGCATAAAACGGCGTACTGCTAAGAATAACCGCGACCTCTGTATCCATTGTGGCGGTATCAGTTTCGTCACCATTGGCATACAGGGCGACAACAGCAGAACTGTTTTCAAGCGTTTCATAACCAACAAATTCGGTACTGCCTTCAACGCGAATCGTCTCACTGTAATCGAGACCAAACTGACTCGCCGAGCGCGCGCGACTGCGCTGCTCTTCCATGCATTTCTCATAGCCCTCCATATCCATGCTATAGCCACGTTCGCGCGCGATATCATTAGTTAGGTCGGTAGGGAAACCATAGGTGTCATAGAGCTGAAAGATCAACTCACCCGGAAGTTGCTCGCCCGACAGATTGGCCAGCGCAGTCTCAAGCACTCCCATACCGTTATCGAGAGTGCGAGCAAACTGCTCCTCTTCCTTTTTGATCGTGGCGGTAATGTCTTCCTGCATACTCAGCAACTCGGGATAGGCTTCACCCATCACGTCGCCGAGAGAGGCGACCAACTTGTGGAAAAAACTGCCTTTGGCGCCGAGGTTGTAGCCATGGCGCAAGGCGCGGCGAATAATCCGCCGCAAAACATAGCCGCGGCCTTCGTTTGACGGTGTCACACCATCGACCACCAAAAATGCGCATGAGCGAATATGGTCGGCAACAACTTTTAGAGAGTTTTCCGTCAGGTCGGTAACACCAATAATCTGCGCGGCGTCTTTAATCAGATGCTGAAACAGGTCAATATCGTAATTGTTATGCACGCCCTGCATCACCGCAGCGACTCGCTCAAGGCCCATACCAGTGTCAATTGAAGGCTTCGGCAGTGGCGTCATCTTACCGCTGGAATCGCGTTCAAACTGCATAAACACCAGATTCCAGATTTCGATATAGCGATCCAAATCGTCATCCGGACTGCCCGGAGGACCACCGGGAATGTCATCACCATGATCCCAGAAAATCTCAGTACTTGGACCACATGGACCCGTGTCTCCCATCTGCCAGAAGTTATCTTCATCGAGACGAGACAGGCGGTTGGGGTCAATACCAATTTCATTTATCCAGATAGCGGCGGCTTCATCGTCGCTGATATGTACAGTTACCCAGAGACGCTCTTTGGGCAACTTAAGGACTTCGGTGAGAAATTCCCAGGCAAAGCCAATCGCCTCGCGCTTGAAATAATCGCCAAAACTAAAGTTGCCAAGCATTTCAAAGAAGGTGTGGTGACGGGCGGTATAGCCGACATTCTCGAGGTCGTTATGCTTGCCACCAGCGCGCACGCAGCGCTGCGATGACACCGCGCGATTATAGTCACGCTTTTCAGCACCCAGAAACACGTCCTTGAACTGCACCATGCCCGCATTGGTGAACAGTAATGTGGGATCATTTCCAGGTACTAGGCTGCTACTCGGCACAATGCTGTGTTGCTTGCTGGCAAAGTAATTTAGGAATGCGTCACGAATATCGGCGCTTTTCATCATTGTTTGGTTCCAGTTATTGGCATCGCCGGTGCGGCTGTTGCCCTTACATAGTCGATTCAGAGAATTCTTGGGTACCACTGGGGTCGGCTAAAATATGCAGATGCAGATGAAATACCGTCTGACCTGCAGCGCGGCCATTATTAACTACCAAGCGAAATGCGTCTTGGACACCTGCCTGTCTGGCCACCTCGCCCGCGACCCACATTAAATGCCCAAGCAGTGCTTTATCACTGGCATTGGCGTCGGCCAACTTGGCGATCGGTTGACGCGGAATCACCAGCATATGAACCGGGGCCTGGGGCGCGATATCATTGATAACGATGCACTGCTCATCTTCATAGAGAATCTCTGCAGGAATTTCCCGATTAATAATTCGCGTAAATAATGTAGGAGTTGAGTCGACCATCAGCGGTATCCCAAAGCTAAAGCTGTGTTGTTATTTTCCCGAGTCACGTAGTTTTTCATCGGCGCTAAGTTGACGCGCCTCTGACTCGAGCATCACCGGAATACCATCGCGTATTGGATAAGCGAGACCACTGGCACGGCAGACTAATTCCTGCTTGGCTTTGTCATATTCGAGGGGCGCCTTGCTAACGGGGCAAACCAATATACTGAGAAGCTTTTTATCCACGATAAATGTCCATTTGAAAACCGCGCTAGTTTACGCAAAATGACGCCTGACCGCCATTACCTGAGGTAAATAAGCTATCTGAAAGAAGGACAAAACAGCGATAAGTTGCGCCGCCTACTGCGCAGGAAAGGATTCCAGTACCAGAGCAGGGTCTATACGCACATTGAGCCAGTTCATGCGCCAATCGAGATGTGGCCCAGTCGCCCGACCGGTCGCGCCAACTCGGGCGATTGGATCACCGCGCTGTACGCGACTCCCTTCAGCGACAAGTATATCGCTCAGGTGCAAAAAGCTTGAGGTGAGACCATGGCCATGGTCAACAATAAGGGTACCCCCGGAATAAAACAGATCGCGATGAGCGAGACGCACTACCCCAGCCGCCGGCGCCATCACAATGCTGCCAGTGGGCGCGGCGTAATCAAGCCCGTAGTGAGGACTTTTCGGCACGCCATTGTATACCCGCTGGCTGCCATAAACGCCGGTGATCGGGCCCTCTAGGGGTTTTATAAAGCCCCCTAAAAAATCTGTTCTGTCGGTTACCGGACGCCGAGCCTTGTTGACTAGAGCAGAGTCTGACCTAATTCGTTGCAACTGTTCAGCTGGAGGTTCAACCGTGCGCTGCGGCACACCTTCAACCTTTTGAACATCGTAAGTGCGGGCAGCAATGGCATATTGGCTTTCAGTAGACACACCACTGGCGGCCGTTACCACAAAGGTTGAGACGGCAGGCGCGCTGCGACTAAAACCAACCAAAAACTGCCCATCAGCCGATACTTTAAGGCTCTCACCCTGATAGCGTATGGTTGCACCAGGTTGCACCTTGCCGAGCACAAGACCACCCTGCTGCCAACTGCCCCGCCACTCCAGAACGGCATCCGCTAACGAATTTGGAGCACACACCATAGCGCAGAGCAAAACAGCTGACAGTAAGTAAAAAGAACGTTGCATAACTTGGCTCTCAGAAAATCCACCAGAGCCAAGACGGATTTACTCTTTAATCGTCATTGTTTTCCGGCACTGGCTCTTCAAGTTCTATAAAAGGTTCGATACTGGCTATTCGACAACTATAGCCGGATCCCATCACGGCAAGCCGGTCAAATTTAGCGCACAACCGTGGTCCTGCATTGTACCGGATAAAACCACTTTTCTTGATCCCTGGACAGGCACGCTGCAGTCGCAAAACAGCGGTCTTCTTCCCGCGCATCGACACTAGTGCAGTTTGGTCATCGACAAATCTGATCCGCTTCACTCGTCGCATGGTAATACAGCCTTTGCGTATTTTCCAAACCTTCGGGTCAACAGTATCATCAATTGCATTGACCTGATCACTCAATGACTCTTTCTTGGGGGCACCCTGATCAATGGCTGACGTGTCTTCTGAGACACTTGAGACGCTTACGCTTAATAGCATTAACACTAAGATTACATCATGTATGATTTTCATCTAGACCTCCCTGGTAAGATGGTAGTTGACCTAGCCAACAGAAATGATTGACGACTCATCTACTGAAGCACTAAAGTCCTTACATCGACAATATTATCTATGCATACTTAAATATGACTAAAACCGAGCAATTTACCCCACCTTTTATTTTAAAAAATCCGCATATTCAGAGTATTTTAAATAGTCTGGGACCACGAAAAATGCGCGCAAATCGATTGGCTAACCTTTTGGACAGCAAAGTTTTAACACTTACTGCAAAGGATGGAACGCGATTGCTAGGCGAATATGACCGCAGTCAAAAATCAAACAATAGCCTGATTGTTTTATTGCATGGATGGGAAGGGTCAAGCAAATCCGCTTATCAGGTCACCACGGCCAACTATCTGCTAAAGCAGGGTTTTGATGTGCTGCGCCTCAATCTGCGCGATCACGGCGACAGCCATCATCTCAACTACGAACTGTTTAATTCAACTATGACCAATGAAGTTGCTGAGGCTATCGCCTGCTTCTTTGATATGCACCCCTATGATAAGCGCTTTCTTGCAGGCTTCTCACTGGGTGCCAATTTTACCCTGCGCATTGCGGCGGATCATGGCCCAGCACTTAAGCTTGCGGCTGCGGTGGGCATTTGTCCACCGGTCGACCCGACCAATGCCATGCAGTCTCTGGACAATACGCTGTTTATCTATGAACGCTACTTCTTCTACCGATGGTCCAAGTCGCTGCGTAAAAAGCTCTCTCACTTTCCGGACCACGCTTTTGGGGATGTGTTAGATAATGCTCGGACCCTAGACGATATGAATGACTTTTTTATCAACAAACACACCCCGTTTGACGATGCCAATAGTTATTTCGAGGCCTACGCCCTCACCGGAGATCGACTGGCGCAGCTTGAGATCCCGGCCTACTTGATTGCATCAGAGGATGACCCGATTATTCCGGCAGACGATTTGCAGCGAATCAATTGCCCCGAGCAGCTGACCATTGAGCTGCAACAATATGGTGGTCATTGCGGCTTTATTAAAAATCTATCCGCGCATAGCTGGGCAGAGAACCGCCTTGCGAACCTATTTCGCGACTATCTCTAATGGCCAATATTTAGCCAACAAAGCTAGCCAATAAAATTAGTCCAAAAAGTCTTGGTCGTCTAAGTGGCCATCTAAATGGTCTGCGAGAGCGTGCTTAATTTGATCGTAGTTAAAGCCGCGGTATTGTAAAAAACGCATGCGCTTGGCTTTTTCGCGCTGATCTGCCGGCTGCCGCTGGCCGAACTTGCGCTGTGCCACATCTCGAGCCAGCGCGTACCAATCAGCATCCGCGTCTTCTAATGCCTGCGCGACTAACTCGTCAGCAATGCCTTTCTGACGAATATCCTGGCGAATACGCGCCAAGCCATGGCCGCGATAGATTCGCGAGCGCACAAACGCTTCGGCAAAACGACTATCTGATTGCAGCCCCTCATCGGCCAGGCGCTGCAAGACCTCATCGATAGCACTGTGATGATCGAAGCGTTTGTTTAACTTATCCGCTAATTCTGCTCGCGAGTACTCGCGGCCAGTGAGCAGATCCATAGCTGAATTGCGGATCTTAGCCGGTGTGATATCTGCAGGTGCTTCTAACATAGCAGTGTATTGGCCATTTTATCTCTGAGTATTAATTGCACAAAAAGCGCCGAAAGGCGCTTTTTGCTTGCTCATAGTCACATTGAACTCTGTATCGGGGGGTCGACAAGCTCAGGGTTATTCCTCAGTTGCCTTACCGGCTGACTCTTCAGCGACAGGGGCCGGGCCACCCATCTCCTTCTCGCGGATCAAGGCTTCAATCTCAGCTGCTACTTGGGGGTTTTCAGTCAGATAGATACCCACATTAGCCTTACCTTGACCGATCTTATTACCTTTATAGGCATACCAGGCACCGGATTTATCGATTAGGCCATTTTTAACGCCGAGATCAACCAGCTCTCCGTTGCGATTGATACCGCGACCATAGAGAATCTGAAATTCAGTCTGCTTAAAAGGTGGTGCAACCTTATTTTTTACCACTTTAACGCGGGTTTCATTACCGACAATTTCGTCGCCGTCTTTAACCGCGCCGATACGACGGATATCTAAGCGAACTGAAGAGTAGAACTTCAGCGCATTTCCGCCAGTAGTGGTTTCTGGGTTGCCAAACATGACACCAATCTTCATCCGAATCTGGTTAATAAAGATCACCAGACAGTTAGCATTTTTAATATTGCCCGTCAGCTTGCGCAATGCCTGAGACATCAGTCGAGCTTGCAGGCCAACATGGTGATCACCCATCTCTCCTTCAATTTCAGCTCGGGGTGTGAGTGCCGCAACCGAGTCGACCACCAGTACATCACAGGCTCCGGAGCGCACCAACATATCGGTGACTTCAAGAGCTTGTTCGCCGGTATCAGGCTGCGACACAATTAGATCGTCGACTTTAACGCCCAACTTTTCTGCATACTCTGGATCCAACGCATGTTCCGCATCAATAAAGGCACAGGTTCCACCAGCCTTCTGAGCTTCAGCGATGACTTGCAATGTCAAGGTGGTTTTACCTGATGACTCAGGGCCATAGATCTCAACAATACGCCCTTTTGGCAAGCCGCCAATGCCAAGCGCAATATCCAGCCCGAGGGAACCAGTAGAGATAGCAGGAACGGCTTGACGGGTACCCTCACCCATGCGCATCACTGTTCCCTTACCAAACTGACGTTCGATTTGACCCAGTGCGGCTTCTAGTGCTTTTGACTTGTTGGCATCCATAGTTGTGACCTCGAGATAAATTTTATTAGGGTACGTTGAGGGGACTGAAATCGACCATCAACTGTATGGTTATACAGTATTACATCCAGTAACCTGATGCAACAGTTCTTGCAGAGAAATTTTGATAGCCTGTTCACGAACCGCGGCGCGATCACCAGACAACAGGTATTTTTTGGACTTGACACCGTTAGGGCTGTACCAGGCGAACCAAACAGTACCCACCGGCTTTTCGTCAGTGCCGCCGCCAGGTCCCGCAATGCCACTAATGGCGACAGCATAATCTGCATTGCCCACTCGCGCCGCACCCTCCACCATTTGCCTCACCACTGCCTCTGACACCGCACCCTCGGAGACCAACAGTTCATTAGAGACGCCAAGCAGTTTGTGTTTGGCCGTGTTGGCATAGGTAACAAAGCCATATTCAAACCAGCTAGAACTGCCGGCAACGGCAGTGATAGCATGCGCGACGCCACCGCCAGTGCACGACTCAGCGGCGGTCACCTTGGCACCTTGTTGATGGAGAGCGTTGCCGAGTTTTTCGGCCAGCGTATCAGTCGATTGTGTCATGGGCAAAGTGTATCGCGCTTTGGTTTACCCAGACAGCTCTTTTGGATAGCTATCGACAGGCCCGATAAAATGACCAGGCGCCTCTTGTTGCGACTTGGACTGAATCCCACGCCGGCTAGGCATGAGCAGAAAGCTGTTCTTCAATCACACTCGAATCAAATCGCTTCAATTGATCAATATAAAATGCCAGTAACGTCAGGTCATCTCGCAACTTTCCATTGCCCTTATACTGGTCAACCGCGTGCATTATTTTGCTGACCACAAATTGTGGATCTGATGTATCGAGGGACTCCATTAGCCGCATTAGACGCCTGCGACCAAAGGCAGTCGGCCTGGGCATTTCACTCATGACATCAGTTACGCCGTCAGTCAACATAACAAACATACCACTGGGGTTATCGACAATTTGAGTATTGAAGACGTAAGATCCCGGTGTGCGACGCGCACCAACCGATTTCCTATCGCCCTTCAGCTCAGTCACCAGACCATTATTAATGATAAACAGTGATGAATTGGCACCAGCAAATTCGAGCTTACCGGTCTCTCTATCGAGAATACAGACGGTGCCGTCAAAACCGGCGTCAGACTTACCTTCCTCATAGTCATTTTGGAATAACATATCTTTAATCAAACGATTCGATTCGGACAGATATTGACCTGCCGTCGTAATTGTTTGATTCTCTATAGCGCGGTCAAAAACTGCCCGTGCAATAAGCGAGGTGAATGCGCCGGGAACACCGTGTCCAGTGCAGTCGATAACAGCAATCACCGTTTTATTCTCGGTCGTCCTGACAACATAAATATCACCACCAACAACATCCCGCGGCTGCCAGGTTAAGTGAATTTTGAAATCGTCAGGAAATCGTTCAGCTCTCAGTAGCGCTTGCTGCAATATTGCCGCATAGTCGATCGAGCTTCTTATTTCTCTATTTGCCGCAGAGGCCTGCTCATAGGCGTTGCGCATCTCATTGGTTCGCGCATCCAGCAATGCAGCGACCTCCTTTGACATCCTAGAAAATGCCAGTGACATAAGCTCAACTGAAGCATCTTCTGAGCTATCAGCTGAACCACTGCTGGTCAATTGCTGCATCTGGGTGATATCCGACAGGATAAGCCTCTTTGCATCACCTTCAAGCTGAACAGCCAGATTACGCATACTCTCGATAATGATATTGTCACGCTCTCGCCGATTATTTTGCTGATAGTGCTTCAAATCATCCATTTCATCCAAATGAGATTTATAAGCCCCAATAGCACCCGAGAGTAAGTTAATTTCATCATTGTCGGCATTGAAGAATCGCTTTCGCTGATTGATCGAAACTGAGCGATCGCCGTTTACCATAGCCTGAATAACACTAATCGCCTTGCTAATACCATCAAAGGCATAGTTAGTCAGCGAAGTGATCGCCACTATCAAAAACAGCAAGAGAGTTAGCCCTATGATCAGCGAGTACTGCATGTCCTGACGCTGCTGTATTAAAAAGTCACTTTGATCTCTCAGTACCATAAAGAGCGATTGATTACCCTTTTCATACTGACTGACTGGAAAGCCAAAAACAGAGGCTGACAATATCGTGTCCATATAACCAAAAGCCCCTTTTTCCGCTAAAATTTCGCGGTTTTTAGCAATGGCAATATGGACTTCTTGGGCAATGGGAGCGCTGTTAGGAATACCTGAATAATTGGTAACATTCGAGTAATTATCCAGAATCAGAGTCTGATCATTGAAATTTACTGCTACTTTAACGGCAAATTCTGACTCAAAAAACTCGACAGCCTGAAACAGGTTTTTGCCCAAAATTACGCTGCCAATGGTCGTACCATTTCGGAAAAAATTAACAGACATAACCTCAAAGATAGAGGGCTCTTTAACGCCCGTACGATCGGTCATGATGAGGATATCGCGGCTGACCGAAATCTCATGCTGGGCAAAAGATATCAGGTTGTTGACCTGCCTATTAGCCGCGCTTGGGAGCCCTTTAACCGTCTCCTCAGCACAGGGATCCGCTCCGTAGCCTTCAGCCGCAGTCATACAGTGCACTATTGACTGATCGGACGTGAAAAAGAGCGCGAAACTAAGAACGGCTGAATCAATTTCTTCGCCAAACCAATCCTCGAGCACGCGCTCAATACCCACCTCTCCCCCAGCGTCAATGGCCTCTACTAGAGGGTTATTAGAAGTACGCACATCTGCGTCGACGCCAGGCAACGTAGCCTCACTTTTATCACCCCAAAGACTACTCTTACTATGATCGCCATTCTCGGGATGCCATGTGCCTACCGACGCCTTAAAGGCCTGCTCTGCTGCGACAATCCAAGCTTGCTGATAAACAATACCAGAATCGTCCAGATTAGTTTTTTCCTGATGAGCAAGCTGGATAAAACTTAGCCATAAAAACGTTGCCGCAATGCCTAAGTTGCCCAATATTGCTAGGGTCAGAATCTGACGTTTTATCGTCATGCGTAAAACTCCATCTTATTTTTATTGGCTCAATCAACTTTTCGGGAAGTTAAATCGACCTCTCTTGCTGAGCGCATAGATACATGCGCCTACCCTAAATTAAACTTATGCCGTAATATATGCGTTTATGAATAGATTAGATTAACATTAGGTGCTTAAAAGTCAAAAAAAGCGAGTATCAATAAACACAACTAATCTCTTCGACTGCGACAATCCACCTAAATCGAAATATGTTGCGCTCAAAAACAGGTCATATCTAAATGTCAAATAACGATATTATTTTCAAACACGAAAATCATGTTCTGACCGAAATACAAAATTTCTCCTCAGACCAGTCTTTAGCAAGCATGAGAGCAGATTATAAAAATATAATCTCAGAGTATGAGCGATTACTTAAAACTACCAAACACCTAGTAAAGCTCAATGATCGCAGTGCCGACCGACTTTCAGAACTCGCAACTGAGACTCAAGAAAAGAATAACCAGCTCGAAAGACTCTCTAAACAGCTTTCTAAATACCTTTCACCGCAAGTATATGATTCAATTTTTAGAGGACACCAAAAATCTGGTATTGCCAGTGCACGAAAAAAACTCACCGTTTTTTTCTCTGATATTGTTGGCTTTACATCCATCACTGAATCTCTCGAGCCCGAGGACCTAACCGCCGCGCTCAATTATTACCTAACCGAAATGTCTGCCATTGCATTACAGTATGGTGCCACCATCGACAAATATATCGGTGATGCCATTATGATTTTTTTTGGTGACCCAACAAGTGATGGCGCAAAAGAAGATGCTACGCGCTGCGTGTCAATGGCTATTGCTATGCAAGAACGGCTGCAGGAGCTGTCTGGTGAATGGGCGACATTCGGACTTCATGAGCCACTTCGCATGCGTATTGGGATCAGCACAGGTTTTTGTACGGTAGGTAATTTCGGATCTGAAAATCGACTCGACTACACGGCGGTGGGGGCCTGCGTCAATATCGCATCGCGGCTTGAGTCAAAGGCTGACTCCGGAAAAATATTGCTCTCTCAGAATACTTATAATTTAGTGAAAGACGATGTGCCATGCGCTGAAGCAGGTAAATTAACCCTCAAAGGGGTTGGCAGCAGAGTCCGTGCATTTAAGGTGCTCGATCGAGGTAATGTCGGCCCCGTTATATCCATCAGGGCTGATCAGTCGTA
>Ga0115560_1002867_pt1 | contig 11020 bp, 9 predicted proteins | sample COGITO_mtgs_1105_5_FD_87278 | JGI IMG/M metagenome (GOLD analysis project Ga0115560, IMG submission 87278) | Pelagic marine microbial communities from North Sea - COGITO_mtgs_110509 | ecosystem: Environmental > Aquatic > Marine > Epipelagic | place: Germany:Helgoland, sampling site Kabeltonne... | reverse complement strand
TGACCAATGCCCAAAAAAAAGTAGTAAAAGAGATACGTAAAGATTTGGGGTCTGGTGTTCATATGAATAGATTGTTGCAAGGAGATGTAGGAAGCGGAAAAACATTGGTTGCAGTTTTAACAATTTTACTTTCTATAGATAATGGATTCCAGTCCTGTTTAATGGCTCCAACAGAAATATTGGCAACCCAGCATTACAAATCAATAGTTAAATTTCTAGATCCCTTGGGGGTAAAGGTTTCTTTATTGACGGGGTCTGTCAAGAAATCGGATCGTAAAATTATTCATCAATCTTTAGAAAATGGGACTTTGAACGTTCTTGTTGGTACCCATGCTCTTTTGGAAGATAAAGTAAAATTTAAAAACTTAGGACTTGCAGTAATAGACGAGCAACATAGATTTGGTGTTGCTCAAAGAGCAAAACTTTGGAAAAAAAATATCCAACCTCCACATGTTTTAGTAATGACAGCTACCCCTATTCCAAGAACTTTAGCAATGACTTTCTATGGCGATTTAGATGTTTCTGTAATTGACGAACTTCCGCCCGGGAGAAAACCAATTAATACCATTCATAGATTTGATTCTAGTAGATTAAAGGTCTTTCAATTTATTGAAGATGAGATTAAAAAAGGTCACCAAGTTTATATAGTATATCCTCTAATTGAGGAATCTGAAAAATTAGACTATAAAGATTTAATGGATGGCTATGAGAGTATCGTAAGAAGATTTCCATTACCAGACTACCAAGTAAGTATTGTTCATGGAAAAATGAAACCAGAAGCAAAAGAATATGAAATGTCTCAATTTGTAAGTGGTAAAACACAAATTATGGTTGCCACCACCGTAATTGAAGTTGGAGTAGATGTTCCAAATGCTTCACTAATGATAATAGAAAGTGCAGAAAAATTTGGTTTGTCACAATTGCATCAACTTAGAGGAAGAGTGGGAAGAGGAGCGGAAAAATCTTATTGTGTTCTAATGAGTGGATATAAGCTTTCCAAAGAAGCAAAAATTAGATTAGAGACAATGGTTAGAACTAGTGATGGATTTGAGATTTCAGAGCAAGATTTAAAAATTAGAGGCCCTGGTGATGTTATGGGAACTCAACAAAGCGGTGTTTTAGATTTTAAATTAGCAGATTTGGCAAGAGATGGTCAAATAGTACAATTGTCTAAAAATGATGTAGATCAAATTCTTAAAGAAGATGTAAATCTTTCGACAGCAGAAAATCAGATAGTAAAAAAAGAATTGATTCGTCAAATGAAATTAAAACCTAATTGGAGTAATATTAGTTAACCACTCTTTTAACATTTCTTATATTTACAAAATTAAAAATTATCTATGGCATCAACTTCAGAAATTAAAAATGGATTGTGCATTAAACACAACCACAAATTAATGCAAATAATAGAGTTTCAGCATGTGAAACCTGGCAAAGGTCCGGCATTTGTAAGAACAAAAATGAAGGGTATTGAAGACGGTAGGGTTTTGGATCATACTTTTCCATCTGGACATAAAATAGAAGTTGTTAGAATTGAAAATAGATCTTATCAGTATCTATATAAAGAGGGAGATGGTTATCATTTTATGCATACTCAGAATTTTGAACAAATATTTTTAGAATCTCATATGATTGGAAAACCGGAATTTTTAAAGGAAGGAATAATATGTACAATTATTTTTCATGCTGAAGAAGAGTTGCCGCTTTTGGTAGAGCAACCACAGTTTTTACAAGCTGAGGTAACCTATACAGAACCTGGGGTTAAAGGAGATACAGCTACCAATACCATGAAGCCAGCTACTATTGACACAGGGGCAAAAGTAAAAGTCCCATTATTTATTAATACTGGAGACATGATAAAGGTGGATATTCAAAAAAGTATGTACGTAGAAAGAGTAAAGTCATGAGTTTTACAATACACGGCATACAGCATCTTGGCGTTGGAGTACCAGAACACAAAGAAGCATGGGATTGGTACATTAAATTTTTTGGAATGGATATTCCACTATTTAATGATGAGGCAGAGGCTCCATTAATGACTATATATACAAAGGGCAAAGTAATTTCTAAAAGAGCTGCAATGGTTCTTAATATTAAGGGTGGTTGCGCAATGGAAGTTGTTTCTCCTACAACTTTTAAAGCTTCTAATGCTAAAATAGATTTTCAGCTTGGAGATTTAGGTATTTATACCGGATTTATAAAAACTCCAAATATCAGTAAAGCTTTTGATTTTTTTAAATCAAATAATGCTAACATAATTTCCGATGTAGTTGACTCTCCATATGGCTGGGAAACATTTTATGTTAAGGATTTAAATGGACTGCTTTGGCAAATAATTCCAGCGAATGATTTTTACACAAATCACAATCATTTAACTGGTGGAACAGTTGGTTGCTCAATAGGTGTTTCCAATATGGAGAATTCATTGTCTTTTTACAAGATGCTTGGTTACGATGAAATTATAGAAGACAAAACTGGGATATTCCAGGACTGGTCCAATATTTTAGGTGGAAATAATGAATACAGAAGAGTTTTATTGTCTCAGAAAAACCCATCTGGAGGAGGATTTACAAAATTAGCGGGCAAGAGTTATATTGAATTGGTTCAAGACACTTCAAAAAGATTGCCAAATAAAATATACGAAAATAGATTGTGGGGGGATATAGGATTTGTCCATTTAGGGTTTGACGTAAGAAATATGCAGGCTCTAGGAGAAAAACTCGCTAATGAAGGTTTTGGGTTTACTTGTGATACGAAAGATGTTTTAAGTATGGGAGAAAATACCAAAGTTCACTGTACTTATTGTGAAGATCCTGATGGAACTCTAATAGAACTGATAGAGGTTTATAAAATTCCAATTATCGAAAAATTAGGTCTTTTTTTAAATGTTGAAAAAAGAAAACCTTCTCAACCACTTCCAAACTGGATGCTGAAGGCATTAAAGTTTACAAGAGTTAAAAATTAGGAATTAAGTGCCGGATTGCTTTTTAATTATTTTATGAAATAGACTGGGAAAAAATCTTTTAATTTTCACCATCCATATTTCTTTGCCTCCTGTATATATTTCGTGTTTATTATCAATTATTCCGTCAATAATATCTTGTGCACATTTTTCAGGGCTAATTCCATTTTGTTGGTTTTGGTCTTTCACACCATGCTGAACTCCAGTTCCAGAAAGAGCATTTTTAGAAATATCTGTATTGACAAAGCCGGGGAAAACAATACTTATATCAATATTGTTTTTCTCTTCTTCAAGCCTTAAAGATTCAAAAAACCCTAATTGAGCAAATTTAGATGCAGCATAAGCAGACCTAAGAAAAAATCCAAATTTTCCAGACAAGCTACTTATAGTTACAATATGTCCTTTTTGTTGTTTTTGCATTATAGAAAGAACTGATTTTGTTAAGCCAATGGTTCCAAAATAATTTATTTCCATAAGTTTTCTGTCGACATCAATAGATGTTTGACTAGCTTCAGACCTTTGGCTAATTCCACCATTATTTATCAATAAGTCAATACTTCCATATTTCTTAACAACTGATTGAGTTGCTTTTTCAAAAGCTTCAGGTTTCTCTAAATCTAGTGGTAAAATATAAGCCTCGCCCTTGCATTGTTTTGCAACATTCTCTAATTCTTCTTTATTTCTTGAAGAAAGTACAATATTTGCTTTCAAGGAACTAATTTTTAATGCCAATGCTTTGCCAATTCCTGATGAAGCGCCAGTTATCCAGACTGTTTTCTCATTAAATTCAATCATGAGATAAATATAAGATTAGTTGAATTAAAAAACCACTAAATAAAAAAACTAACGACAGATAATAAACGATTACTTGGTTAACCCGTCGATAAAATCTTGATTAACTATATTAGGTAAAGTTACTTTTAACTTAGGATTTCTATCCATTTCTCTTTTTATTGCGAAAATAGCTTCTTTATTTCTTGCCCAATTTCTTCTAGCAATTCCATTATTAACATCCCAAAAAAGCATGTTAACTAGCTTTTTTTCAGAGTTTTGAGAACCATCAATAGTCAGTCCAAACCCTCCATTAATAACTTCTCCCCAACCAACACCTCCTCCGTTGTGAATACTTACCCAGGTAGCACCTCTAAATGAATCACCAATTACATTCTGTATAGCCATATCTGCAGTAAATGCAGAGCCATCGTAAATGTTTGAAGTTTCTCTGTAAGGAGAATCTGTCCCTGAAACATCGTGATGGTCTCTTCCCAAAACTATTGGTGCTGAGATTTCTTTATTCTTTATTGCATTATTAAATGCTTTGGCAATTTCAATTCTTCCCTCGGAGTCAGCATATAGTATTCTTGCTTTAGAGCCAACGACTAAGTTATTTTCTTGTGCTCCTTTTATCCACTTTATATTGTCTTTCATTTGTTGTCGAACTTCTTCTGGAGCACTTTTAATTAATCTCTCTAAAACTTCACAAGCAATTTCATCACTTTTTATTAAGTCGTTAATGTCTCCAGATGTACATACCCATCTGAAAGGCCCAAACCCATAATCAAAACACATTGGACCCATTATGTCTTGAACATAGGATGGATATTTAAAGTTAATTCCATCATTACTCATTACATCTGCACCAGCCCTAGAAGCTTCCAGTAAAAAAGCATTTCCATAATCAAAAAAGTAAGTGCCTTTATCAGTATGTTTTTTTATAAATCCCGCATGTTTAATTAGTGAATCTTTGACTTTTTCTTTAAACTTTTCAGGGTTTTTCCGCATCATATCATTTGCTTGATCAAAACTTATTTCCATAGGATAGTACCCTCCAGCCCAAGGATTATGCAAAGACGTTTGGTCTGATCCTAAATCAATAAAAATATCTTCAGAGTGAAATTTCTCCCATACGTCAATAATATTTCCATCGTAAGCAATTGACACAACTTCCTTATTTTTTTTAGCAGCCTTAACTCTATTACATAACTCGTCTAAATCACTTATTATCTCATCAACCCATCCTTGTTCATGTCTTTTGAAACTTGCTTTTGGATTTATTTCAGCAGTTACTGAAATAACCCCGGCAATATTTCCAGCTTTGGGTTGAGCTCCGCTCATTCCACCTAGTCCAGCTGTGACAAATAATTTACCAGCAGGACCATCGTTATCTATCTTTCTGCAGGCATTAAGTAAAGTTATTGTAGTGCCATGTACAATTCCTTGAGGACCTATATACATATAAGAGCCTGCTGTCATTTGACCAAACTGAGTAACTCCTAAAGCATTAAATTTTTCCCAATCGTCTTGCTTTGAATAGTTAGGAATCATCATTCCATTGGATACCACTACTCTAGGAGCATTTTCGTGGGATGGAAATAATCCTAATGGATGACCACTATTCATTACCAATGTTTGGTCATCTTCCATGTTGGATAAGTATTGCATGGTAAGAAGATATTGAGCCCAGTTTTGAAATACAGAGCCATTTCCTCCGTAGGTGATAAGTTCTTGTGGGTGTTGAGCTACGGCAGGATCAAGGTTGTTCTGAATCATTAACATGATGGACTTAGCTTGAACAGATTTACCAGGATAGTGGTCAATAGGCCTTGCAAAAATTTCATAATCTGGTTGATATCTATACATGTAGATTCTTCCATACCTATCTAATTCTTCTTTAAATTCAGGACCTAAAACACTATGTAGGTTTTCAGGAAAATACCTCAAGGCATTTTTAAGAGCTAATGCTTTTTCATTGATGGTTAGAGAGTCTTTTCTATTTGGGGCATGGCTAATATTTTCAGATCTTATTTTAAAATCTGGTAACACTTCTGGGATTCCTTTGGAAATGGAGTTTTTAAATTCAGACATATAATAAATTGAATGTAGTATTACTTAGAAAATCCGTAGGGACAATGTTTGCACTTACTTTCACAACAATATCCTCTATTTTCATGATATTTTTCTGTAAAAATAATCAATCCATCTTTAGAATAATAAAAATGGTCCTCATTAGAGGGGGATTTGATAGATGTGTCAAAATTTGACCTTTTCATACTGTAAATCTAAAAAAGTCAAACAGACGATTATACTTTGTTTTACGTAAACCATACAATAATTTGATTAACATCCACAAAATCAGAAAATAAAATTGCATACATTTGGGGTAACCATATTAAAACACAAACTTAATTATGTCTGAATATAAAACACAAATTGATTCCTTTATGGAGGAATTAATTATTAAAAATGGCAATGAGCCAGAATTCATTCAAGCAGTTGAAGAAGTGGCAGAAACTGTTATTCCATTTATAGAGAAAAATATAAAATATAAAACAGCTAAAATTTTAAAAAGAATTGTGGAGCCAGAGAGGGTGATACAATTTAGAGTCCCCTGGATTGACGATGCAGGAGAACCACAAGTTAACAGAGGATATCGTGTGGAGTTTAATTCTGCAATAGGTCCGTACAAAGGAGGCCTAAGATTCCATCCATCTGTAAATTTATCTATTCTTAAATTCTTAGGGTTTGAGCAAATTTTTAAAAATTCGTTAACTACTCTTCCTATGGGTGGAGGTAAAGGAGGCTCAGATTTTAATCCAAAGGGAAAGTCAGATAATGAGGTGATGAAGTTTTGTCAATCTTTTATGACCGAATTATCAAGACATATTGGTCCTAATACAGATATTCCAGCTGGAGATATTGGTGTTGGAGGAAGAGAAATAGGATATATGTTTGGACAATACAAAAGACTTAGAAACGAATTTACCGGAGTTTTAACTGGTAAAGGAATTAATTGGGGCGGGTCGCTAATAAGACCTGAGGCAACTGGATATGGAGTAGTTTATTTTGCTGAAAAGATGTTAAAAAACAAGGGCGATGATTTTAAAAATAAAAAAGTTGCTATTTCAGGTTCTGGAAATGTTGCCCAGTATGCTTGTGAAAAATGTATTCAGCTAGGTGCTAAAGTTGTAACCATGAGTGATTCTAAGGGTTTCATCCACGATTCAGACGGCATAGATAAAGACAAGCTTGCATGGATAATGAACTTAAAAAATAAACAAAGAGGAAGAATATCTCAGTATATTGAAAAATATCCAAATTCAACTTTTCACGAAGGTGAAAAACCATGGTCGGTTGCAGTAGATGTTGCTCTACCATGTGCGACTCAAAATGAACTTAATGAAGAGCAAGCTAATTTATTGGTGGAGAATGGTTGTATTGCAGTAGTTGAGGGAGCTAATATGCCTTCTACACCAGAAGCAATTACTTTATTTACCAACAAAAAGATATTATTTGCACCTGGAAAAGCATCTAACGCTGGTGGAGTAGCAACTTCAGGATTAGAAATGTCACAAAATTCTCTTAGATACAATTGGACTAGAGAAGAAGTAGATACTAAACTTCACAATATAATGTTGGACATTCACGACCAGTGTGTAGCTTATGGAAAAGAAGAAGATGGATATATTGATTATGTAAAAGGTGCGAATATTGCTGGTTTTGTAAAAGTTGCAGATGCCATGATAGATCAAGGTTTAGTTTAATTTATGTACGGAAAAATCAAAAACCAACTAAGTAAAGAGCTTTTAGATATTGAATCTAAAGGGCTTTTTAAAAAAGAAAGAGTTATTACAACATCTCAAGGTGCAAGTGTTAAAGTTAGTGATGGTGGAGAGGTTGTTGTTATGTGCGCCAATAATTACTTAGGATTATCCTCCAATGAAGAAGTTGTTGAAGCTGCTAAATCTGCGCTAGAAACCCATGGTTTTGGCATGTCTTCTGTAAGATTTATATGTGGAACTCAAGATATTCATAAAGAATTGGAGCAAAGAATTGCAGACTTTTATCGAACGGAAGATACTATATTATATGCAGCTGCTTTTGATGCTAACGGTGGACTTTTTGAACCATTGTTTGGCCCAGAAGATGCAATTATTTCAGATGAACTAAACCATGCATCAATTATTGATGGCGTAAGACTTTGTAAAGCACAAAGATTTAGATACAAGCATAGTGACATGCTGGATTTAGAGGCTCAATTAATAAAATCCAAAGATTTAAGAAACAAAATTATAGTAACAGATGGTGTCTTTTCAATGGACGGTGATATTGCTAAAATGAATGAAATATGCGATTTAGCCGATAAGTATGACGCAATGGTGATGACTGACGAGTGTCATTCAGCTGGTTTTATTGGTAAAACAGGAAGGGGAGTTCCAGAATATCATAATGTTATGGATCGTGTAGATATTATTACTGGGACACTTGGAAAAGCACTTGGAGGAGCTATGGGTGGATATACTACTGGAAAAAAAGAAATTATTGAAATGTTAAGACAAAAATCAAGACCGTATCTTTTTTCCAATTCCTTGGCACCATCCATTGTTGGAGCAGCAAATAAGGTTTTTGAAATAATTGGAAATAACACCCATTTAAGGGATAAATTAGAAGAAAATACTAAGTATTTCAAAACAAAAATTATTAGCGCAGGGTTTGATGTTAAACAAGGTGATTCTCCTATTGTTCCAATAATGCTTTATGATGCTGCCTTGTCTCAGGATTTTGCAGATATGTTACTTAAAGAAGGTGTTTATGCAGTAGGTTTTTTCTATCCAGTTGTAGCAAAGGGCCAGGCAAGAATTCGAACACAAATTTCAGCAGCTCATACCAAAGAACATTTAGATAAAGCAGTTAATGCATTTATAAAAGTAGGAAAAGAGTTAAAGGTCATTTAAGTAGATGTTTTAAAAATTTGCTCTCTCCATTGTCAGTATCAAAATTATATCATATCTTCGCACCCCAATAAACAAAATTAAGATAATCAAAGTGAGTCATTTAAGTTATAAAACAGTATCTGCTAACAGTGAAACTGTAAGTAAAGAGTGGTTATTAATTGATGCGGAGGGTCAGCCTTTAGGAAGACTATCTAGTAAAATAGCCAGTTTAATAAGAGGAAAGCACAAAGTAGATTACACACCTCATGTAGATTGTGGTGATAATGTAGTGGTAATAAATGCTGAGAAAGTAACACTTTCTGGAAATAAGTGGGAAAATAAAGAATACATTAGACACACTGGTTATCCGGGAGGACAAAGATCGATAAATGCATCTTCATTATTGAAAAAGTTTCCTGAAAGATTAGTAGAAAAAGCTGTTAAAGGAATGTTACCAAAAAATAGGCTTGGAAAGAAACTATTTGGAAATCTGTATGTTTTCGTTGGCGAAAACCACGATAAAGAAGCTCAAAAACCAAAAAAAGTAGAACTTAATTAATAATTAAATGTCTGTAATCAATAAATTAGGAAGAAGAAAATCTTCAGTTGCTAGAATTTACCTCAAAAGTGGTAAAGGTAAAATCACCATAAATAAAAGAGATCACAAAGAATATTTTAAAACAGATGTTCTGCAGTACAAAATATTTCAACCATTTGAGTTGACCGGAACAAAAGGCAAATACGATGCTACTATCAATGTTAAGGGTGGTGGTAACACTGGTCAAGTTGAAGCAATAAGATTAGCTATTTCTAGAGCTCTTGTAGAGATTGATGCAGAATACAAGCCGCTTTTAAAAGCTGAAGGATTAATGACTAGAGACCCAAGAATGGTCGAAAGAAAGAAACCAGGTCAACCTAAAGCTAGAAAGAAATTTCAATTTAGTAAGAGATAAAAATTTTAAAACAATATACACCTGGGTGTATAGTTTAGTATCTAAGTTGTATAGACCATTAATTTGCTACTATACTTCTGCTGATTAGAATAACAGTAAAAAGAAAGTAAACATTATGAGTAAAGTAACCTTTGAACAAATGTTAAATGCCGGAGTGCATTTCGGACATTTAAAAAGAAAGTGGAACCCAAGTATGTCTCCATACATATTTGATGAGAAAAAAGGTATTCACATTATAGACCTTAACAAGACACTTATTAAGCTAGAAGATGCATCAAATGCTGTAAATCAAATAGCTAAATCTGGAAGAAAAATTCTATTTGTAGCAACCAAAAAGCAAGCCAAAGAAATTATATCATCAAAAGTCTCTGAAATAAATATGCCATATGTTACTGAAAGATGGCCAGGAGGAATGCTAACTAATTTTAAGACGACTAGAAAAACCATTAAGAAAATGACATCTATTGACAAGATGATGAAAGATGGTACTGCTATGCATTTGTCCAAGAGAGAGAGACTGCAACTTACAAGACAAAGAGATAAAATTGATAAAATTTTTGGAAGTATTTCGGAAATGAATAGACTACCAGCAGCAATTTTTATTGTAGATGTTAAAAAAGAACACATTGCGGTTGCAGAGGCCAAGAATTTAAATATTCCAATATTTGCCATGGTGGACACCAACTCTAGCCCTGAAGGCATTGATTTTATTATTCCCTCCAACGACGATGCAACAAAATCTATAGACTTGGTTATAACTACATTATGCGATTCTATTAAAGATGGTTTAGGTGAGAGAAAACAAGCCAAAGATAAAATTGCAGAAGAAAAAGCTGCAAAAGAAGCTGCAAAAGTAGAAGTTAAAGAAGAAGAAAAATTAAGCGAAGAAGATAACAAAGAAAAAAAAGAAGTTAAATCTTAAATTTAATTAAATGAGTATCACAGCTAAAGATGTAAATGAGCTAAGAAAAAAGACAGGTGCTGGAATGATGGATTGCAAAAAAGCCTTGACTGAATCCAACGGAAACATGGAAGATGCTATTGACTTTCTAAGGAAAAAAGGTCAAAAAATAGCCGCTAAAAGAGGAGATAGAGATGCTAAAGAGGGACTAGTTATTGCAAAATCTAATAACAATATTGGTTATTTAATCTGTTTAAATTGCGAAACAGATTTTGTGGCTAAAAATGATGATTTTAGTAAACTAGCTAATTATTTTATTGAATTAGCATTGGAGTCAAATTCTGATTCTTTAGAAGATTTTTTGAAATTAAACTATCAAGATTCTGGATTATCCATTTCAGATAAAATTACAGAGCAAAGTGGTGTAATCGGAGAAAAAATTGAAATTTCTTTCTTTGATAAAATAGTTTCAAAGAAAGTAGTGGCATACAAT